>Ga0210040_10009952_pt1 | contig 10984 bp, 14 predicted proteins | sample CryGeyCG12114_NA_FD_185462 | JGI IMG/M metagenome (GOLD analysis project Ga0210040, IMG submission 185462) | Groundwater microbial communities from aquifer - Crystal Geyser CG19_WC_8/21/14_NA (SPAdes) (version 2) | ecosystem: Environmental > Aquatic > Deep subsurface > Groundwater | place: USA... | reverse complement strand
TTTTTAGTTGTTTTGTTTTGGTATGTTATATTTTGCTTGCTTTACTTACTTATTTTTATCTGCACATAATATATTTTCTCGGAGTGCAGCAGCTTACGACTGAAAATATGGAATCAGGTAGCTTAACCCTATTCGAGCAAGGTGGCGCGGAGTGGGATAGCTTAACGTAGTCCAATATATTTGAGAAAGCATCCTTTCACCAATTGAGCTTTCTCTGACTCTCTCTGTTTCTCTATGTTTTGAATGGAGGGAGTGCAAAATTGAGACTTACTTTTACCACATTACCACGCACTAAAACAACACAAAAACACATTTCGAATTCGTAGCTACGTCATTGCAATAATTCAATTTTTATTTTAATACACTTTCAAGTGGAATTTAAATCATGTTTGCCAAAATAATGACATAATGTATAGAAGTCAAAAGCCAGGGACGCCATTTCAGTTCAGTAAAGTAATCATCTTCCAGATCAACTGGAAGGAATTTTCCTACGGGGGTCTTATTTGAGCTCACAACACCTCACCGTCGTTGTTTTATCAGCTTATTATTACGAAACTTTGAAAAATGTGTACACATTCTGGAAGAGTGGTATTGTCATCCCGAGCACTTCGAACTTCCTTATGCAATGCAAGTACCTCAAATATTTGCCTGATCAACCATCTCTCCATAATAGCTTGTCCGATTTCGAACGATGGGCTTACTGATCGTCGACGGGAATTTAGTTCATGGCTCACACAATTTAGGCGTTCTGTAAATAGGTATAATGGCAATGGAAACTCTTCAGAGCCTCCAACTCGATCGGGGAAATCAAAGGTTGGGGAAAGTACAGTGTGCCTTCAAAGTGATCATGAGATTCAGGAAGTCCCTGTCGCTATTCTAAAATCTAGAGGAGCTTTAGATGAAGAGGAGAGTAAAAATAGTGAATGCAACAACGTACCTGCAGGTATTTACATTTGGTTTCCACAATTCCACGCAGAAATCAGATATAAACGCAGCGCTGAGATGATAAATTGAAGATGATTTTTTTTCTCAGGGAATGAAAATAAACCATACGTAGCCCTTGACCCTTTTGAGGAAGCAGCACTTATTGACGGATTCGGTCAGTACCACACTCCCAAGCAAGTATTGAAAATGCTAGATACAATTCCTTCCAAGGAAGTGACTCCATCTGTCAGTTTGAGCATCCTGAAAAAGCTGTTCGAACTAGAAAACAATTTTGGATGGAGAAATGATGGGCAAAATTGGACAATTGCGTCAAATAACAGCACTTCGGATACTTTTGCACGGCACGCAATCGTATCACAACTAGTAGACACCATTTTAACAACAGAAGATTGTGGAATCCTTGTAGAAGCTTTGGAAGTACTTAGAACCGAACCAAATAATCCAATCCAGTCCAATCGTCTTCATATTAATGCAAATGTGGATGTATTCAACTATCGAAACAAACTATATGAAGAAATTTTAGTCAAAACTACAGAAGGCAAGTTTACTTTGGATCAAGTCTGCAAAGCTGTCCTCTGTTTGGGTAAACTAGAAAACGAAGGAGCATTCACTTTCCAGCATGATTTGATTGACAAGTTATGGGTGGGCATTATTAGCAAAGCCAATGACATAACTGGTGAAAACATATTACAGCTGTTTAGAACTATTCAATACTTTAAGAAAAGTCGCCGTTTAGTAATGAGTGTGATTGAGAAGAAAATTGTAACATTACTTTGGCATATGGATACAAAAACTGTGTCAGAGATTTGTGGTGTTCTTTTAATGGAAGAAAAAAATACGCTGTCAGAAAATGTGAAAATTAGGAATTCATTTAATACATCTGGAGGGTCAAATAGTAGCAGTCATATGGCGTCATATAATTGGGGAATCTCAGCTCGATTTTTTATGGCTTTGTCCAAATGTATTGGGCTGAATATTCACCTGGTCAAGGAAGAAGAATTGATCAAAGTAGTCAAAGCCTTTACAGTCTTCAATTTTCATGATCAAACTATTGAAAACGTAAGAATTTCAGTTGCTATTCGAAATCGCTTTGTTCCTGTAACATTATTCCTGTGATTAAGTTGTGTTGGTCTTGCAGGCAGTTAACAAGTACATGAAAGCCAAATGCGTGAAGATAACAAGTCCTCAGTTAGTATGTACAGTAATGGACTTTTGCAAAAAGTTTCGAATCCGCTCTCCTCACATGTTAGAAGGGGCTGCCTCATACGTTGTGCTACATAATGGAGGAAAATTTTCTCCTCCACAATTGACTTCAATTATTGTTCCTTTTGGATATTTGGATTATCATCCTCCAAATGCATTCAAGTTTTGGGAACTCATTGAGAAACAGTTAGAAGAAAAATTCATACAATTTCCTCCGAAAGAAATCCTAGAAATTTTTCTGGCTTGTGTATATCTACAAAAGTTCCCTTTCAACTTTGTCGACAAAGTATTTTCACCTTACTTTTTGGATCGAATGCATATGAATGAGACTAATGTTAAGTAAGCAAAAATAATTCTATTGATTGCTGGTATGATGGAAACAACTTATGAAAAGTAATGTTTTCTCCCATATAGCTTATTGCAGAACACTAGAAGTGGATTAAAGCTACTAGACACTGCATTCACATTAGAATGTCCTGGTAAATATAACGGACCCAAGCTGCCTAAGGATTTCACTGCCAGGACAATATTTATTGATGGAAGAATTCTACGACTGATTCCCGTACTAAAAGAATCTTTAACAGAACTGTGTGGGAATGATTTCACAATTTCTTCAAACCTGGTTTTGCCTGGCCTCCCTTATAATGAATTATATTATGTGGACATACTTTTAACTAGTCCTCAATTAGCTCATGAATCTGAAGTAAATTCTACGCTCCGTAGTATGATTAATAATAAACTGCACATTGGAAACACAAATGTTGACGAGAGCATTAAACATGTAGCCATACTGATCAACATACCTGAGCATTTTTCGAGTGACGGACAACACCTGATTGGATCTCAAGTGATGCGAAAACGACATTTGGAAGCCATTGGCGTTAAAGTGATTAATGTGACACATTTAAAACTGTGCCAATTAAGAGTACATCCGAAGCTAGTAATTGAGTATTTGAAAGAGAAACTTCGAGATGCGGATGTGTGGTCGTCAAAGTCGTAATGCAGGACTTCAGACTTTGAATGCAAACAGTATCATGATTACAAGTTTATTTTGTATTAGCGAAAGGCCACAAGTATATTATAATGTAATGAACAAATCAAATGATAAATCTAGTCCGGAGAGTCAACTTTGTGAAGTCTAGAACTGATAAAGTAATTTCATTTTATGATGAACATGAGCTAGTCAATTACTGGATTCATTCACTGTTCTTGTGGAAGTTCAATGGAAAATATAAATCGTCTTCATTTCGGTGCCTAATAGACTATCATTTAGGCGTGTCATTATTGCATCTTTTGTATGTATTGAGTTCATCTGCTTTTCATTTACATGATAGTGGCTGAGTCGCTGAGTGTAATAAACAAACAGTGTGAAGAACATGCTGGAAAAATATCACTGCACCCCCTAATTTATATCATTATATATCAAGATTTTTTTAAATAATATAGTTGATGCTGTCTGATATATATGTAGCAGCACTTAATGAGATGTTGTAGGTAGTGACGGAGTTTTGAAATAAGAAATAGCTTAAAATGATTTGGAGAGTGCCTCACAATCCCTTTAAATATTAGTTCGCTATGTTAAAGTTTATGCTTCGGTGGACGAAATAAATGGAAATCGAGAATCAATTTTTTTGATTTTTCTTTATGGAAAAAGTCACAAAATGAAGGGGTCTACTGTTTTATTTTTGGCGACACTTGTATTTGAATCTATGTAAAAAAAAAAAAAAAATTTCGATGCTGTGAGGGTTAGCAGCTGTATGGGGATCTAAATTTTTTTGCGGTTCTTATTGAACTTCTCAAGCTTCATTTGAGTAATTACAAATGCACAACTCCGCCACCCATTTTCGACACCTCGTTGTTGCTTACCACAAACCGAATAAATATGGCGATGCATTTCAGTAATTTGGAAAATCTTAGTCAGTGAATATGTAATGTAAACCATATCTATATGTAAACATAATGTGTATGTATTTATTTGTATTAACTTCTCAGTTCATGTTAGAAAAACGATAATGTTTTCTATCTACTGCTTTATACATAGACTGTATAATCCTGTCTCTTCTTAGTATAATTTCTGGAAAATCTAAAACCGGTCCTACAAAAGGCAAGAACACACTGCATGCATAACATGTGCATGAGTTCCAAAAGTCCCATCTGCTGTTTAGCATTAAACGAGAATCCATTCCAACCTATGCTATCATATTCAAATGATACGATCTTCAAATACGTATAATGCAACTGGATTTCATTCTTGAAGTGAGCACTGTGGGATGAACATATTGACCAAAATCTTTAGTTAGTACTGCATTCCACTGTAAGGTAGAAAAACCTGAAGTCAAGTGAAGTTCAAACTTGAAAACTTGACAGCAAAATCGAAATCGCTGTGCAAATTAGTCTAACAAAATGCGATCAATACATCCTTGACGTTCACATTTGCAATTAATGTGCTTATATTAGGTTGAATCCGAGAGTGTGACCAAGCATAAAAATATGTGTTCCATAAGTGCCACTTCAACTACTAATAATGAGGAGTTGGAAGAAGCAGCAGCAGATGATCTCAAAAAACCATTCACATCAAGACAATGGATAACCATTGCTGTTTTTGGCATGACCAACTTGTTCATGGCTTCAATGTTTTCTCTGCAAGGTCCATTCTATCCCAAAGAGGTGATAATTTTCCTTACATTCCCATTTACATTGTTGAGTTGTGTGTGAATTTCAGGTGTAATAACGTAAACGTACGGAATCAATTAAACTGTGCAATTTTCATTTCATAGGCTGAATCTAAAGGAGCATCTGCAACAGAATATGGTCTTGTTTTTGGGGTATTTGAGTTCACAGCGTTCATTATTTCACCTGTTTATGGAAAATACGTATGAAAAAATCTTATGATGCAATGAAAGTGAACAGTTTAAGACTGATGTGACATAAACTTAATTATGACAAAATTATTAACGCAATACTGCAGATGAATTCTATTGGACCTAAAAGATGTTTCAATCTAGGAATTTTCGGAGGTGCTATCTCTTGTACACTGTTTGGGTACGTTGTACTAGGTTTTGTACAAAAACCAAAGGGTTTATTTTTCTAATCCCTTTATCATTCTTTCCTAGATTCCTAGATCGAATTCAAGATCACACAGTTTTTATACTGCTATCATTTATTTTAAGGATTTTAGAGGCTCTAGGTGGAGCCGCTGTCTGCACAGCCAGTTTCACTATCATTGCACTTGAATTTCCAAACTCTATTGCAACCACATTTGTAATGAAAATTTTTTATAGTTATTACTACTACTATGAAATTTTAATATGAAATTCAGGAATTGAAAGCAACTGATTGTATTCCAGGCGTCATTAGAAACATTCTTTGGACTTGGACTTATTGGTAAAGTGAACTGAATAACTAGGATTAAATTAAACAAAAAAGCTAAATTCTAAAATGTTTTATCAATCTGTCTCAGTGGGACCAACCATGGGAGGTGCCCTCTACCAACTCGGAGGATTCATTCTACCATTTCTAGTCATAGGAATCATAGTATTCTTAAACGCTGGAACCGCAGCATATTTCATGCCCCATATTCCCCAAATCCTAGACGCAGATGGGAAATCTACAGCTGGGATAGGAATTTTCACACTCCTCCGAATCCCAGCCGTTTGCCTAGCCGCCCTAGTAGTTTTCACTTGTTCAGCCAGCACTGGCTTTTTGACTGCTACGTTGGAACCACATCTACGACCTGTGAGGCAAATAGCTAATCTAGCTGGATAGTCCTTCAAAATGAATTTCTCTTGAAAAAATTCAAATCTTTGTTTTCCAGTTCAATTTGTCATCTTTGGAAGTCGGAGCTATATTTATAATCAATGGAGGCTTGTATGCATTCACAGCTCCAGGTTGGGGCTGGGTTTGTGATAAAATTTCTCAGCCAAAGTACATTGCTTTAGCTGGCTCTTGTTTCGTCGTCCTGGGATTCATGCTTATCGGGCCTGCACCTTTCATTCCCATTGACACGTAAAATATTACTTTTCTTGCTTTTTTTATTTCACTAACTCGAATCCCAGAGTAAAAAATCACAGGCGACTCAATCTCCCCAGCTAATGGTAGCGCAAGGCTTAATTCTAACTCACTTTGACGCAACTCCATAAACAACAACAAAACAGATTTCAGTTTTGTATATTACTATGCTGACTGCTACTGTTAAGTTGAAAGTTCCCATTTTCATATATGAACAATGAAAAAATCGCACTGTGCTTCTCATAGTTAGTTTTAGCTACACGTTTTTATGACTTAGGAGGAATACATGGAACATGTATGCTCAGTGTTTTTCCAAATATGAGAATAGAAATGTGAAAATTGTAAAATGAGCCGTTCAATTTTATTTACACTATGAGTAGAATGCTCCCATTGGTGTGCGTAGGCTTAGTATTCCATGGATTCGGATTGGGATGTTGCAACGTATCTGGATTCATAATTGCGTTGCAAGACGCTGTGTATGTACGCATATTATATTTACTCAGAGTTGGTTCCTCTGTCGGGTTAAAGTAACATTGCTTTTCGTGGTTCTATATATGAACAGAAAACATGGATTCCCAAATAAATTGTCAACATATGCAATCGTTTCAGCCATGTGGGCGTCAGTTCTTTCCTTGGGCTCATGTGTTGGACCTAGCATTGGAGGAGTAAGCATTTTATTTACAGTTAAAATTCGATTCAGAAGGAAATTTGCACATAACATTTTCTATCAAGGTCTTGTATGATCAATTGGGATTTAGAAATGGAACAGTCTTTTTCCTAGTTGCGGAAATCATTGTTGTAAGTTACATTGTCATTTTATAGTGGTCTGTTGATCATTAAAAAATAATCCAAATGTTAAAAATCCTGGTGTTTTTTGTGTCTTTTTAGGGATTAACCGTCATATGTTTCATAATATACGAAAAAAAAGTCCATTATGATCATAGGACAACTAATGGTGAAACGAAAAATTTGTTAGACTCTGTACATTCTTCAATACAAACTATACCTGAACCACGGATCAATCCAAGGTCATCATACGAGGCCCTATAAATCATATTGATAGTTAAAATGGGAGCCAACTATTTTTTACCCACCATGATTACTTGCTTGCAAAAAGGAAACTCTTATATAACATTACTCTTTAGCTTGGTTTAACTTTTTAGTTCAATGTAAAATAAAAAAAACAAAATAAAGTCAATGCATATTATATTTTAACTCGTTTATTTTTTAAGTAGTTGTAAAAATCATAAGAATCATCAAAATAGAAAAAAATACAGTGAAATGCGAGTCTTCTGCAATATTTTGACAAGGAGATCTACCGAATACCAGCCGCTTTACGAAACGCAGTGAATTGATCCATATATTGAAACATGGTATCCAGTGCTGTATACTGCTCTTTCATTCGGGTCTATAGACAAACATTTTTTACACATTAAATACAAAATATACAATCCAGCATTTACCTAAAACACGAAAAAAAACATCATATTATCTTATACCAATTTGTTTTCACCTGTAAACAACGAGGAACTGCAGTTTGTGCATGTTGCCCCAGAATTCCTTGTGTAAACTCCATTAGAAGTTCCCAACACGACTCAGCCAGTACACAAGGCCGATACTCCACCTGCAAAAAGTATGTTTCATATGTCATTAACATTGCTTATGACTTTCTGCGAAACAAAAATCAGAACATGTGCTCATCACTTTGGCTCATTTAGCTATGTATTCGTGTAAATTGGAAAAAACAGGGAAAGTAAACTAACAAATGCAAAAGCTTTACCTCAACTAAAACCCCTTTGAAATTTTGAGCCATAACTACACTGCCTAACTTGACAACAAAATCGCCAAGTTCAAAACGCGGTCCTTTGGACTCAATTTTGATCTTTTTCGAGGCGTACACGGGTGCCATCTTCATCACCAACATATCAAACAAACTGTCAATAACAAGGGGCACAGTTCTAGTTGATGGTCCGGAAGGATTGCTTCCATTATTTACATGGATTTCCAACAGGGCAAAAGTAGTTGCTGGGAATTCGGAATTGTGTAAAACATTTAGAGTCCGGCCTTGTCCTTGTGCTGAACTAGCGGGTCCTTGTCCGCCTATAAAACAAACCAAATGAAGTTAACGGTAAAACCCGTTTTTTTACTGTAGTTAGTTTGGAGAAAAATTCTTCGTATTCTGATTGTCTGATGTCACACAAAAAGAAATAATATAGAATTTTTGGTTCTTTGAATTGAAAGAAAATACATAGTCGAGCAGTTTTTTTTCAAAAAGTTTAGGTAGAAACTGTTAATCGTTTTGGAAAGGTAACACTATTAGGGGTACACCCGAGGCCGTGTAAAGTCGTACATTTCTACGTGCGTAAATGTCCCAGCCAATCAGATCAGTAAAGAGAAGTTGGAATTCTGCTCTGATTGGCTGAGAGATTTACGCACGTAGAAATGTACGACTGTACACGACATCGGGTGTACCCTTATTGTATCGTTTGGCATATACATAACATACAGTCAAATTATGTTTTGATGAAAATGAAAGGAAACATAAAGGGTACACCCGATGCTGTGTAAAGTCGTGTGCGTAAATCTCCCAGCCTATCAGAGCAGACTTCCAACTTCTACTTACTGATCTGATTGGCTGGGAAATTTACTTACGCAGAAATGTACGACTTTACGTGGCATCAGGTGTACCCCTATAGTTTTCATTTGTGTCATAATATTTAATATTCCAACGTGGAACATTGATTAACAGCATTTATCACGTCTAAAAAATATTTCAGCATGTTAGGCAGTTAATGTTGCTATTTTTTTTGTAGCCAGCTTTGTAACTAACCCTATCTAAATACAGAAGAGCAGAGATGATAGATTATATTATATAAGATAACCAGAGCAACTGAAGCATCTTATCTATAACTGGAGCATCTATATTTTCTTAAGAATCATTAGTCAAGTTACAACTTAATGAAATTCTTCTGACTATGTCACCAATTATGAAAAATTCGCCTAAGCACTTAATAAACTCTATTGTGACTCAGTTCTGAATAACATATAGTAATTTTTGAAAGATAAAGTTCCTTTTTTGGCCAAAAGTACTCAGAGTAACTTTTTTTGCCAAACTCGAAGGATTTGAACGATTAAATTTAAATGTTTTTTCAGACCTAAAGTTGCACACCTGAAATAAACCTGGAAACCCAAATTAGTTCCACGTATTCTAAAAGAAACTTACCAGCCCTATGAACCTTTATAAGTAAACAATACTTACTAAAACTGAAACCCAAGTAAAAATATTCCTCTAAGGATTTCCACAATATACTTTCAAGAGGATCACCATTAAAGCCATACTCATAACTAAACTTATGCATGCATAAATCCTTACTAGGAATTTTTTTGTAATTTTAATAATAGTTAGAATTCATGATCCTTTCGTGTATAAAAATTTATCAGGCTAAAAAAGGGCATAGAATTAATACTGAATGATCCTTGAAGCACTCAATGTGTTAAACTCTCATCGATAGTTTCCACTATTTTTATTAAAATGCAGAATGCAATTGTCAGCTTTGACTGACGAACCAACTTTTTCATATTTATACCACTTTAAATAGAATCACAAAAAAAATGAAAATATGAAATTTTAACCCACTTATTGTCATCTGAGCTACAGATCTAAACTATAATGGGATACTTGGGAAAGAATGCAACTAAAAGTGCAACCTCATGTTGTGTAAGACATGATCCGTTTAATAAACGTTTAACAACGGCAGCGTTTAAGTTTTAACCATAACCGAGTTCACGCTATAACACTAAATAACCTAACCAAGTTTATTTTAAAAGCCGGATATATGATTAATTAATGTTTTTTGCGATCCTAAAATACGTTAGGAAAATAAAATTTTCACATAAACTTTTCAACTAAATCTGAATCAAAAGCTTCAGATTGACTTTAATGGCATAGTTATTTTTAAAATAATAAACCAGTTTCATATTAAATCGACATATTAAGTATATTTTTTAAATAAAATTTATGAGTTTTTCGGAACAATTAAAATCATTTTAGGATATTTATAAAAATTTGATTAAACGTAAATAAACGTTATTTAAACGGTTTTGTTCACGTTTGATCATAAGTTTTTGTATTCTGTGCGAAAATGAACCTAAAAAGATGAAATGAAACACATTCCAGACTCTGTGGTATGTAAGAAAGTACACTACGTTACGTACATACGTGAGTCAAATAGAAAATATTCTTATACCATGTACACCAGGAATTTTTCTCGTATACAATAATTTGATGCAGGAATATAAAAAACCTATTTTTTGTTCCTGCTCCAAGTTGAAAAATGCAAGATAACCAGGCTGGAGTCATTTTATTGTGCTAAACGAGAGGAGAAACTAGTGAAAAGAATGAATATTATTTCGTATGACCAAAGGTGTTGAAATTATTAGTACTAACAGCCTATGGGTTGAAAAAAGCCCATTTCTTTCACTGCAGTTATCATGTAGAGAAAGTTTCGCGATCAGAGATATCGCTTCATTGAACATACTACTGCTATCTTAGAAAGTATGCAATATATTCCACACGTTCGTTCGTTTTTGAAAGGCAATACAAAAGTTACGCAAGAATTTTCTATCGTACATGAATTCATTTAATTTTTGGTTGATTTTGCTTCTAGTTGGTCAGTTAAACATGTGAAAATTACATTAAAATATTCTCTGGATTTTTAGCCTGAGATAGAGGGCGTACAATGTGGTCATCGTGTCTGTCTGTCCCGTTTTCTTGAGCGCACGATTGCGGTCAAACGCATGAACCGATCTAATACAAATAAATCTTCCA
>Ga0210040_10009951_pt1 | contig 10984 bp, 10 predicted proteins | sample CryGeyCG12114_NA_FD_185462 | JGI IMG/M metagenome (GOLD analysis project Ga0210040, IMG submission 185462) | Groundwater microbial communities from aquifer - Crystal Geyser CG19_WC_8/21/14_NA (SPAdes) (version 2) | ecosystem: Environmental > Aquatic > Deep subsurface > Groundwater | place: USA... | reverse complement strand
TGCCCCGCGATATGGAAACGTACCAGGAACTGGCAAAAACAATCCAATATTTTGAAGGTTCAGCTCCAACAGCCAACCCACAAAACCCCTATAACCACCCCATCGATTGGGCTTTGGTAAAACAAATGCCGCCTCAGCAGCAAGTATTGCTCAATACAGATAAAGGCGCCATTACTTTGCAATTATTTACCGAAGCTGCCCCCGGCACCGTTGCTAATTTTGTGCAATTAGCGCAACAGGGCTTTTTTAACAACAAGCCTTTTCACCGGGTAGTACCTAACTTTGTGGTGCAGGGCGGCGATCCACGCGGCGATGGCTGGGGCGGCACTGATTATTCTATTCGCTCAGAATTTACTAATTTGCGTTACGGCGAGGGGTATATTGGCATGGCTTCAGCCGGCAAAGATACCGAAAGCTGCCAATGGTTTATCACCCACTCTCCTACGCCCCATTTGGATGGCCGCTACACCATTTTTGCCCGCGTAATTGCCGGTATGGACGTAGTACACCAATTAGCCATTGGCGATAAAATTAATTCTGTAAAAATGTTATAAAATTTATTTACTTCTTTCTCTTCTTTTTTGCCGGTTTATCTTCATCTCCGGCAACCAGGCTCGATAAAAGCGTGGTTACCAAAGCCAAGACAATTTCTTTGCCGTGCTTTTTAATAATTTTCTTAAAGTGTTTGGCAATTTTATTCTTTAACTTTTTTTCAGGACAGCCATATCAGAAACAGATCTTATTTAGCATTAAATAATGCAGTTACATAGCTTTATAACTTTTTATTTGCCGCATTGTCGACAATTAATTTACCGCTTCACTGCGCTGGAAGCACCTTATGCTGAGTATATACGGTTACAGTAATCTCTGGTCGGTGCTGATTAGTTTTCTGTGTTCTTGAGCAGGATTCTAAAATTAAATAAAAAATAATAAGTCGTTATTTAAAAATAAGGTTTGTCAGTAACAGTAACCAGTTTAGCTATCTATAAAATCCTGTATCTGAATATTATCGAGGTATGGTTCTAAAATTTCTAAAATATTAGCCGACTGATGAAAAGTACCGGTAATATCAATGGTATTTTTCACCCAGCGCTCCACAAAAAAATTATGCAGCGAATACAAAGTAATCGACCACCCTTGGTGCTGCCGTTGGGCTACTATCGTACCTTTATTAATTAAAACCTCCGTTTGGCTCCAGGCCGGAAGCCCCTGAAACAAGGAATATTCAATCATTTTTTTAAATATATTAGCGCTGCTACTGCTTATCCGAAATTAGGCAAAATTTAAATATAGTAGCATTAAGTCTAACTTATAACGATGGCTCGGAAAAATTGCTGGGCGCTGCTAAATATTTTTAATCTTCATCTCAGCCAAAATTTAGCCTTTACGTGCCGTAATTAATAATTATTTCGCAACCAAATTAGTTCTTGCATTTACCTATTTATACCAATTTATACCAAAACATTTTATCGAATTGTGCTTATAAGAGCATGTTTAAATTTTGAAAATCCTACTGATCACCGTCATTCTGGAAGAATCTTCTGAGTAGGTAACCCAGAAGATTCTTTTGGAATGACGGAGATAAATGGCAATAAGTGACGTTTATCTTTTTATAAATTTATAGTAAATACGCTCTTTATAAAGTATATAGCCCAAGTTTTAAATTTTAAATATACTCTAAGTTTAGAGAACTAAAATTTGTAAATTATCCGGGCAAAGCAGCTGCATTGTTTAGGCACGGGCCGCTAAGTATTTTTAACCAGTTAAACCGTATTTTACGTACAGAAGAAACTCAATGCCAAAACAAGCGGAATTAATACTTAAACTGCCGCTGTATCTTAAAGTTTGGAAAGTAACTTTGTTTATTTATGAAAAAATATAAAGTTGTTAAAGTAAGTTCGGCCGAATCCTTTGAAACCAGTCTGAATGAATTAGCCCGGGAAGGGTGGAAAGTAGTGAATGCTAATTTGGCTTACCAAGGGCTGGAAAGCGATGACGCTACTTTTTTTGCCTTGTTAGTTAACAACGATACCGATATTGCTTTAAAAGAACTCATGGAAGAAAACGTGGACGAGTTAAATAATATCGAAAATTTGGGCCTCACTCCTTCTGACAATTAAGATGAAGTATATGTTAAATATAAACGCTAATTTAAATTTATTATGGGTTTACTAGATGGTTTAATGGGGCACGCCTCCGAAGTGCCAATCGACAAGCTGCAAACCGAATTTGCTTCTATTTTAATACAAGGAGAAGTTTTAGAAAAAGGTTTTCGTTTGATTCGGGATATGTTTGTTTTTACGAACAAACGCCTGATTCTGGTGGAAAAGCAAGGCTTAACCGGCTCCAAAGCCGATTATTTGACTATTCCTTATAAATCTATCATTCGCTTTGCGAAAGAAAGTGCGGGCATCATGGATTTAGACGCCGAATTAAAAATTTGGATAACCGGCCAGGCGGAACCCATCCGGAAAGAATTTAAAAAGGATAATAATATCAATTTAGTTTACCAGATGCTCAGTTTTCATATTTTAAAGTAAAACAAATTTAGCGTTTTACTAATGTATACCAAAGAACAAGCTGCCCGTCTCCGGCAAGCCTTTTGGACCGCTTTCGGCAATTACATGAATCCGATTCCGTCATCAGAAGGATTAAAAGCCAATTGGCTCAATTACAATACGGGCATTAAACACGTTTACTTCCGGATGCACGCCGAAAACAAAAAAGCCGCCATTGGCATTGAAATTACGCATCCGGATTTGGATATACAGGAGTTATTCTTCGAGCAGTTTACCGAACTACGCTTGGTTTTACACGAGTATGTAAACGAAGAATGGGAATGGGCCCTACACACTACCAATAACTACGGTAAAATTATCAGCCGCATTTATAAAGATTTAGCGCCGGTAAATGTATTTAACCAAAACGACTGGCCCGAACTTATCTCTTTCTTTAAGCCCCGCCTAATTGCTTTAGACGATTTCTGGAGTGGCGCCCAATACAGTTTCGATGAGCTGAAATAGCTAAAACTAACGCTTGCTAATACTAATTTTCATAAAAAATACCACCAAACAAATTAAACAAAATACCTCGCAGATCAAAAATTAATAGGAAATCCCCGGATAATATACCTACTTTGTTCCCGTTAATTTTTTATATAAACCATACAATTATCTATGAAGAGGCATTTTTTACTAGTAGCCTTCCGTTTAACCCTAGCCGGTACTATTGCTTTCACTGGCTGTCAGAATAAAGAGCAGGCCCAGAATAACTCAACCGCCCAAACGCAAACTCCTGCCCCCAGTCAGCAAACAACTGCTTCTCCGTCCCCAGACTCAGTTGCGCCTACTACAGTTGCTGCACCCGCAACTACCCCGGCTGCCACTCCGGCCTCGGGTCAGAAATTTGGTTATATTAATTCGGGCGATTTGCTTAAAATTATGCCGGAAACCAAAAGAGCCGAAGCCAACCTGGAAGCTTACGTGAAAAACCTGGAAAAGCAATTTGGTGGCTTGCAATCCGAATACCAGGCCAAAGTTACTGAATTTCAGTCGCAGGAAAAAACCATGGTCGATGCCGTAAAAGAAACCAGAATCCGGGCCATTCAGGAACTGGAACAACGCTTGCAACAATCGCAGGTATCGGGGCAGCAACAAGTGGCGGCCAAACGCGAATCTTTGTTTAAACCTATTCTGGAGAAAGCCGAAAAAGCAGTAAAAGATGTAGGGAAAGAAAATGGCTACGATTATATTTTTGATACCAACACCGGCTCGTTTGTTTATGCCCGCGAAAGCCACAACATTATGCCTTTGGTAAAAGCAAAATTAGGCATTAAGTAAAAATTAAATCAAGTATTAAAATAAAAGCACGGCTTAACGGCTGTGCTTTTTTTGTTGGTGTAAAGGCTGCTTTTATTTAGGAATATACTGTTCAGCATTTGAATAAGATTCTTGCGCGAAAGCACGACCCTTCATATACTTAAATAATTTCTGGTATTTTTTGCAACAAAGTTAAAATAGTCATTCCATCCCTTTAAAAATTCATAGATTAACATTTATTCCGAATTCGAACTTCTATCTTTTTAGCAGTAAAGCTAGTTTGTAGAAAACAGAAGCAAGAATAGCTTTATTCTCGTTTACTAGTTATTTTTCAACCAAACTAACTTGTATGAAAATAACGCTACTTGTCTTCTTTATTCTTGTAGGAATAAGCCATAATCATGAGGCCGCTACATTTCCTACCGATAGTACGCAACACAAAAAAAAGCTCAGCTTAACCCCATTCCCGGCTTTATTTTCCTCGTCCGAAACAGGTATTGGCTACGGTGCTTTGGTAGTACCGGTCTATAACTTTGGCCACGATTCGCTTACCCGCCCTTCCAATGGCCAGGTGCTGGCGTTTTATACCCAAAAAAAACAATCGTCGGTACAAGTCAGTTACAACATTTTTACGAACCGGGAAAAATTTATTATTACTGGTAACGCTAATTACTACGATTATCCCATTCAGTATTATGGTACCGGCAATACAAACAATAATGCTAAAGACTACACCATTGTGGGTTATAAATTGCTCTATTTTCAAAACCGGCTTTTACGGCAGATCAGAAAGCATTTTTTTGCCGGCGCGCTGTATCACATTAATAAAGTTTACCATATCAGTTCTATTCCAAACAGCAAAATTTACGATCGGCCCGTCGCCGAGTTAGATGGTTATGTAACCTCCGGCATTGGCCCCGCCTTGCTACTCGATAGCCGTGATAATCCTTTAAATAGTACGCAGGGCGTATACGCTGCTTTTACTTCTTTATTCAGTCGCAAAGGCTTAGGTAGTGAGTTTGGGTTTACCCGCTATACTTTAGATGTTCGCAAATTTTACCCGCTAAGTGCCAAACAAGTGCTGGCTTTCCAAGGCTTAGGCCGGTTTCACAGCGGCCAAGTACCTTTCCGGGAATTAGCCTTAATGGGCGGTGGCGGTGGCGGCCCCGAGGCAGGCGGCATGAGAGGCTTTTTTAAAGGCCGCTACCGCGACCGGGAAATGCTAACGGTACAAACCGAATTCCGTCAGCAGGTTTTTTCGCGGGTTGATTTTGTTTTATTTGCCGGTACCGGCGAAGTGAGCAATAAAATAAGCAACTTTAATGCTACCAACCTGCGATATGCCGGCGGCGGCGGCATTCGGCTAATGCTGAATAAAAAACAAAGGCTAAATATCCGGATAGATTATGCCATTGGCAGTAACCGCACCCGCGGTTTATACTTTGATATAGGAGAAGATTTTTAAGGTTTAATAATGCATAAGTCTTGATGAATACACTGAAATGAATTGCGTAGCTAACTATCCATCAAAAGCCTACTCTCCTGCTTTATGCAGCATTGTTTTGGTGTTAATCTAAATTATTTTCAGCAAAGCCTAACTTTTACCCAAATACATTAAACAAAAATTCAGGTAAAGTGATGTAAAGTAGAAATTTAAAGTCCGAAACCTTAATTACAAATCACCAGACTAATATTGCTTGTACCCCATAACAAGAATCATGAATCGTTCTAAACCAACTATAAACGAGCGGAAACAGGTGCTGCTAAACAAAATTATTCAGCACCCGCTAGATTTTACCGATCATGATTTCCAGGTATTAGTGAGTAAAAGAATAGACTTAAAATTTTCGGATTTGCGGCAACTCCTTACCCGTATTTTCGACATTAATGAAAATACCTTAAGCCAGCAATCGGATGCTACTACCGGCATGTTGGGGTTTATGAACAAATGGAGTACCAAACTGCGGCAAAGACATTATTATAGCTTAATAAAAGGCGGTTTTAGAGATTATAATAACCCCGGCAATAAACACAACAAAGTAATTGTAGCCGAAGGAGATTCGTGGTTTCAGTTTCCTTTCTTCATTAAAGATATTATTGACTGGTTAACGGATGACCCTAAATATGCCGTTTACAGCATTGCCTATGGTGGCGATTGGTTTGCCAATATTCTGTACGAAGAAAAATATATAGAAGAATTATCTATTCATTTGCCCGAAGTATTTTTGATTAGCGCTGGCGGCAACGATTTTGTGGGTTCTAACCGGGTGGCCATCATGGTCCGGAACGACGGCCAGGAACAAATGCGAAAACCGGAACAACTAGCTACAATGTTGGCCGGAGAAAAAGAAGAAGCTGCCATCCGGGAAGGTTACCGTTGGGTAAACTTGCCTTTCTACTCCTTTATCTGGACACTTAAATTGCAATATTACATTTTGTTTCGGAACCTGCACGAATCCGGCAAATTTAAAAAAATGCAAATTATTACCCAAGGCTACGACAATGCCCTTCCCACCTATAAATTTCGTTGGCAAAAATGGTATAAGCTACAACCCTTAATAAACAGTATATTGGGTTCCGGCCAGTGGCTGAAACAACCTTTAATGCTGAAAGGCATTAGCGACCCGGAAAAGAGTAAAAATATTATTAAAGCCCTTATTTTTGAAATTAACTACATGTTCTCGGAATTAGCCCAGTTGTTCCCGAATGTGTACCACATCGATTGCCGCGGAACTGCCCGCAATTTTGATGATTGGTTCGACGAAATACATCTGCATTCGGAACGTTTCCGGCTTATTGCCGAGACTTATAAATATTGTATAGAGCAGCGGCCATTAGAAAAAGTTATTAAGGCAGTTAATTTTGGAAGCAGAATTGAGGCGTAAATCATTAAACAAAATAAAAAATAAAAACTATCCGGATGCTCCCAGCGCCGGCAAAACTTAGCTACAATAAGTTCAAAAGAGAATAAGTATAACCTTAGTTTACTTTGTGTTTTTCCTCTTACTGGAAAAGAAGAAACCACTAATTATGAAATATACTTAAAAGTTCTTTTAATTAAATATAAAAAATACAGAACTTAGCGGCTCCATAAATACCCCAAGCACCTTTATTTATGAGCAAAGACAAGTATTTTATCATAGATTTTGACAGTACGTTTACCCAGGTAGAGGCCTTAGACGAATTAGGCGAGCTCTCCTTGCACGACGATGAAGCCCGCGACCAGATTCTACAGGAAATTAAAAACCTAACTAATAGCGCGATGGAAGGTAAAAGTTCGTTTACCGAAGGTTTAACCAAACGTTTGGCTTTACTCAAAGCGAATAAAAAGCACCTGGCTCCGCTTATTTCGCGTCTACACACCAAAGTATCGGAGTCGGTAAAGCGCAATAAAGAGTTTTTTAACCAGTTTGCCGATAATATCTTTATTGTTTCCAGCGGTTTCAAAGAATTTATTACGCCTATTGTTACGGAGTACGGTATTAAGGAAGAAAATATTTATGCCAACACCTTTGTATATGATGAGCAAGGCAACATTGTAGGTTTTGATAAAGAAAACGTATTGTGCCTGGATAAAGGAAAAATAAAATTATTGGAGAGCCTGGCCTTGCAAGGCGATGTGTACGTGCTGGGCGATGGCTATACCGATTACGAAATAAAAGAAGCCGGTTTAGCGAATAAATTCTACGCTTTTACCGAAAATATTACCCGCGACAACGTGGTGGCCAAAGCCGAACACATAGCCCCAAGCCTGGATGAGTTTTTATACCAGAACAAGCTGCCCATGGCTATCTCCTACCCCAAAAACCGAATTAGCGTACTGTTACTGGAAAATATTCATCCGCAGGCCGTAGCGTTGTTTAAACGCGAAGGCTACCAGGTAGAAACCATCCCCGGTGCTTTGGACGAGGATGAATTATGCGAGCGGATTAAAAACGTCTCCATTTTGGGTATAAGATCCAAAACGCAGGTAACCAAACGGGTGCTGGCGCAGGCAAATAAACTAATGAGCGTAGGCGCCTTTTGCATTGGCACGAACCAAATAGACTTAACTACTTGTCTGCAAGCCGGCATTGCCGTGTTTAATGCGCCTTATAGCAATACCCGCAGCGTGGTAGAGCTGGCCATTGGGCAAATTATTATGCTGGCCCGCAATATTCTCCCGAAAAGCGAAAAAATGCACCAAGGCATTTGGGATAAGTCGGCAGCCGGTAGTTTTGAAGTGCGCGGCAAAAAACTGGGTATTGTGGGCTACGGCAGTATTGGCTCTCAGTTATCGGTTTTGGCCGAAGCGTTGGGCATGGAAGTTTACTATTACGATGTAGTAGAAAAACTACAACTGGGTAATGCCCGTAAATGCCGCACCCTAAAAGAACTATTGGAACTAGCTGATTTTGTAACCCTGCACATAGATGGGCGCCCCAGCAATAAAAACATGTTCGGGCCCGCCGAATTTGAAGTTATGAAAGACGGGGCTATTTTCCTGAACCTCAGCCGCGGGCACATTGTAGACATTGCGAGTTTGGTGCAAAATATTAAATCCGGTAAAATAAAAGGCGCTGCCGTAGATGTGTTTCCGTACGAGCCGGTAAACAACGCCGAAGAGTTTGTAAACGAATTGCGGGGTTTGCCTAACGTAATTTTAACGCCTCATATTGGTGGCAGCACCAGCGAAGCCCAGGAAAACATTGCCAATTTTGTGCCCAGCCGCATTATGGAGTACATTAATACCGGTAATACGTACCAAAGCGTCAATTTTCCGAATATTCAATTACCGGAACTAGTAAATGCCCATCGGCTTATTCATATTCACGAAAATGTGCCGGGCGTGCTCGCCAATATTAATAATGTGCTGGCTGGTAACCACGTGAATATTCTGGGACAATACTTAAAAACCAACGAACACATTGGCTACGTTATCACCGACATCGATAAAGTATACGATAAGACAGTTGTAGAAGACCTCAAAAGGGTAGCCAATACCATTAAATTCCGAATTTTATATTAGTATCAGGTAGCAAGTATCCGGTAGCAGGACTTTAAATGCATTTTTATCCTGATACTTGATACTTGATACCTTCTACCAACAAGACATGAACAACAAAATATACTTTACGCCCGGACCTTCGGAGTTATACCCCACGGTGCCGCAGCACCTGCAGGCCGCCATAGCAAATAAAATTGGCAGTATTTCGCACCGGAGTCAGCAGTTTAAAGATATTTATGCGCACGCCGAAAATGGTTTGCGCCAGCTATTGCAATTGCCGACTAACTATGAAATTCTTTTTTTATCATCGGCCAACGAAATTTGGGAGCGGGCTATTCAGAATAATGTAGCGCACGAAAGTTTCCATTTGGTGAACGGTTCTTTTTCGAAACGTTTCTACCAAATAGCGCAGGAACTAGGCAAAAAAGCGACTAAGTTTGAAGTTCCTTTTGGTGAAAGCTTTGTTCCGGAAGAAATTGTTATTCCGGAAACGGCGGAGTTGGTGGCTTTGGTCCAGAACGAAACCAGTTCCGGTGCTTGCTTACCGGTGCCCGAAATAAATAAATTCCGGGCAAAGACTAATCCCGATGCCTTGATATTTGTGGATGCCGTGTCTTCTATGCCGCATCCGGCTTTCGATTACAACCTAGTTGATTCAGTTTATTTTTCGGTGCAGAAGGGTTTTGGCTTGCCCGCCGGTTTAGGCGTTTGGCTGCTGAATGAGCGTTGCATAGCCAAAGCCGAAGCTTTGCAGGCCCAGGGTTTATCTATTGGTTCGTACCACAGTATTCCGTCGCTGCTGAGTAAAGCCAAAACGCACCAAAACCCCGAAACGCCTAATGTGCTTAATATTTATTTATTAGGCCATATAGCCGAGGAGATGAATAAAAAAGGCGTAGCCGAAATCCGCAAGGAAACCGAAGCGAAAGCCAAACTTATTTATGATTACCTGGCAAAAAGCAGAAATTTCGAAATGGCAGTTTTGCAACCGGAACACTGCTCCGTTACCACCATTGTAGCCAATACCCAGCTTCCGGCATCCGAAGTAATAAAAAAACTAGCGCCTTTCGATATGGTTGTTGGTAGCGGCTACGGCAATAATAAGGAAACCCAAATTCGTATCGCCAATTTCCCAACGCACTCTGTTAACCAAGTACAAGCATTGGTTTACAAATTGCAGGAATTAGTTGGTTAGTTTTGTTATTCGTTGTTTGTTAATCGCTGTTCGTTATAAGTACTTTCGATTGATAATTTATCAGGTTTTAAAACATTTCCGACCTACTTAATTAAAATTAAAATCTATTATTACACCAAATAGTATTAACAGCCTTCCACAACACCCATGTTGTCATCCTGAAAGGAACTATTGTTTAGAAAGTAAAGTAGGCAAATTACGTTCTAATGGTGGTTGCCTGTAAGGTCTTCTAACCAATAGATTTTTCCAAAATGACAGAAAAAGCTACATTATTTCTTTTTGTATCTAATTACATTGGAACGTAGTTTAGCAGATTTGGTATTACACACGAAACTAGCTTATTTTTTAAAATAAAATTACCTCGAACAACGAACAACAAATAACGAACAACGAATTAAAACACCTGGTTGATTTCCTGTTTCAGAAAACTAATGGTCTGTCCAGTAGGGTCGGATTGATTGGTCAGCACGTGCTCTAAGATGCGTTTAGCCAAATCGGTACCTTTGGCATTTTCAGGTAACTCATGAAATACCTGGTTCACCAAGGTTACTGTATCTTCTTTGGCCCGTCTCACCATTTGCCAACCTTGGTCGCTCATGTACATTTGCTGCGAAACATTATGATTAAATTCTTCCCGGATTTCGCTTAGCAGCACTCTCTGGTACTCGGCCGCCGATTGACCGGCACTACTTACCCGCACAAGCAAATTACTCGGCGTTATCCGTTCCAAAAGCAAACAAACCCGTTCGTAAGCTTGCAAACGAATGGGTAGTATCACTTCCGAATTTTTCATTTTCAGTTCCAGCAAACGTCTCTGATTCTCTTTCGTTAAGTAAGAATTAATAACCAAATACATGCCGTATAATACCAAGGCCGCAGGTAAAATAACTTTCAGTAAATCGAAAATGTAATCAGTCATAGATAATAAGACAGCAGTGTTGAGCGTAAAAATACAGAAATATAAATGATGTTACCTAAAATTAA
>Ga0210040_10009950_pt1 | contig 10985 bp, 8 predicted proteins | sample CryGeyCG12114_NA_FD_185462 | JGI IMG/M metagenome (GOLD analysis project Ga0210040, IMG submission 185462) | Groundwater microbial communities from aquifer - Crystal Geyser CG19_WC_8/21/14_NA (SPAdes) (version 2) | ecosystem: Environmental > Aquatic > Deep subsurface > Groundwater | place: USA... | reverse complement strand
ATCTACGGCTTGCTTTTGGTTGATAACGGACACTACTCTAGAGAAACCAGACTGGCGAGAAGATGGTGGAGGAGGCTTAGGCGGAGCTTGTGGTATGACAATTGGCATTTGCATAGATTTGACGGAAGAGCGAAAGGTGCCACAGTCTCGATAATATGCTTGACATGGAGCACTTAATAGTCAGCAAAGCGCTCTCTGAAGAACCTCGTACTTACCAATGAAATTCGCCCAGCGCAGTTACAGTCATAACCGTTGCACATGTCAAGCACGTAGCATCCTCCTTGTTGACATAGACAGAGTTGACAACCCGGTAACCTGGCTTGAGAAGATCACACCTCCAGTTGCTGCGTTCGAGTATTTTCCCGCGTCGAGATCCGAGCATTATGTGAAACTGTCCCGTCTTGACCAAGGCGCCTGCAGCTGTTCCTGTTGTATCTTGGTAATGCACCTCAAGAAACTTCTTGAAGAGGTCATAGTCCATACACATATCCAGCGAGAAGGGCCTGGTCCGCCCGTATGCGTCCTCCAAAATAAGCCGCTCCGCAGTAAAAGGAATCGTGACGGTACATCTTTTCATAATGTAACGATACAGACCAATTCCAAGAACGCATGTGAGGAGACCTAGGATATGGTTCTGCAGGCATTGCCCGAGAAACACACTTACATCGTCCACAGATACGTTCTGACCGAAGACATAAGACATGATCCCTGCAAATAGTAGAGGTAAATCGTGTTCGGCGTAGCTTTGTTCGTCAGGCGGGGCCAGCGCATCTCCCTCTGCCAGTACAACTGGATTATCATAGGTTTTTGGTTCGGGGTGCTTGATGGGCAGCGATCGTCCAAAATTGGATAGTCTTGGAAAGAGCCATACCTGGGAAAGCCATCGGCGAAAATCCATTGTGGCAGCGTCTTTTCTGTGCCTGCCGCGATGGGCTGGTCTAAACTCTGATCTGAGTTTTAGGTCTCCTGCCGATACTTTGGACGCAGCAAATATCTCCTGGCTTTCTGCGCTGGTTGAGAAGTTGAAGGTGATTCCGGCGTTGCTGTGAAAGCGACAGCCAATGAACTGACTATTTCTGCTTTGAACGTCCCCTGGAAAGGCTGGAGACTGACTGCTGGGCCTCTGTGCCGTCCCCTTTGCTGTCGCGCATGAACTTTCGGTATGTAGGCCATCTTCTTCTGAGCTCTGGAAATCTGATACTTCCGATGTCTCTTCATTCGCAGTGGCGTTCTTGTATTTCCTTTTATACCCACTTTTTACCCGTCGTCCAATCTGAGCGTCAGGTCTTCTGGTAATTTTGTGCAAAAGCTCAATTCTGGGAAGATCCAGCGCATCTTGAAATTTAATGTATGCAGCTTTTATCTTGATATCGTTCGTCACCTATCGATCGCCTAACTGGGCATTCGAATTTCCTCCAATTCTCAAACTGTCGTACCTGCGCCGAGAAGTCCCTTTCGCCATCAGCTCAGCCTGATTCACATGTGCGGCGCGATGGGGTTGAATCGAGTCTCACATCGTGATTCGGGGCTGGTTTGAAGTTGACCTTGGGCTATCATTATCTGAGAGTACGTGCGACGGCAAACTGTTGATCCTAGACGCTGTAATAATATCGCGCCTGCGTTTACCCGCCTCGCCGATATCAGATCACCAAATGTTGACACGATGGCCTGTTGATTGGAGCGGTCTTGAAGAGCAAATAAAACAAACGATACAAACATGAGAAACTTCCTGAATCATGAACAGCGTCTCGTTATTTGCAAGTTAATCGACGGGTGCCAGTTAGTGCGAGATGCAAATTGTCCATTCTGTACGTACAGGGGATGATGTACCCAAGACCAACTTCAAGACCCGCTTTACAAAGAGAGGGACTGAAAAAGGGGAAAGCTGAACTATCACATCCATGTACTGTAGCGCAGTTCGGACTGCTCACTCCGTGGTCCATTGCCTGTGTGTTGCTTCATGAGCGCCTTCAACCACTCCACCATATGAAGGGTAGTGACACTGTTAATCATCTTAGAGGCAAAATTACCTACTATAGAACCAGACAGTCGCACATTTCAAGTCTAACCCAAGCGCCGTAGCAGAGAGCGAACGAGCTGCGAATAAGAGTCGCGAAGAAAGAGACTGGCTGGGCGGAACACCAGACTGCAGTGAGGATACCATAGATATAGCGCAGACAGAAGCTAAAGATGTTTTAGTAATCTACCTACCGGGTATTAAAATAGCAGGGACTAGCAAGATCTTCGAATATACGAAACCGTCTACGCGAGAATAAGACGGCGCTACGAGAGAGTACTTAAAGCGAAAAAATCCCGAGACTAGTAAAGCACGTATAATCGAGAATAATAGGTTCGAAGATAATAACGTCGAATACGTTCTCGACTTTAAGATCGATAATATACTACTAGGGTCTATAAGTATTGTATATCGAGTTATTAAAGAGAACTTATCTAAAGAGAATAACTAGGCGAAATTAGCTCTAAACCCCTACTAAGGAAGTTATAAAGAGAGGGACCTCGTATACGGATAATTTAATTATAATCTAATCCTTTACTATAACGATAATTACGACTAGCTATAATATTACTCGATTTTAACAAGTTCTAATTTAGCTAATAATCTCTCTATATCGTTAAGAGAAATAAAGCCGCTATATAAACTAATCTAGCTATTAATTAAGTACTTAAGAGCGCTTAATTTAGATTAGTAGTACTTCTACTATAATATTATTATCTTTTCTTTTAGTAAATAAGTCTTTAATCTTAATATAAGGTTTATATTAACTTAAATATAATCTAATCTTTAATCGAATCTTATAATTAATCTACCTCTTAAACTCCTAAGCCTTTAGCTTAAATTCTAACTTAATTTCTACTCTTATCTTTATCTAGTATTTTTCTTAATATCTACCTTTAGTTTAATATTAACTTATACCTCTTTTATTATAGTACTCTTCGCTTTAGTCTTTTATAAATCTAGCGTAGCCGCTAATTACTTAATATAAAGACTTTACTATCGTAAACGATTAAACGATTAAATAATTAATCTAGTAATAGCGCTAAAATTATCTTTTAGTATACGCGGTTCTCTAAGTAGAATAATATAGCTCTAAAAGACCTTAAATAGCTAAAAGCGCGTACTAAGTAAGTATATATATTAGCTATATTACTATAAATTCGTACTAAAAAAGTACTAAAGTAGTACGAATTATAATTAATTATATAAGTAATTATTTTAATTTTAATATTATAGTTAGTATATTAGTATTAAATAGTTTTATTAGTATAAAATCGATCTTTAGCCGCTACTAAGTTTAAATAATAATAGTAGTAGAATTACGTTCTTATAGTCTTATAGAGTACTAGTAAATATTATAAGATCTCTTTTACTAAACTCTTTAAAGTAGCTTACTTATCTTATAAGAAGCTAAAAGTAGAACTATATTAAAAGAATATAAATCTAACTCTAAAATATAACTAGTAAGACTACTTAGCTAAGAACTAGAATATATAATTACCTTATTACGGTATATAACTTATCTTATAGCTATTTACTTTTAATATCTTACCTTTATACGATTTTACTAGCGTAGAAATATTAGGTATAACCTATACGCTCGATAACGCTATTAGTACTAAAAAAGTATAAGATTAATAAGAATACTAAGATCGAGCTAGCTAGTACCTTAATATAAGTAGTTTAGTTATAAGTAACTTACTTTTAAAGTATATATATAAAATAGTATTTCTAGTATAGTTTAGAACGTAGCTAGAGATATAGAGTCTTAGAGACTACGTATAAACTTTATATATAATATAATACGCTACTAGTCTTTCTCTAATACGTACTATCGCTTATATAGATACTAAGAGATAGTCGAAGATCTTAGCTTCTTCTTTAGCTAACTATACTCGCTAATACTAATATTTAAGTTCTCGCGTTATACGCTTACTCTAGCTTTTATAAGCTCTAGCTTCGTCGTTAGTAGCTATACGACTACTCGAATAAAGAAGGCTTCTATTAAACTATTTATCTATTTCGTAATACTATAAATACTATAATTAAGTTATAATTTTCTCTCTTAATCGTATATAGCTTCGAATTTATATAAAGGTACTAGTATTTAGTATAATAATACTATATATAGCGTTTATAGTTATAATTTAAGTATACTAATTAATTATTAAAAGTAGAGATCTTTTAATATATATAATAATTCGATTAACGCTATACTTATACCTTCTTCTCGACTCGCTTTCTTTATTCTTTAGCGTTTTACTCCCGTAGCGTTTAATATATTTATAGGTTTTATATATTTAATACCTACTCGTTCTACTTAGTACGCTAATCGTTTTTATCTTAAATCTCTTAACCTAGATTTATATCGCTTTTTCTCTTTCTCTATAATACGAAGGCTATTAGATACTAATAGGTAGATAGTCTTACGATAACTTATTATACTCTCTTCTTTAGGTACTAATAATACGATTCTACTATTATATATAGCTTTAGATATCTTATTAAGAACGATTAAGGTAAGATAAACTCTAGAAGCGGAAATATTCAATACTTATCTTAGGAGTATAGAGGTAGATATATCCTCTAAAGTACTATTATAGTTATTAAGTACTTTATTAAGCTTTATATATATTAAAACTAGTTAAAAGCGGCTATACACTTTATATTATACGCAATTAGGTGATTCGTAAGTATCGTCGACTTTCTTTTATACTAACGAGTAGACGCCTATAATACTAAATTACTTCCGGTCTATCCTATATACTCCCGAAACCAGGGTTATACTACTTCCCTTTTTAGGCTTAGCGTCGCATCTGCTTGCTGTGCACTTTGCACGCCTGCATTAATCGTGCACCACTTGATAATAATTTTTTTGTGACTTTGCGCATATGCAACTCGATCTTGCGAGTTCAGTAGTGAGATACGCATCAAATTCTGAACACTCGTTGTCGCTGCGCAAAGGTGCGCAGTGAACGGAACTTGACCGAGAGGTCTCGGGCAATAAGGCATCAACCAAAACTTGGCGCGTGCGCGCAGCGCAATTAGCTCTTGTACCTCCGCACGCGCTAACCGAAATGCAATGCTACATATCGGGAGCATATGGGATAGTGCCGAACCACGTGCGTTACTGTTTTAGAGCTTAGGTTATAAACCTTCTAAGGACTATAATCATCTTTATAGTTGGAGGTTTAAGCGGTTTGCGAAAAGAATGGTATCGGAGAGGTCAAAGGGGTGGGGGATTGGATTTGCAACGGTGGGAATGGCTCTCGCGTCTTATGTTCTGTGGAAGTAAGCTAGTGCATCTTGCGATACTGAAGTTCTGCACTATACTAGAAGAGCTGCGGATAGGTTTAGATCAGCTTGACAAGGTTGCGGGCCTGACCGTTGCGTGTCAGGAACATATTACTTGGACTACAACGACTTAGTTTCTGGGTACTAAGGTTGCACTGCAAAGTCTGTACGGCAGCACCCGTCGCTGAGGTCAATCTAGGCCGCTAAGCGATCAAGCTTGGCAGGAGAGCTTAATTACCTGGGTGGTAGATAAACAACGAAGTTACGAAAACACCGAGCAAGAACTTTAGAAAACGCATGGTCTGGCTACCAATGAGTTCTTCGTCAACGGACAGGCTGCCAGCTTCATGCCCATCCGCTTCAGTGACCTATCGTGATTGAATACGCTCCTGTCTTCCTGAGGTTGCAAAGCTTTCGACAAGGCCACATTTGACTGAGTTCAATAAAGCAATTCTACTCGACTCTGACCTCCAAGTCAATTGATTCATAGACCTTTGCGAAACAAACCAGGTGTCCATGAGCCCGAGACGGTCAGCTACTGGTTCCGGCTTTCAGAATTATGTGGAAAGATACCAGAACATACCAGGGCGCGACTCATCACAAAGACCCTCATGAGCTCTTCTTCAGCCACGAACGACAGGACTTGATGTAATCAGCTGGTAAGACTCTCTTACCAGGGCATGGCGTCGAAACTCAGAGCGCTTTAGCGTTCGCGAAACTTCCCACTGTTCCTAAGGTCGAAGATACACTCAACCTTATCTGGTTGTCGGGGACCAGAACGAGTGTATTGTTTCGTGCAATTTACCAATGGCGGATCTATATGCAGGTCGAAATTCATGTTGCAAGCTGATTGAAAGCTGCTAGGGCTCTCGATTGCTGTAGCCATATCAATCTGCTCGGTACGCTTGGTCGTCCTGGGTCATTGTCCAATACTATGTCCTCAAAAAGCATCAACTTGGATCATCGACACAACATCAAAGTGATCAAAGAATCCTCGATGCTGCACCTGCAGAAGCAAAAATGTCAGCACACCTCAATCTCTGGGACCCGGTAGCGGTGCGAGGCTCGAACAGCAGTTCGTTCGGCGATCGGTAAGTGGAGTCGGGTCTTAGGCTAATTTCCGAACCAACACCCCGAAACTTGATTGACAAATGTTCTTCTGCACGACGATGATCGTGTTGTCTCCAAAGTATAATTCCAGGCTCTGCCATTGGTCGAGAGCAGCGCCTGGGACAAATTGACAAGAAGCAGCGCTGTGACTACTGGCATCGAGGCCATACGGTGGTTCGATGCTTTCTTTTTATTGCGCCATCGATGAACTATTGCGCCACTAGTGCTGGGGATCCTCTCTGTCCAGTTCGTATCCCTGAGCCTCGCTATGGTCGTTGGTCAGGCAACGTCAAGGCGTAGCACCCCAGCCTTGCCTGATATCCCTGCTCGTCGATCGTAGAAGCATGCCACAGGTGCGAGCGTGTGGCTCAAGCCCTTCCATTGCTGCTCACTGGTCAGTGGTGGGCATACGGTTCCACATCTATACACCTAGTCAGGTGTAGCATGCGCTACGGTCCCTCTTCGCTGGAGGCTGGCAGAGTTGGTTGCCAGGAGGCGCCTCCAGGCTTCCTCAGCAACGTGCTTGTTGGGTTGATCTCAATCTCCGGCATTCACTTTTATACCAGCCCTTCTATATCTGCCATACGGGCACTATACGTTGCGGTAAGATGCTCACAGTATAATAAGCCGATAGGTCTGGTGTCTTGTACAGAAGTCCCTTCATTCACTCACAGCTCTATTCAGGAAGCCAAAGCAGCAGCACTAGCTTGTTCCTGCATTCAGCATCGATATCATGTTCTCCTCACTGTTCACATTACCACTGATGGCCACAACAGCTCTAGCCGCGTACTCAATGGTGGACGACTACGAGCCGGACAACTTTGCGGACAAATTCAACTTCTTCTCAGGCAACGACCCAACCAACGGCTATGTCAACTATGTCGACTACAACACAGCACAATCGTCTGGACTATACAATGAGAACAACAACCAAGTCTACATCGGCGTTGACCACAATAACACAGCTACCGGTCGAGGTCGAGACAGCGTTCGGATAGAAAGCAAAGCTTCCTACCAGCATGGATTGATCATTGTCGACCTTGCACACATGCCCGGTAGCGTCTGCGGCACCTGGCCCGCGTTCTGGCTGCTCTCAACATCTGCACAGTGGCCAAACGGCGGAGAAGTCGACATCATCGAAGGAGTAAACACGCAGAACTACAACATCATGGCCGCGCACACAGACGCCGGATGCAGCATCTCTAACACAGGAGGCATGTCCGGCGAGCTCTTGACACCCAACTGCGACGTTAATGCACCAGATCAAGGCACGAATCAAGGCTGTGCCATCCAAGCAAGCAGGACCGACTCCTACGGGGACGGGTTTAATGCCGTCGGAGGCGGCGTCTACGCGACAGAGTGGACATCAGACGGCTTCTCAATCTGGTTCTTCGCACGAAGTGCCGTCCCATCCGACATCATATCTGGAAACCCAGATCCAACAGGCTGGGGTCTACCAATGGCACGCTTCGCCGGAGCCTGCGATTGGGACGAGAAAGTCGTCAATCAACAGATCATCTTCGACATCACCTTCTGCGGCGACTGGGCAGGAAACACGTTCAGCACAGACCCAACATGCAGCTCGATAGGTAGTACCTGTCAAGCATTTGTTCAGGACAACCCGAGCGCTTTCATGGAGAGTTACTGGTCGATCAATAGTCTGAAGGTCTACCAACAGAACGGACAAGCTCCGGTGCCAACCTCGAGCAGCGTTTCCGTTTCTGTACCGGCCACAACGACATCTACATCTGTGCCTGCTACATCCGCGAGCCCCTCGAGCTTGACCAGCGTCACGGTGCCGACCACATTCGCAAGCACAACAGTCAGTGTGAGCACAGCGACAATTAGCACGGCATCTGAGACAACCACGATAGCGATTACCACTCCCGCCGCCTCCACTATCACATCGACCACAACATCGGCGAACACCACACCCTCCGCAGTTTCCTAAGGGACGCCAGTATTCACGTCTTCGTGGCCCTTCAACAACAAGCGCAACTCGGGTCCCGGAAACCGCCAATGGGGACCACCTTCATGATACGACAGGATACGATATACCTTTGATTTGGACATTAAGCGATAGGATGGCTATTCGATTCGGTTCAGGAATAACGTATTAGCGACAGCATGGCGTTCTAGCAGGGCATGATCTATCTGGATACTTGTTGGATATTTGATATGGTTGGAAAGCAAAAGCAACATAGATGGGATAGAATATGGGTTGGATGTGTGGAATTGTGGCATTGTACTTACCGACATAGCGAGCGCGGGGCATGGGACGAGCATGAGCAGGAGCATTATGATACCTAGCTTAAACGGGAGAAACCATTTGTATTTATAGGAACGGCTCGAGGTGAGCCTATATCAAGGCTTAGGCTTGGCGTCAAGGAAGATGGCAGTCTTTAGATAGGTACTAGAAGATCTCGATTTTGTAAGGCTACAAGGAGCCACAAGAGCGTTGTATATAGAATTTAGAAAGTGTATCTGATTCAAATTGACTACATAATATACGATATGGGTTTTAGATAGTCTAACCTGAAGAGCTTCTTGACCCTTTAGAATCGTGCAGCGGCACGGTCACGGGCTTCAGAACAGGGCAAAATCTTTAAAAGGCCAAGTGCGCCGCTCCGGCGTCTAGCTAGGCCCGCCCCGAAAACTCAAACTGACCGCCGAAACTGCCTAAATTGTGCTTAAACCGGCCAGTTTAAATGTTCGAAACGAGCTCGGTTCAAGAATCAACGTTGTCGACCCCGACCCCCATTTATATCGGCGCCTCAAATTGATCTTCCGTAGGCAATTGCGTCCTTGCTCTGCGGTCGCTTCTGAGCAGACTAGACTCAACCACCGGAGCAGCTGATCATGCATTTCGACCCTCCATGCTCAGCATAGTTACACCTACGCATATTCTCTTCCTTCGGGATCTTACCGGCAATCTTTGTTTGTGACTATCAGCAAGCAGCATGAGCTTGTACAGTGCTGAGTATCATAATTGTTTAATGGCGTTACCGGACTTTAGAGCTCTGACTTTAACGTCCCCTGGAGCTTTCGGCACGTTCCCAAACTGTTCAAACCACTGATCCGTCCTTTGATAGGTTATTTGGGGCTTTACAATGGTTTTATATACCTTTGATTTGACCCCGAACTCTGTCTATCCCAAAAGAACCAGCTGACTGGGCCCCCCGCCTGCATATGTGCGCAGTATGTTTCAGTCCCTAGCAGCCTAACAACATCACATGTTCTGAATTCTCTTCCTCCATCGCTTCTCGCATGGGCTACTTCAGCGGCTTCTCTTAGAGTCGTTGGTTCTCTATCATCGACTTTGCGTGCACTTTATCAACCGTGGTAGGAGGTCAGGGCATTATAGCTGGTATGTTTGCTCTTGATGAGTCATCTATTCTAGGTGGAGTTGTTCGACGACTGGCTCTGCGCACAGATGGTGTGACTTTTGCAGAATGGGAGTAGCGATGTAGAGTATCCTCCCCGTCCTCGGTCTTGGTCAGGCATCTGTCTGCTTTATTCCTTCGCTGTTAGGGCTAACGTTTCTCAGCGTGGTTATGGACCGCGCCGTACATTACCTAGGCTAGAGTACCTCAGTTGGACTCCCACGTCGGAGTACCGGGCTGGACGCTGCTTGCTATCGTTCAAGTCGGCGATTTGGGCCAGGCGTCGAGCTTAGCTAAATAGGCGCTACCATTTCTCCCATGATTCATCGTGCGTGCGTAGCGAGGTAGCGGTTATACTCGTACATCGCATGCTGCTATTAAGAGTATCGTACGGCTGACTAACCCTCGTATTGCGCTTGCCAAGGGGAAGTACGTAGTAGAAGCCATGCCGTGCTAGTTACGTCGTCCATACCCTTACCGGTTGAGGCGTTGCTCGGAATGGTGGGTCGAGTTCACCAAGAAGGGATGGGTTTGAGTCGATTATTCTAGCATATGGTTCAATGTTCGTGCCTCGTTGCATAAGCAGCAAGCTCCGCTGATGTCTCGTTCTTTGTGAAGTAGGGCCTAGAAGGTAGAAGGTAGTGTAACCGATCCTAAGCGCGTAACCAGTCTAGAATAGTGATGATCATTCGTGTACTCCTAGCACTGCCTGATAAGGCTCGTACTCAACCGTAACCGTGGCGGGTGATCGTGTATAGAGTCCAGCGTAATGATTGTTCTTCTCGTTGTTATCGCAAGCCACAGGCTGTAGGGGAGTTGCGTGTCGCTGCGCCGAGGTTTTTCCCCATGCAGCACTTCATATATTATCCCGCCGCTCGTGCTCGTAGTGATACAGCGTGTGGTCTTACTTACTATGTAAATCTTAGCTGTCATATTGCTCTCTACGATCTGGGCGGTTGTTTCTTCTATGCTTATGCGCGGCCTACACGTCGGCGAATATGTTCTTTCAATGAACACGACGTTGCCTCAGGATACAACGGATACAGAGGTATCCCGCTAAGATTCTAAACGTCGATGGCTAAGATGCGGATGGGCTCGAGTCTTCGTAGACGAGAGATTTGCCGTCTAGCATTATAAAGCTGCTCTTGTGGATGAAACTAAGTATGAGGACAGTAGTTAGT
>Ga0210040_10009949_pt1 | contig 10985 bp, 10 predicted proteins | sample CryGeyCG12114_NA_FD_185462 | JGI IMG/M metagenome (GOLD analysis project Ga0210040, IMG submission 185462) | Groundwater microbial communities from aquifer - Crystal Geyser CG19_WC_8/21/14_NA (SPAdes) (version 2) | ecosystem: Environmental > Aquatic > Deep subsurface > Groundwater | place: USA... | reverse complement strand
CGAGCGAGTCCGAAGCGGTCACCGGGCTCCCTGGTGGCGCACCCGGTCGCGGGTCGATCCTAGGGTCCAGCCGCCCGAGGGTCCCGGAGCAGGACTCGTCCCGGGGCAGGCGGCGGTCATGTCCCGCGGTGCGCAGGGCCACGATCTCTCCTCCGTGACGGTGGCGGCGGCCGACGAAGATCGTCTGTGCCGGTCTCCAGGGCACACTCGGGCCGTGGAGCGTCATGACTTCGGCGTAGCAGTGCGCCACCTGCGGGAAGGCATGGTCCCCGCGGCTGTCGGGCTACCAGCGGGCGGCCGACGGGTGCCCGGCTTGCGGCGGGAAGAACTCGGTGAGCTCGCTGGGATGTCCGCGGACTACATCCGCCGATTGGAACAAGGGCGCAGTCATCCCTCGGCCGGTGTGGTCAATGCCATCGCCCGGGCCTTGCGGGCAGGACGGGCGGACTACGAGCGGCTCTGTGCGCTGGCCGGGTACGCCGCCGCGGACGGACAGGTGCCGACCGACCTCGGCCCGGGCGCGACGCGACTGCTGGAGCGGTTCCTGGACACTCCGATGATCGTCACCGATGCGGCGATGAACCTCGTCGCGGTCAACAGCGCGTTCCTGGCCCTGGAGCACTGGGACCTCACCGGGGAACGCTGGGAGTGGAACCTGGCCTGGCGCCACTTCTGCAATCCGTTCGGTGCCTTCCAGCAGTCCGCGGCCGACGCGACCAGTCACGAGACGGTCCTGGTGGCCCGGCTGAGGGCCGCGCTGTTGCGCTACCCCGCCGATGCGTCGCTCGCTGCTCTGGTGGACGAGCTGCGGAGTCGGAGTCACCCGTTCGACGCCCTGTGGCGCGCACCGCGACCGGTCGTGGCCTACGAGAGCAGCGCGACTTTCGTCCAATCGGACGGGGACTCCCTCACGCTCGTCGGGAACCTGATCGCCATTCCCGGTGACGACCTGGCGGCCGTCATGCTGACCGCGGCGCCGGGTTCGCACGATGCGACCCGGCTGGTGGAGGTGGTCAGCGCAGCCGACGGAGCGGCGGTCATCAAGGTGGGCCGATCCGGCCCAGGCTGACCGCGCCGGGACCTGCGACGTTGGGTGACGTCCCCCCACGGCACATCCAGCGGAAGCAGGTCCAGCGATGAAGGCAGTGCGTTTCCACGAGGTCGGCGGTCCCGAGGTCCTGCGCTACGAGGAGGTCGAACAGCCCACTCCCGGGGCAGGTCAGGTGCGGGTGCGAGTGGCAGCCTCGGCGTTCAACGCCGCCGACGCCGGCATGCGCGCCGGCTTGTTGCCGATCCCGGTCGTGCTGCCGCACGTGCCCGGTTACGACGTCTCCGGCACGGTCGACGCGCTCGGGGAAGGCGTGCGCGGAACCACCGACGGAGGCGGCCTGCAGGTGGGGGACGCGGTGATCGGGTTCTTGCCGATGGAACGTGACGGGGGCGCGGCGGAGTACGTGATCGCCCCGGCGGACGCGCTGGTCCCAGCCCCCGAGAACACCCCTCTGCCCGACGCGGCAGCTCTACCGTCGGTGGCGCTGACGGCCTGGCAGGCGCTGTTCCACCACGGCGATCTGACCACCGGGCAACGTGTCCTGGTCAACGGCGCGGGAGGGGTGGTCGGCAAGTACGCCATCGCGCTGGCCAGACGAGCCGGTGTGCACGTCGTGGCGACCGCCAGCCCGCGCAGCAGCGTCGCCGTCCGGGCAGCTGGGGCCGACCAGATCATCGACCACACCACCACGGACGTGCTGGGCGCGGTCGACGAGCAGGTCGACGTACTGGTCAACCTCGCCTCCATCGACCCCGACCAGTTCGCCGCGCTCGTGGCCCTGGTCCGCGACGGTGGCAAGGTCGTGAGCACCACCGCGTTCATGGCCACCCCCGGTGACGAGGCCCGCGGCGTCAGCGCAGCGACCGTGTTCGTGCTGCCCCACCGTGACCGCCTCACCGAGCTGGTGTCCTTGGTCGACAGCGGGGACCTGCAGATCGAGGTCACCCGCCGCATCCCGCTGACCGAACTGCCTGCGCTGCACGCCGAAGCCGCCGCCGGTCGCGTCACGGGCAAGGTCATCGTCCTGCCTGCCTGAACCCGTCTGCTCCGGCACGGGCACGCAGCTCCGCAGGCTGGGGCCGAGCGGGGACAACCGGCGCCTCCCTGCTGGTGCTCACCGGGCTGATCTGGGCGGTGGCCTTCTGGACCGGCTGGTCGCTGGTGTTCGCCGGCAGCGGCGCCATCGTCCGGGCCTCCACGGGGCAACCGGCTTCGGCGGCCGACGTCGTCCACTACGCCGGCTTCGCGGCCTCCACGCTGGGAGTAGGCGACTTCCTCGCCACCTCACCGCCGTGGCGGGTGCTGATGTCGGTGGCCAGCTCTGGCGGGCTCGTGGTGGTCATGATGGCGATCACCTACCTGCGTTCGGTGTCTCCGCCGTCGTGTCACGGCGAACCTGCCGACGCGGGTCCGCTCGCTCGGCGACTCAGCGACCGACTCGTCGTAGGGAGCTGGTCAGGGAGCGTTCGGTCTCTTCGCCGACGCCGTCAGCACCACTCGCACCCGAGCCGACCGCCAGCAGCCGCCGGTAGGAGAACCGCTCCTCCGCCCCGGCGTGCATCTCCAGCAAGACCTCCAGGCGTCCCCAGATCGCGGACAGTGCGGCCACATCGTCCCGAGGGATCTGATCGAGCAGGGCGAAGGTGCGTCGCTGCTCGTGGTGCTGGAAGAGGATCAGCTCGGGGATGTCCATGGCCGCGGCGACTACGCGGACTCCGGTCGCTTGCTCCGGTAGCGGTCGGCGCGGTGCGGCGATAGCTTGCAACCAGCGAAAGTTGGTCTCGTGCAAGTCCCCAGGTGACGGCTGTGGCCCGGCGAAGTGGAGTCTGATGAACCTGCGTAGCGCTGCCCTTGGATGGCCGGTGATCCGTCAGCTCCGCGGCGACGACCGGGACGCGCTCGGGGCCAGTGCCCAGTCCCGGCACAGCGCCCAGCTGCGCCCTCGCACCGAGGCCGCCGACAAGGTGGTCAAGAGCATCTGCCCGTACTGCGCCGTCGGCTGCGGGCAGAACGTGTACGTCCAGGACGGCCAGATAACCCAGATCGAGGGCGACCCAGACTCCCCGGTCTCCCGCGGGAGGCTGTGCCCGAAGGGCTCAGCCAGCAAGCAGCTGGTCACCGGCCCCAGCCGGGAACACCAAGTGAAGTACCGCCGTCCACATGCGACGGCCTGGGAAGACCTGGACCTGGCCACGGCGATGGACATGATCGCCGACCGGGTGATGACCACCCGCCGGGAGACCTGGCAGGACGAGGTCGACGGCAAGCGGGTCAACCGGACCATGGGGATTGCGAGCCTCGGAGGGGCGACCCTCGACAACGAGGAGAACTACCTCATGAAGAAGCTGTACTCCGCGCTGGGTGCCATCCAGATCGAGAACCAGGCCCGCATATAGCACTCCTCCACCGTCCCCAGTCTGGGGACCTCGTTCGGCCGCGGCGGTGCCACGACCTTCCAGCAGGACCTGCAGAACTCGGACTGCATCGTGATCCAGGGCTCGAACATGGCCGAGTGCCATCCGGTCGGGTTCCAGTGGGTGATGGAGGCCAAGGCCAAGGGCGCGAAGGTCATCCACGTCGACCCACGGTTCACCCGCACCAGTGCCGTTGCCGACCTGCACGTCCCGCTGCGGGCCGGCAGCGACATCGCCTTCCTCGGTGCACTGGTGAACCACGTGCTGTCCGAGGGCAAAGAGTTCCGTGACTACGTGGTCGCCTACACCAACGCCGCGACCTTGGTCAGCGAAGACTTCCGCGACACCGAGGACCTCGATGGCCTCTTCTCCGGCTATGACCCCGAGAAGAAGCTCTACGACCCCTCCAGCTGGCAATACGAGGGCAGCGAGGCTGCCGCAGCCGCCGGCCACCGGGACGCCCAGTACTCCGAGCGCACGGACGACTCGTCCGAGGGGCAGAAGCGAGCTGCTGGCGGGCAGAGCCACGGCAGCGGCGGACCGTCGGTGAACGGGGATCCGGAGCGAGACGAGACCCTGCAGCACCCGCGCTGTGTCTTCCAGATCCTCAAGCGGCACTTCGCCCGGTACACACCGGAACTGGTCGAGGAGGTCTGCGGCATCCCGCGGGAGCTGTTCACGGAGGTGGCCGAGGCACTCACCGCCAACTCGGGCCGCGAGCGGACGACGGCATTCGTCTACGCGGTCGGATGGACCCACCACACGGTCGGCGTGCAGTACATCCGGACGGCGGCGATCCTGCAGGCGCTGTTGGGCAACATCGGCCGGCCCGGCGGCGGGATCATGGCGCTACGCGGGCACGCCAGCATCCAGGGCTCGACCGACATCCCGACGCTGTTCAACATCCTCCCTGGGTACATCCCGATGCCCCACGCCCACCAGCACGAAGATCTGGCGTCCTTCGTCGAGGCGGACGCCGGCACCAAGGGCTACTGGGGGAACATGCCCGCCTACACCGTGAGCCTGCTCAAGTCCTGGTGGGGCGACAAGGCGACCGTGGAGAACGACTACTGCTTCGACTACCTGCCCCGGCTGACCGGGGACCACGGCACCTACAACACGGTGATGCGGCAGATCGACGAGGGTGGCGGCGGCTACTTCGTGGTGGGGGAGAACCCCGCGGTCGGCTCGGCCAACGCGAAGATGCAGCGCAAGGGCATGGCCAATCTGGACTGGCTCGTCGTCCGCGACTTCTCGATGATCGAGAGTGCGACCTGGTGGCTGGACGGGCCGGAGATCGAGACCGGTGAGATGCGCACCGAGGACATCGGCACCGAGGTGTTCTTCCTGCCGGCTGCGGCGCACACGGAGAAGAACGGCAGCTTCACCAACACGCAGCGGATGCTGCAGTGGCACCACCAGGCGATCGAGCCCGCGGGTGACGCGCGCAGCGAGTTGTGGTTCTACTACCACCTGGGCCGGATCATCCGGCAGAAGCTGGCCGGCTCGACCGATCCGCGGGACCGGCCGCTGCTCGACCTCACGTGGGAGTATCCGACGGAGGGGTCGTTGGCGGAGCCCAGCGCAGAGGCCGTGCTGTCCGAGATCAACGGCCGGGACGCCGAGGGCAAGCCACTGTCGGCCTACACCGCGCTGAAGGACGACGGCTCGACCTCGTGCGGCTGCTGGATCTACTGCGGCGTGTACGCCGACGGGGTCAACCAGGCCGACCGGCGCAAGCCCGGTCAGGAGCAGAGCTGGGTCGCTCCTGAGTGGGGCTGGGCCTGGCCGGCGAACCGGCGGATCCTCTACAACCGGGCCTCGGCCGACCCGGACGGCAAGCCGTGGAGCGAGCGCAAGGCCTACGTCTGGTGGGACGAGGGCCAGGAGAAGTGGACGGGGCACGACGTGCCGGACTTCCAGCCGACCAAACGCCCGGACTACTCCCCGCCGGAGGGTGCGACCGCGGAGGACGCGATCGCGGGCACTGATCCGTTCATCATGCAGAGCGACGGCAAGGCGTGGCTGTTCGCGCCGGCCGGTCTCACCGACGGCCCGATGCCGGCGCACTACGAGCCGGAGGAATCACCGTTCGAGAACGCCTTCTACGGCCAGCAGAGCAATCCGGCGCGGCAGACGCTGTCCCGGCCGGACAACCGGTACCACCCCTCGGGCGACCAGCCGGGCAGTGCAGTCTTCCCCTACGTCTTCACCACTTACCGGCTGACCGAGCACCACACGGCCGGTGGGATGAGCCGCTTCCAGTCCTACCTGTCCGAGCTGCAGCCGGAGTTCTTCTGCGAGATCAGCCCCGAACTCGCCGCAGAGCGGGGACTGGAGCACCTCGGCTGGGCGACGATCGTGACCGCCCGGACTGCGATCGAGGCCCGGGTCCTGGTCACCGAGCGGATGACGCCACTGACGGTGCGCGGCCGGACCGTGCACCAGATCGGGTTGCCCTATCACTGGGGACCCAACGGGCTGTCGACCGGTGACGCGGCGAACGAGCTGGTGTCGATCGCGCTGGACCCCAATGTGCACATCCAGGAGACCAAGGCGGCCACCTGCGACATCCAGCCGGGACGACGCCCGCGCGGGCCCGAGCTGCTGGAGTACGTCGCCGGCTACCGGCGGCGCGCCGGGATCGGCGAGCTGACCGGAACGGAGGCGAACCGGCGATGACCGCCACGACTCGCACAGGCAGCGCTCCGGCGGCGGATCTCGGCTACGACCAGCCGCCGCCGCGCAAGGGCTTCTTCACCGACACCAGCATCTGCATCGGCTGCAAGGCCTGCGAGGTGGCGTGCAAGGAGTGGAACATGGTGCCCGAGGACGGCCTCGTGCTGTCCGGGATGTCCTACGACAACACCCAGGGTCTCGGCGCCTCGACCTGGCGCCACGTCGCCTTCATCGAGCAGCCGAAGTCGCTGGGCACCCAGGAGACCGACCTCCAGCACGAAGGGGTCGACGCGCTCGCGCTGGCCGGCGGTCTGACGACGTCGCCACCGCCGTCCACCCGGGCGCAGGTCGACCTCGGGATGCCGGGCACTGTCCTGCCCGGAGCAGAGGCCGCTGTCGGGACGGCGACGCCGTTCCGGTGGCTGATGGAGTCCGACGTCTGCAAGCACTGCACGCACGCCGCCTGTCTCGACGTCTGCCCGACTGGTGCGTTGTTCCGCACCGAGTTCGGCACCGTCGTCGTCCAGGACGACGTCTGCAACGGCTGCGGCTACTGCGTGCCCGCCTGCCCGTATGGCGTCATCGAGAAGCGGGAAGGGCCCAGCGGCAACGACGCCGTCGGTCTGGCGCAGAAGTGCACCCTCTGCTACGACCGCCTCAAGGGAGACCTGGAGCCCGCCTGTGCCAAGGCATGCCCGACGAAGTCGATCCAGTTCGGCGACCTCGACGACCTCCGCGAGCGTGCGCAGGTGCGCGTCGACCAGCTGGTGGCAGCCGGTGAGACCGGCGCCCGGCTCTACGGCCATGACCCGGACGACGGTGTCGGCGGCACCGGCGCCATGTTCCTGCTACTGGACGAACCAGAGGTCTACGGGCTCCCGCCGGACCCAGTGGTGACCACCCGGGACCTGCCCGGGATGTGGCGCCGCGCCGCGCTGGCTGCCGTGACGATGTTGGCCGGCGGCATCGCCGTCTTCGCCGGGAGGAGCAGCCAGTGACGGCCACGGAGACCCGGACCGCCGGCGGCGGCCGTCGTCGGCGGCGCGGTCGCGGCGAACGGAGCATGGTCCCGGAAGCCACCTTCACCTCCTACTACGGGCGGCCGATCGTCAAGGCGTCCCCGTGGACTGCGGACATCCCGGCCTATCTCTTCCTCGGCGGACTGGCCGGCGGGTCGTCGCTGCTGGGTGCCGGCGCGGACTTGACCGGCCGACCCGCCTTGCGCCGATCGGCCCGGCTGACCGCACTGGGTGCGATCGGCGGCAGCTTCTACGCGCTGGTGCACGACCTTGGCCGGCCTGCCCGGTTCCATCACATGCTCCGGGTCGCCAAGGTCAGCTCACCGATGAGTGTGGGCACCTGGATCCTCACCGCCTACGGCCCGATGGCGGGCCTCGCGGCTGTCAGTGAGGCCACCGGGTGCTTGCCCCGACGGTGGCGGGACAGCCTGCTGGGGCGATGGCTGCCGGGCGCCGGTCGCGGCGCGGGTCTCCTCGCCGCCGGTCTCGGGCCGGCGGTGGCCTCCTACACGGCGGTGCTGATCGCCGACACCGCCACCCCGACGTGGCACGCCGCCCGCCGGGACCTGCCTTTCGTCTTCGTGGGCAGCGCCGCGGCGGCAGCCGGGGGAGCGGGGCTCATGTTCTCCCCGACTGAGGAGGCCGCTCCCGCCCGACGGCTGGCTGTCGTCGGCGCGGCTGCTGACCTGATCGCCAGCCGGACCATGGAGTCGGGTATGGGCGTCACCGCCGAGCCGCTGCACACCGGGCGTCCAGGAAAGCTCCTCATGACGGCCAAGGCCCTCACCGGTCTCGGCGCGGCCCTGGCTGCGCTGGGCGGGGTGCCGGCGGTCGGCCAGCGAAGGCGGGGCCTCTCGGCTGCCGGCGGCGGCTGTCTGCTTGCCGGGTCGGTGTGCACCCGGTTTGGTCTGTTCGGAGCCGGACAGCAGTCGGCCGAGGACCCGCGGTACACCGTGGTGCCCCAGCGGGAGCGGCTCGAGGGCCGCGACCAGGCGCACAACCCCGCCTGACCATGCCCGAGACGCCGCTCTTCGTGATCGTCACCCACTGGTTGAACGTGCTCTTCCTGCTGTTGATGGCCCGCTCGGGCATCGAGGTGCTCTCGGCGTTCCCGAAGCTGTACTGGCAAGACGACTGCCCACCCGGCCGCGAGTGGGCCCGGTTCTCCCGGAAGGCCTTCGGTGCGGACTCGCGCCGGATGTGGTCCGGCGAGGACGAAGAAGAGTCCTGGTCGCCGATTCTGGCCATGCCCGGCCGGCAGAACCTCGGGCTGGGGCGGCATTGGCACTTCGCCACGGTGCCGTTCTGGGTGTTCACTGGTGCCGTTTACCTCGTCGGCGTGTTCGTGTCCGGCTGGTGGCGCTACCTGGTGCCAACCGACTGGGCCATCGTCCCGGACAGCATCCGGGCCGTCGGCACCTACCTGCACTTCCAGCTGCCCGAGCCGATCCCCGGGGAGCCGTATGAGCCCGCGCAGAAGCTCGCGTACTTCCTCGTGGTCTTCGGCTTGGCGCCGTTTCAGATCCTGACCGGCGCAGCGATGTCACCGGCCGTGCTCGCCCGCTGGCCTTGGTACGGCCGGCTCTTCGGCGGCAAGCAGGGAGCCCGCAGCCTGCACTTCCTCGGGTTGCTCGCATTCGCCGGCTTCGTCGTGCTGCACACGTTCCTCGTCGTGGTGCACGGCCCCGCCAAGGAGCTGACCCTGATCACCCTCGGTGCCGAGACAGACGAGCACTCGGTCGGGCTCACGATCGGACTGGTGTTGATCGGGGTCATCGTCGTCGCGACGGTGGCCGGTACGGTCTTCTCCCTGCGTCGCAAGCGCGCCGCCCAGCAGCTGCTCGGCACGGTCGTGCACCCGCTGGAGCGGGCGCTGTCGCGCGGCGCGCGCTCGCGGCAGCACTATCCGCGGCGGCGTATCTCTCCCTACTTCCGGGTCAATGGCTACCCACCGGCCGACTCGGACTACGACGCCCTGGCCGCCGACGGATTCGCCGGTTACCGCCTGTCGATCGGCGGCCTGGTCGAACGGCCTGTGTCGCTGTCGCTGCCCGAGCTCACCGCTCTGGGCGTCCAGTCGCAGACCACCGAGCACAATTGCATCCAGGGCTGGACCGGCGTCGCCGAGTGGAGCGGTGTGCCGCTGTCTCGGGTGCTGGAGCTGGTGCGGCCGCTGTCGAGTGCTCGCTACGTCGTCTTCTACGCGATGGACGACAAAGGGCTGACCGACAAACACCCCGATCGGTACGGGCACTTCTACGGCAGCCTCGAGATCGCACTCGCCGAGGATCCACAGACCATCCTCGCTGTCGGCATGAACGGGGTGCCGTTGCCGGTGGAGCACGGGGCGCCGGTACGGCTGCGGGCGGAGACGCAGCTCGGCTTCAAGATGGTGAAGTGGCTGCGCGGCATCGAGTTCGTCGACAGCCTCGACTCGATCGGGCAAGGCAAGGGCGGTTGGCGAGAGGACTTCCAGCAGTACTCGACCTCTGCCGGGCTCTAGTCCGTCAGCGACGGCGAGATGCTCGAATCAGCAGCAGTGCCTGGATGACGACCAGGCACCAGGGCATCGGCCGCCGCAGGCGTTCGCCCATCCGCCGGGCTGCAGGAGGCATCCCCTCCCGGAGGGCGTAGACCGAGCGGGTCAGCCGGGCGCGGTCATCGGCCACATCCAGGGCAAGGGCGTCGGGGTCGAGGCGGGCGACCGCAGCCTCCCGGCTGACCCGCTCCCGCAGCTGGGAGACCGGTTCGTCACCCACCCGTGTGCGCTCGCGGGTGTGCCGGCCCACCTCCATCGGTCCCGCACCCGGACCGCGGCCACCGAGCACCCCGACGCGTAGCCGGGCCAGTTCCGCGGCTACGTGTGCAGTGCGGTCGTCCGACGTGCTGGGGCCCTCGACTGCTGGCATGAGCCAACTGTTCCAGCGCTTGAGGGAGACCGCACCTCGACCGGATGTGTCAGGCCGGTTCGGTCGGGTCCTCGGCGGCCGAGTCGGTGGTGCTGAGCAACTCTGAGAGGCCGTCGTAGACGACTTTCCGACGATCGTCCGGAAGCTGAGCCAGCCGGGTCCGCAACTTCTCGACGCGCAGGTCGTCGTACTGCTGCAAGACCGCGCGGCCGGTTTCGGTGAGACAGATGCTGATCTCGCGGCGGGTCTGCTCCGATGGGCGGCGATCGACGAACTCGGCCGCCACGAGCCGGTCGACGAGTCGACTGGTGGTCGAGACAGTCACGCTCATCCGGTCTGCCAACTGCATCAGGTTCGCGACCTGGAGCTCGGCCAGCACGGTGAGAGCGCGTAGCTGGACCACCGACGCCTCGCCGATCTGCTCGGTCGCGCGTACGGAGATCCCCACCATCAGCCGCGCAGCCGCCAACAGCAGCTGCCCCTCACGTTCGGAGACCATGTCCACCAGCCCGTCGTCGGTCCGAGCGACCGTTGGTGACTCAACAGTTGGCAGGAGCGTAGGGGAGGCCGACTGCCTTCTCTCCGGACCGGGGGGTGGTGCACGACATGTTCACCACGACGAGGCAGCGGGCCGACTCGTCGCCGTCTGCCGGGCCACCTCGACGAGCTCGCCGGCGCCAGCAGGCCGGGGTTGCAGGTGCCCCGGCGGGGCCGGCGGGTCCCGGGTCTGCGCCGGGAGGAGGTCGCCACCCTGGCCGGCCTCAGCGTGGAGTACTACAACCGACTCGAGCGGGGCGACCTGGGTGGAGCGTCGGACAGCGTGCTGGAGCCCATCGCCCGGACGCTGCGTCTGGACGACGTGGAACGAGCACACCTGGGGCACGACGTCGCACGACGCCCTGTCCCTGCTGGC
>Ga0210040_10009948_pt1 | contig 10987 bp, 17 predicted proteins | sample CryGeyCG12114_NA_FD_185462 | JGI IMG/M metagenome (GOLD analysis project Ga0210040, IMG submission 185462) | Groundwater microbial communities from aquifer - Crystal Geyser CG19_WC_8/21/14_NA (SPAdes) (version 2) | ecosystem: Environmental > Aquatic > Deep subsurface > Groundwater | place: USA... | reverse complement strand
GTACGTAAACCTACTTAACAACTCCACAGAATTGAGGACAATGTCCATTTCTAATTTTTTCATTACACTATAATTTTGATTTTATTTTATTTATTTGGTACATCATCATTCATTCTTTAGATTACACAACTACCTTTAAGTATGAATTCACTAGCCAAGTTGGAATGGCTAAACATGAGTGGAAATCCTATGGTACAACCTTTAGCTAAATTGGTCTCAGATGGTGGAGATGTTTGGACTGATGTAAAATGCTCAATGGCTGCAGCCAATGTTGTTCATTTCATGGGACAAGTAAAAAAATTTGCTGATAATGTACTGGTTCAACAAAGATTATGTAAGTTAAGTTTTCAAGTTCAAGTGTAATACAAATTTCACACTATTGTTTTCCGTCAAATCTTGAATCAATATTAAATTGTTTCTTCACATTAGTGGGAATGCAAGAAGCCGAACAAACTGTGAAACGATTGTACTATTTGGATAAATACAATCCTAATCAGTTGTCGAACCTTGATCTTCAGGAATATGAAATCAATGCAACCACCGTTAGTTTTCGAGATAGTAATGGGAACTTTTTAGGTATTCCGAAAATGCGCATTTTGTTTCTCACTGGTTTGCAATTTCTTAAGGATTGTGGATAATAATTTTCCATGTTTTTGCCATGCTATATAGACGAACGCAAATATACGCTGGGAATGAACGACTGTAGAGTAGCTTCAGCTAGTACTACTACCGTAGAAAGTGAGATTGAAAAGCCTGCAGACCATATGAATATTTACAGGCCGACAGAATTGCTGAAAAAAATTGATCGTCGCCGACGCAGTTATTCCAATGGTAGATTACTTTTAGTGTTTAAGCAATTTTAGTGTGGAACTTAAGGTTTTTAATCACTAGCTGCAATTTGAAATGTTTTTATAGATCTTTTCGTATGGCTGACAGTAGTAATGGGCTGGTGGACCACTTGCATAGGATGTCTTGCAATATTTTTGGCACATAATACTCTAGCCAAATTTTTCAAAGAGCTGGTGGGATACGGAATGAATTTTGTGTACTTGTATCACATAATTTTAGCTCTGCATGTCATGGTACAGGACTCACTGAATTTGATAGCGGCTTTTAATTTATTCCCGTTGTTTGCTGAGAAAGAATTAACTTATTGGGAAGAATTTTTAAACTTTTTTGGTCTTCTGTGAAATGTGTAAAAGGAAAAACGTATGGCAGTGATGCTACTGGAAGCTTTTTGCAAGCATGCATTTTTTGCAGGAAGTAATGATGATGACATAATTTTTCTAACTGATATTGCAATCAAATGTCTCACAATTTGCGCAAATAAATATCGTCTAAATTCTGCAAACAATCCTTCTTCGTCGTTATTCATTACCCTGGCTACTTGAATGTACAAAAAAATGCATGACTGGATGCCGATTGTATCTGTATAATTTTATGATTCGTGAAAATCATCCGATTGTACGAAATGTTAAAGTATGAGCAGTAAAAAAACTTATGGTCCTCAAATATTCGAGGTGTTCTATGAGGGGCTGCACACTCGTTTTCACCAAGGGGAGCAAATAAAAGGACGAGTTATTTTGGGCTTAAAAAGACCTGTGAAAACTAACGGTTTGAAAATTTTAAATTGTTTTTCACAACAATAAACTGAACTGGACTTCTCTTATACTTGAAACTTAATTTACAGTCGTATTTTTGACATGGCGAGGGGAAGTTCTCGTAGACTTTTACATAATGAATTCTGGGGACCAAGAAGAACGTCGATATTATGACCAGCAAATTATTTTTGAAGAAACTGTTGTGTTATTCGGTACAAAAATCGGACATTCATATGACAAGGATTCAAAATATACATTGCTCATATTGCCTAAATCTGTTTTTAGGAGGGTTTACAGGCAAAGTAGTGGATTTAGCACATGGATATCATGAATACGCATTTCAAGTTAAAATCCCATACAAAATTCCAGCATCTATGACCAAATCTTCTAAAGGGGGTGTCAGATACTCTCTTCAAGCCGTTCTAAAACGACCCACTGCCCATTTTGATTACAAATCCACACCAGCATTTGTAGAAGTTAATGGCCGGTTGGATTTAAACATGTACCCTAGAGCTGGCTCAATTCGTTGTAGTCAGAAAGAAAAAGAAGTTTGTTGTTTCTGTTGCAAAGCTGGGCCAGTATCTTACAAATTCAAACTGCTGAAACGTGGTTTCATACCGTCCGAGAAAATCCTGTACCACGTCCAAGTGAATAATCCCACCAAACGAAGAATAAAATTCAGTGTAACGCTTCTACAGGTTGAACAGAATACTGAAGCGCATTATTGTTTCACGAATATTCAGACTATAATGAAATTGTATTCAATTCTATAGAAACGAAGTTTTCGTGCTTCAGCTCGCACACTTTTAGGTCTCCAAACTGAAGTGCAAACGGAGGAAGAACGCTTAAATACTGAATATAACCGTCTAATAAAAGCGCATGATGTGATGGAATGGGACGGATCTATTAAAATCCCGGATGATGCACCTCCAAGTTGGCTTGGACGTAGAAAAATTTCCTCCAAGGTGGCTGTAGAATATTTTATTAGGGTAGGTAAAACCTCGTGGAACCCCTACCCAAACTCCATTCAATCAAAAAAAATAATGCCATCTATTTCAGGTCCATGTTGACATCCCCTGGGCCCTAGACGTTAAAGAAGACATTTTAATTCTAGTAGGAACAATTCCACTGCATCGTCTTACTGGCTCAGAGTGGCATACTCCGCCAATAAGTGATAATCATCATCCCGCAAGAAACGATAATAAAAGTCATTCTGGAGGACAGTTACACCACTCGAGCTCCAGAGATTCTCTTACCCATTCAGTTCCTTCTAGTGGTCTATCTCCTCAACCTAAATCTGATCCACAGTCACCGTCACCAGGTAAACCCGCGCAATCCAGTAAGAACGAGCAAGCAAAGTCGAGACAAGCACCTCAAAGTAAAGGATCCAACCAGGCTCTGTCACCAAGTAATGTACAGCAGACCAAGCCAGCTCCGCAAGCTCCAGTTACTCAAAGTCCAGAGAAAGGGCAGAAAAGCGAGCCACAGCGAAATACTAACAATAAACCAGCCCAAACTGCCCAGAGTAAATCGGCTTCACAACCCCCACAAAATAATAAAAATCAACAAACCCAAAATAAATCTGCCGTTCAACCTCAACAAAATAATACCAATCAGCAAGCACAAAATCAATCTAAAGCTCAACCTCAGCCGACTAATAATGATAAAGAAGCTCAAAATACGTCTGCTGCCGAACCCCAGCAAGCTCAAAATACATCTGCTGACCAGCCTCAGCAAACTCCAAATAAGTCTGCTGCTCCACCTCCGCAAACTTCAAATAAGCCTGCTGCTCCACCTCCGCAAACTTCAAATAAGCCTGCTGCTCCACCTCCGCAACCTCAAAATAAGTCTGCTGCTCCACCTCAGCAAAATACAAATCAACAAACCCAAAACAAAACTACTACTCAAACTCAGCAAACTACAAATACTAATCAGCAAGCCCAAAGTAAATCCACTGCTCTACCTCAGCAAAGCACAAATCAACAAGCCCAAAGTAAAACTGCTCAGCCATCTCAACCAGCTGCAAGTAAACCGCAGCCATCGATCCAGCCCCAGCCAAATAAATCCAACGCACTTTCTAAACCTAATCAACAGCAACCTCCTAAGAAATAAGAAACATGGAATATAGCAATAGAAATCATTGTTTTCGCATTAATAAATAAAACAAAAACAGCCTATTTGTTTTAAGGCTAAATGAATGTTGAACATCTTATTTTCAACATCTCTAAAAAATTGCAAAATAGCTATTAGTATTAGCAAAATCTGTCCTACATGCATGGGCAGGTATTACTGAACTCGAGAAATACTAAACGCATGTATAATCTTACGGTGGCCATCCATAGAAAAATATGGCTATCATTATGTTGATGTAGACGCCATTCACAAATAAAAGTTGGAGCATTGCAAGTAGTGCATTAGGTTTTTTATTGCATGAACGAATCAAGAAAGCATAGAAAGCTTCTTTTCGAGGCCCAGAAATTCATTTTCTCAGTCTCAGTTGCTGAAAATTTGTGTAGATTAAGTAAAGTCTTCTGCCTAAAATTGCAGCCTGACCCGACCTCGCTTTGAGTGTAACTGACTCACCTGACCCGACCTGCGCAATTATTATGTGTGTCACAAAGAGTTTTTGTCTCTAATCTCAAATTTCCCACACCTCTACATTGTGATATTGTTTGGCATCCAAAATAGTGCTCTTGTGCCTAACGTTTGTGTTTCCGCGCAGGACTATACTGATACTGATTTGCTTTACTTTGCGCGCTGCAAACGAACAAATGCAATGTTTTGCTGGTAAGTTTGAACTTCAAGCTTTGATGAAAGATCAACCGACATATTGACTGACAGAGAAAAAAAAATTGAAATCAGGAAAGAATCTAAGTGAATAGGAGATCGAAGTTAAATTAAAGTCGATTCGAAAACGTATTTGTTTGGGGTGCCTAAAAATGGGGGATTCTTCCAGTGATCTCCAAATCAGTAGTGACGAAGACAATTATCCAGAGTTTCAGATTCCTTCGAATCTAAATTACAATGGTAAAAGAAAATGGTATTTATAATTACGCAAATTTCTTGTTGAACGATGATATGAATCGATGATATCAAAAAGATTTTTTTTTTCGCAGAATATGACTTGGAACCTACAAAATGTGAGATTCTAGAGCTGCTTGACTTCATTCAAGAAATGGACGAATTAAGAGTGGCTCGAAGTACGAAGGACTTTTACCCCATTTACGAGATACTTGAGAAAAAAGCAAATGCCATCATGAAGAATAAAAGTAAGGATACTTGCGATGTAGTTGTGTTGCTGGAAACTTTTGCTCAGGAAGTATTACTCCCCCTGAAGGCTGAATTTAACTGCCAAACTGTACCACCAAAGTTGCTGGTTCGCTCTATTCCTCTGATTTGTAACTACTTAATTAATATTGACTGTGCGGACGAGCCAAGTGAAGTCTCCTTTTTTCTAACGTTTGATAAATCCACAGCTTTAAATCTACTAGGGAAAATCAACCCAACATACCACAAGTTTCCGCGTCGTGAGTCTACGGATGATCATGTTTTTGCCAGTAATTTTTTTTTTCGAAGTTCCATGTCCATTTTGACCCCTGAGTTTAGATATGGGCTGGAAAATGTATGCAGAGTGAAGTGTTCAAGATGGACAGAATGGATGGAATTCATTTTGCATGGAATGCCCTTGAAAAGTCAGCGGATACGAAGCATTGAGTTATTCGTGGATGATTACCGTCAACAGCAAGACAGAACGGAACTGGTGGAAAAATATGGGGATCTATCAGACACATACTGGCGGAACGTATATGATAATGTTGGACAGTTTATCCGAGATCCTATATTTATTTCATGTCTCAAAATGAATTTGAATCCTCAGGAGGTTTCGAAATCATGTCCAGTTGTGGAGAAATCGTTTGGATCTAGGGAAAGCAAAGATTTCATTTTGCCGGTATAGTTAAAATAATTAATTTTAAATGGGTTAGATATTATATTGTCTGTTTTTTTAATAACCCTCGCCCGTGACCGATAGCCCATACAGTGAGTTTGCTGTTTCGCGTATTGCGAAATCTCATAAACAGCAACTCAAAAAGGCAAAGTGTCTGATAACCACTAATTTTTCTCTCCAGTTTTAATTCAAACAAAATGTTTGTTCGATTTCGTTGTTGATAATATTCAGCAAATAATTTCAGAAAAACTATCACCAAAACCAGGATTGTTTAAAAAACAGATATAGATGATTAAAAAAATTAACACATTTATCATCGCTATCAATGTTCTGTATTTGCAATTTATAGATTGATTTTACATCGGCCATACCCTTGAGACAGCCCTGCTTACCAGTGTCAACTGATAAATATTTAAAATCCTCTGTGAACGGTGAAGAAATACGAAGCGAAATACTGTCGTTGAGTGTCAAAAAAGCCAGGGTTGAAACAAACAAAATGCTAGGTATGGCAAAGGAAATGTTGGAAAAAGCGAAACGTACTCGCCGTCCTCGTATTATAAGGCCGCGAGGCGAGTGACACATCAGGCACACTTATTTAATTTAATGTTATTTGCAAGCTAAGGAACCATGATATTTTCACCATTCAAGTTGCACACTGGAAGACAACCTGTGCATGTACCATGTAAGAATGTCGTAACTTTGTTCTCTTTACTCTTTTTATCGTGCCAAATGCCAAATAAATGGAAATAAAAGTTTTAGCCAAAGCCAAATCGATCCTTTTGTCCACTTTGTTCTGCCATTTAACTATTGTAGCGGTCATGGAACTTTTCGGAACTTCAAAGTCAATATTCAACAAGGAACTTAAGTACACACAGTCATACAGTCACATGGTTGTCTAATTCCTGCCGGGTCATTAGCTAGTAGCATCGTAATATGTCGCAATTGAACCAACCTTGACTCTACTAATTCCTTATTATAAAGCTTAGTCGTAGTCCCGTGAAATAAATCGGCAAACATGGTCGATGGTCGCGTTCTCCTCTTTGCTATAATTATTTTTTATCATAGTGACTCTAGATTTCACATGTTGAATTGAAAAAGTGAGACACACTTGCAATGCAGTATTTTTCCATCTTTCCATTGTACAAGCACACAAGCAGAATAATTAAAGTACACGACAGAGATGCAATACACTTAACAGCTCCTTCCTCATTATCTTTGAGTGCAGGCAGTAGATCGCCCTTCCGAATTTTCCACCATTGCTCCATTTATACAAGACTCCTGGTGACCGTATATTTCATTGCCAAGTTCAAGTTCGTGCAGAACAGAGCTTAATTTATAAATAGTGCTAAAACACAATACATTTAAAAACTGCAGTGCATTCCCATTCCGACTTTAGATCTACATTGTATCTTCTCCAAAATCCAAATATGGCGCCAAAGGTTTGCATGAATCTGTTCACCACCGTATTTATAGTAACAATCGCCTCCATTGGTATTTGCCGAGCACAATGGTATCCGTTCGAATCTCAAGTAGCTATGAATGATGGCGATGGAGAATTATCCACTTCACTTACTTTCGAAGAAACTGAAAACAATAAAGGTAACGTAGATTCGATTGTACAGGATTCCATAAGCGATATTGACTTACTCTTTTATTATGATATTTTCATGATGATGATATTATGTGCATTTTTTACAGCTTTGGGAGAAGTTTTACTACGCAGAATATACCGACGATTAGATTCAATTGAAGAAACCCTAATTGCAGAGAGTGACAAAGTAATTATACGCTTCTTTAGCAATTTAGCATATATTTGGTAATAAAGCCAACATGATTGAAATATTCTTACCGTACCGTTCTTTCTATTTATAGTTGTATGCAAAGCTGAATGAAGAAATCGGCAAGAGCTTCCGCAAATGCCGCCGTAAAAGGGATCAGAACAAATCCAAGGATGAACCACATTGGGATCGTAAGTCTAAGAGAAAAAATAATAATAATTGGAGCAACCGAAGACCAGAATTCGGACAGGAGTATCGTTCAAATCCAGTGTACAACGATCCCGATTTTTTTGACAAAAAACCAGCCACAGAAAGCAGCAGATTTCAAAGCGGCAGCAATTATTGGTAAATGTATTACAACAATAAGTGACCATATTATTGTTCATGAATACAAAGTATACATGCATCGATTATCATGTAATCTGGAGATCTTCATATTTGTACAAATGTATGCGGAAAGAAAAAATAAAGTGTTTATGAAACCATTACGATTACCATTTATGCAACATCATTTTCATAATAGCCGAGAGGGGACAAAAACATTTTATAGTATACTGGTTTTGATTACCATCATTGAGGTCATTCGCAAAATATGCCATAGCAACGAGTGTAACTTGGCCTTCCCACAAACAAACTTCGAGGCCTCACAGATTGAAAATCTTGGCTCATTACGTCTTTCGATTTTGTCGAGTTCACATCTCCTGTTCACAGCTTCATTTTAAAGTTTCTCTTAAAAAGCAACAGTCAACCTTTCCATGAATATTTCATTTACGCACGTTTCTATAAATAATACTTTACGACGACAAACTCAAGCTAATTTTTCAAGAGTACATCTGAGGCCTACCGTTTAACAACGTGAGTTTTTCATTATTTTGTTGTAAATAGTATTGATACAATTATACCATAGAAACATAAAAAAATATTTTACAAATAATTACATGCAAAAACTGTTAATTTTTGTTAACAGCTACTGTACTGCTATAGTTTATAGTTTCATAAAACCCTAATTTCAATCAATGCTTTATCAGCAGGTTTAGCTTATATGGCTTGTGGTATGTGGTAGGTTCGTTTTCTTTGTCAGACTCAATCGTTGTACGCTCGCGCAGACTCTGTAGTTGCACAGCAAACCCAGCAGTTCGCGTTTTCATTCACGGGAGGGTCATTTACACTTGTTTACTATTTTTATTCACCCTTGAAAGTTCATGTTGATTTCTGTGATTATGTGTGTTTTTGTGAGCATACGAAATAAGGGTATAGCAGTCCCAAAATCAGTAACCCACAGTCACATGTGGAATGGGCAATAGAAGCATAGGGAGAGATTGCGCATCCCATTTTTGACCCATTGGCATCGGAGAGGAAATAAATATATTCATACTTATAATATTATTATGATGCGATACATTCTAAATTCAAGGAATTTTTCTTTATTTATGATTGACCGTAGATTTTTTGCAGTGCACGCACTATGCAACTATATGCACAGTGGCCACGTCGCCACGTGGCCAGCAGACAATAACTTTTGATACTGACATTATGCTTCATTCATAATAGAAGTAGATTGCTATATTATGACATATTTAGTTTACCTAATGTAGTATAACTATTTTAAAGGTTTAAGCGACAATGATACGAATAATAAGCACACTTAAATTACCACATTTTAGATGAAGATCAAGAGGGAGCCTGATTGTGATGATCTGTTGTCGTCCTCCACTAGGCCACCGTCACAAGAAAATGGGTTCCAAGAAGATCCAGAATATTTCCCCGAATATGACGATAATGGTAACTTCTTTTTTTTAAGATGAATTTGATTGCAAATAATGCACTCCTGCTAACTACAAAGAGCTTACTATAACTAACTCAATATCGCATTGCAGTTTACATATTCGATCCGCGCAAAATAGAATGGCTCATTGAAATGTGGCATTGCGTCGACCAAAGGACAAAAAATGATGGTCTAAATTTGGTTCGGCTGACCGGACACATTTTAACTGCTAACGTTTTGGCCGATTTTTACCTCAATAATACATGGCAAAAACTGGAGGATTTTGTACATCAATATGCTGCAAGTGTGCTGCGGGACTCATTCCAAATTTCAGGCGGGTATCACGATGTTGTAATCCCAATGGTCCAACTCATCCCTTACTTCCTGGAGGACCTGAAAATTTGTCGAAAGAGGAAGAGCAAACAATGCGTTCTGCTTACAAATAAAATGCCTCATAACTTCGACGAATGGCGTAGGGTTAAAAAATATATACCAGCGACAGTTTGCTCTGCGGGCCCGATGGTGAAGAGAGCGAGACAATCAAGTACCTTCAATGCCCAAGGAAACTCACCGATTGACTGCCTTGCTCAATTTTTGGGAATTTATGAAACCCTTCGTAGTGCACGCTCTCCAGAAGCTATATTGGCTGTTCGCAGTCGACTTGATGTACACTGTCTGGCTTCACATAGCTGGAACAAATGGCTGAAATTCTTTTACAAACCATGGCTAAACCTATCTCCAGAAGAGAGTGCAGAATTGACCATTGAAACGATTTTTTACAATCCCATTCAAAATCCTCCCCTGGTCATCGATTTAGAGATGGAAAATTCTGATGACAACATGACTGACAGAGACTCCGCTTCCACCGCGTCTATTGCGTCTCCATTAGAGGTAATTACAGTTAACGCACCAACGAACTCTGAATCCGTCGATGAGATAACCAATCCAGAACCACCAAATGCGATATCGCCATTACCGACCAATTATAATGCGTCGGTAAATACAGCCAGCAATGACGCAAGAACGAGTAGAGGTAATCCGACCATTAACCGCACCGACCAATTGCCAAGTGAAAGAAACAATGAATCCACTTTGAATGACGAAAATCGATATTCGTCTATTCTTCAGTACAATTCATACAAAAATCTGTCTGCATCCTCTAAAGCCCTGGCGTCCATCGAGAATGAATATATGGAGGAACGCGGAACATTCTTCTACCGGGAGTGTGACGCAATGACTATGCCGAATAGTACGCAAGCACGGAAATTTAGACCAACAGTGGGGCCCAATACGACAAGAGCGCCACAGGTAATCATATTCTAACTTGACACATTTATAAAATAATCATGATTATTTGATCGCTGTACTATAATCAATAATTTTGCTCCCTATATAGGCTCCTCAAAGGTATACTCAAAATACCGTTCCGCAAAGACAGCCCATGCCCATATACAGGCAAGTGCCAAAACCTGTTCCGCAGCCACAGGAACCACTTTTTAGACCCCGGCCTCCACTAAAAGCTGTGAGACAGAATAGTATTCCTCATGCACAAGGGTATCAAAGATCCCATGTAACTCCTCCATTGGTCAATTTGTTTGCACCGTCTAAAGAGACAGCCGGGTACAAACAGCCCGAAGTGGAAGTGCAGGTGCACACAGCGTTAATAACACAAAGACCTTGGCCAGCTAAAAAAATATATATGGCATCCAAAAAAAGCGAGAAAGACAGGAAGCATACAAAACCGGAACAAAAATCTTACAACAATACTTGTCCGTCAACCTGCTCTCCCAAAGAGTCATCCGCAGAATCTGAATCTGCTACTCGTAAAAAAAGGGTCCAGTTCCAATGTCAACAAACCGTGAGACACAAATCGACATAAAGTATCAAATACACATTA
>Ga0210040_10009947_pt1 | contig 10987 bp, 6 predicted proteins | sample CryGeyCG12114_NA_FD_185462 | JGI IMG/M metagenome (GOLD analysis project Ga0210040, IMG submission 185462) | Groundwater microbial communities from aquifer - Crystal Geyser CG19_WC_8/21/14_NA (SPAdes) (version 2) | ecosystem: Environmental > Aquatic > Deep subsurface > Groundwater | place: USA... | reverse complement strand
CCGATCGCGCGAGCCTGTCGGCGATCCGCGCATGGACTGCGCGCAGGCGGCGGATGGCGGTGAACAGGCCGAGCACGCCGCCGCCTGCCGCCTCGATAATTCGGGCATAGGCACCCGCCAGCCCGGCGAGATCGCCCTTGCGGATGTCGGTGACGATCAGCACCTCGGCATGGGCGGCGTAGTCGAACGGGCTGGGCGCGGAGGTCAGCAGCGGCTGGCACTCGATGTGCGATGCGCCGCTGCGGGCAATCGCGGCTGGCCAGTCCTCGCCTTCGGGGCCGGTGGGGCACAAGGTCGCACTGGTCAGCATCACGCCATGCGCGGGCTCCAGCACCACCTTGGCGAAGGGCTTCATCGGATCGAGGAAGCGGCGGTGCAGGCCGACATCGAACTCGCGCGCCTCTGCCCGCTCCACCGCCAGCCAGTCGACGAATTCCGGGTCCGCCGGGCCGCCGAGCCGGTCCAGCATCGCCTCCCACGCGGCGAGCGTGTCGATCCGCCAGGCCAACGAATGGCGCGCACCTTCCACCCGCGCGCGGCCCTGTCCGTCGAGCCAGTCGGGCGCGTCCTCCATCAGCGCCTCGAGCCGTGAGGACAGCTGCATCAGCGGCTGGCGAATGGCGGCGAGTGCGCTAGCCGCCTGTTGCGCCAGTTCCACGAACGGACCGGGCAGCTCCGCCGCCTCGGTCTCCAGCCCATAGCCGGCTTCCTGCCCGTTCTCGTCCCGGGCGTAGGTCACGCTGCGGACCGCAGAGAGCAGCGCCTCGACCGCACCCCACGGCGCGCCGTCGATCAGCCGCTGGAGCCAGCCTTCGGAGGGAAGCGCATCGGCCGCGTCACGAGCGCGGGCGATCGCCTCCGCGCCAGCCTCGTCATAGCTCGCCACATCGGCCAGCCGCGCCGCCAGCCCGCGCCGGCGGCCCTTCGACCCACGCTCCGGCCCGACGATCCAGCGGCGCAGCTCCACCGCCTCGCGGCCTGTCAGCGCCGCGGCGAAAGTGCTGTCGGCGGCGTCAAACACGTGATGCCCCTCGTCGAAGATGATCCGCGTCGGGCGCTGGGCGTGATCGCGGCCTCGCGCTGCGTTGACCATTACCAGCGCGTGGTTGGCGATCACCAGGTCCGCCTGCGCGCTCGCCCGAGCGGAGCGCTCGATGAAGCATTTCCGGTAGTGCGGGCAGCCGGCATAGATGCACTCGCCGCGCTGGTCGGTCAGCGAGCGGATCGCGCGGCTGCGGAACAGGGTGCCGAGCCAGCCGGGCAGATCGCCACCGATGATGTCGCCGTCCTGCGAATAGGCCGCCCAGCGCGCGACCAGATGCGCCAGCACTGCCGCTCGCCCGCCGAAGACGCCCTGCAGCGCGTCCTCCAGATTGAGCAGGCAGAGGTAGTTCTCGCGCCCTTTCCGCACCACGACCGGCCGGCTGCCGTCGGCCCGGGCATCTGGCCAGGCGCGAGCGCTTTCCCGCCGCAGCTGCCGCTGGAGGTTCTTGGTGTAGGTGCTGACCCAAACGGTGCCCTGCGATTGCTCGGCCCACAGCGAGGCGGGGGCGAGATAGCCGAGCGTCTTGCCGACCCCGGTGCCGGCCTGCGCCAGCAGCACATGCGGCAGCTTGCGCCGGCTGCGGGGTGCGAAGATGCGGCCGGCCTCCCTGGCGTAGGCCTGCTGCCCTTCGCGCTGCTCGGATCCCTCGCCGGTGAGACGGGCGAGTTGCGCGCCGATGGCCTGCTCCTCCAGCGTCACCTGCGCGGGCTGCGGGCGGGGCGGGGCGTCCTGCCACTCCGGCAGCCTGGAAAAGAGCCACTTTTCCGCGCGTTGCGGCTGGCGGATGTAGGGGCTGAGGACCTGCGCCCACGGCCAGCGGAGGCGGGCGAGAGACTGGAGCGAGGACCATGCGCCCTCCCGCTCCGGCCACTCATCGGACGTGCAGGTTTCGAGCAATGCACCCGCTGCGCATTGCAGGAGCAACGGCACCGCATCGTCGCTGGAAGGCTCCTGCAAACCCAATGCATGCGCCAGCCCCTTGGGCGTCGGCACCATGAAGCGCGCAGGGTGGACGAAGGCGAACAACTCCAGCAGGTCCAGCCCGTTGAGGTCCGGATAGCCGAGCCGGCTGGCGACGAGCGGCGCGTTGAGCAGCAGAACCGGCGTGTCCGCCGTGGCGCTGACCGCTTCTCCCTTGCCGATCGGGCGGACAGCGCCGTCACCATCACGCAACCAGGTGCCCGCATGGCTGGCATGCAGTGCGGGAAGGGCAAGGGCCGGCATGGTGGACAGGATGGGGTCTGCGGAACGGAAAGTAAACGCGGGCGGAGGGCACTATCGCCAGTTCCGAGATCATGTCGTAACTCCGCCGCCACATCGTAACGGCGGAGCGGAAGCATGGCAGGCGGTTTCGCCGGGAAGGTGGCGCTGGTCACCGGGGCAGCGTCCGGCATCGGCCTTGCCACGGCGCGCGAGCTGGCGGCAAGCGGGGCGGCGCGGCTGCTGATGGTCGATCGGGATGCCGCCCGTCTGGAAGCGGTGGAGATCGCGGGCGCGGAGCTGGTGCGGCTGGCCGGCGATGTGACGGACGAGCGCTTCTGGCACGGGATCGCGCACCAGTTGGCCGAGGTCGAGCTGGCGGTGGTCAATGCCGGGATCGCCACCGGAGGCACGATCGCCGAACTCAGCTTTGCCGAGTGGCGGCGCACGCTGAGCGTCAATGTCGACGGTGCGTTCCTCACCATGCGAGCGGTGTTGCGGGCGATGGTCGCGATTGGGAAGGGCGGGGCAGTCGTCGCCACGTCCTCCATTTCAGGGGTGAAGGCGGAGCCGGGAACGGCGGCCTATGGCTGCTCCAAAGCGGGGCTGATCCAGCTGGCGCGCGTGGCGGCGAAGGAAGGGGCGGCGCACCGCATCCGCGTCAACGCTATCGCGCCGGGCGGCGTGGAGACGCCGATCTGGGACGGGATGGCCTTCTTCGATGGCATGGTCGAGCAGTTCGGCAGCCGCGAGGCAGCCTTTGCGGAGATGGCCAGGATGGCCACCCCGCTCGGCCGCTATGCCACGCCGGAGGAGATCGCGCGGCAGATCGCCTTCCTGCTGTCCGACGATGCCGCCTTCATTACCGGCGCGTTGCTGACCAGTGACGGCGGCTACTCGCTGTAGCCGCCGCCTGAACTCACCTCAGGACTGGCGCGCCACGCACTGCCAGTTCTCGGGCTCGTTCGCGTCGCCGCTCCCGGAGTAGCGGGCAACGGCGGGGTAGGCGCAGTGGGGGCGGGTGATGCCGCTTTGCGGGTTGCGGCCGACCAGCTTCTCCGGCGCTTCTCCATTTTCCACCCAATCGTCCAGCGCCTCCAGCAGTTCGACCTGGAAGGCGCCGGGCCCGCCGGCGCAATGGCCGACGCCGGGATAGAGGAAGGTCCGCAGGCTCTGGCTGGCGGCGGGCGCGGTCTGGTTGACGGCGGCCGCGTAGTCGATCGTGCCGACGGGGCTTGGCCCCGGATCGCTCTCGCCATGCCACAGGATCAGCTTGCCGCCGCGCTGGAAGAAGGGCTGCAGGTTCGGGTCGCCCGCCTCGTACATCTTCGCGAAGCTGGTGGCGCGCAGGGCCTGCACCTCCGCCATCGAGAAGTTGGCGAGGTCCACCGGGCGGCCGAGCGCCAGCGGGAACAGGTTGCCGAGCGCGCTGTAGCTCATGTCTGCGCCGGAGCCGTCGGTGCCGATGAAGGCGGACCAGCCGGCCTCGCCGCCGCGGCTGAGCGGATGCATCGCCCACTCCCCATCGGGAGCGCGGCTGCCCTGGTAGACGGTGCGCAGCGCCGTCACCTGCGCGGGCGCAAGGCAGCTGTCCGTCTTGGCGCCGGTGCACTGGATGGTCGCAGGGTCCCAGCTGCACTGACGCGGATCGTTGATGAGGCCGTCGGCCTGCCCGTCCTGCGCGTCACACGCCTTCACCGCCGCATTCTGCGCCAGCTGCAGGTCGGCCGGCGAGAACCCGCCATTGCCCTTCGCGAAGGACCGGTTGCGCAGGATCGCGCTCGTCTGCACCTGCAGCGTGTAGACCGGCGCGCCGGCGGTGATCGCGTCGTAATCCTCCGGGTAGCGCTGCGCCTCCATCAGCGCCATGCGCCCGCCTGTGGAGCAGCCCTGGAAGTAGGCCTTCTCATGCTCCCGCCGGTAATAAGCGGGGATGAGCCGCTTGCCCGCGACCGTCATCTCGTGAACCGCGCGGTGGCTGAAATCCTCCAGCGCGGCGGGGTTGCTGGCCCAGGCCGTGTCCCACACGGTGGTCGCCGCGTGGCCGGCATCGGTCTGCATCACCGCGTAGCCGAGGCGAAGCCCTTCGGCCGCGGCCTGGGGCGTGACATTGCCCGCCCAGCCGCCTCCGCCGAGGCCGAGGAGCTTGCCGTTCCACGGCTCCGGCAACCGGTAGACGACCCCGATCTGCGAGCCTTCGACCGGGGAGAGGGTCGCCTGCACCTCGCAGAACGCCGGCATTCCCTCGGCCGCCGGAACCCAGCGGCTGGTGGCGCCGGCATAGCCGAGCGCGTCGCTATCGAGCGAGCGGCAGCCGTTGCCGGCAGCAAGGTCGCTTCCGCCATCGGCAGTGGTGCAGGCGGCGGTCAGCGCGATCAGTGCAGTGGCCAGCAGGCCCCCGGCGGCAAATTTCCTCATCAATCCTCCCGTCATGCCAGCTTTTGTCGGCTATCTGTCAGGCGGGCTTGTGTCAGGCAAGGCGCAGATGCGCCAGCTTCCACTCGCCATCCCGCTTCACATAGTCCGTCAGCAGCAGGCGCTTCTCGCTCGAGCGGTGGCTGCCCTGGCCCTGGAAGCGCGCCATCCGCTCCAGCGTGGTGTTGCCGGTGAGGGCGGTCTCCACCTCCACCCGGCAGGAGTTGCGGCAGGTTGCGCGGGCCCCGTCTTCGGAGAGCGCGAGAGCGGGCTCCTCCACCGGATCGTCTGCGATGGAGCGCAGCCCCGCATCCAGCTCGATCGCGTCGGCACTGGCGACGAACTCGCCGCAATCGGCGCTGGCATCGCCGTTGATCTTGCGGAGCACGAAGCGGCGCAGCCCCTCAATCGCGCGCTCATCCTCCAGCCGGGCGAGCTTCGCGCGGCTGCCATCATCCGCCGCCAGCGCCGCGGCGGGGATGGCGACCGCCGCCAGCGGGGCGGTAACGAGCGCGCCCGTCTTGAGGAAGGAGCGCCGATTGGTGCAGGTGGGGTCCGTGGCGGACAGCTTGCTGTTCTGGTCCATTGCGATCTCCTCAGGCCCGGGGGAAGAACTTGTCGACGTCGGCCTTGCCGGCATGGCGGGCAGGCGCGCCCACCGCGCTCAGGCTGAGGCTATCCTTGCCGCAATGATAGCCGATGCCGGCATCGTGCATCGTGCGCATGTTGATGAGGATGGTGCCCAGCGTGCCGTTGCACGCCTCCTCCTGCCAGCGCGCGAAATAGAGCTGGTCGCGGATCTTGATGAAATCGCCCGTGCCGCTCCACTGGCTGCCGAACTGGCCCTCTGGCGTGGGGATCACCCACGATGTCGTGTTGGGCGTGGAATAGACATGCATCGAGTTAACGCCCGGCGAATATTCCCAGGTGAACGCCCGGCCAAGCAGGTCCCGCGTCCGCTCGTGCCGGCGGGTGCCGGGGTTGGCGATGCCTTGGCCCTCAATCCGGCCAAACAGCGTCTCCGCCCCAGCCTCGTTGGCGATGTAGGGGGTGTTGAGGAAGCCGTGGAAGTTGGTCGCCATGCCATTGTCGAGGTCGACCACCGCGATGTGGCTGTCGTGGTTCTTCTCGCCCTGCAGCAGGTGGCCGAAGATGAAGGCGTTCGGCATCACCTCCCATGCATTGTAGCGCGCCTGGCGGAAGCTGCCCTGGCCATCCTTGCGCCACTCCAGCGAGTCTGCGGAGGTGAAGCGGTACTCCATCCGCGGGCCGCGGTCGTAGTGGATGGTGAAGCTCTTGCCGGAGAGCGCGCCTGAGGGCGTGGTGCCGTTGCCGGCCATCGGGCTGGGCTTGTCGAACACATGGGTGTTGGCGGCGGCCACGGCGTCCACCTCGGCCGGGGTCAGGATGTCCATCGTCGCCAGCGGACGGTAGACGCGCCGCTCGCCCTTCTTGCCGTCCGCGACCTTGAGCTGCTCTGCGCTGAATTCGCCGAACTTCTCGAACCGGGCATATTGCCCGAGCCATTCGCCGGTGCCCCGGAACATGTAATATTCGAGCTCGTCCGCGCCGTTGAAGCCGAGGCGCAGGCCAGCCTGCTCCAGCCGGTTCAGGTCCATGATCGACATGTGCCACAGGCCGGAGAACTCAGCTTCCGTGCGGGTGTGGGCGTAGAGGTCCTCGGTCAGCATGATGTAGTCGGCCGGCGCGGAATAGCCGCGCCCGTCCTTCAGCCGGTCCAGCTCGACCCAGTGATTGTAGGTGACCGAGGGGTAGTACTCGACCGTGCGCATCCCCGTGTCCTCGGTCCAGGCGAAGGAGCGCCCTTCCATCCGCAGCGTGGGGTGATGCGCCTCGCCGGAGACCCCACCGGGACCGGCGATGCTGCCGTGCATGATGTGGCGGTTGACCTCGCGCGCCTTGGGGGCAGGGCCGCCGCCGAACCACAGTTCGAACACCGTGGCCTGGTTGGTCTGCTGGTCCCACGCGACGGCATAGCCGCGCGTCGTGCCGGGCACGAGGTGGGCGAACAGCGTCACATGGTCGAGCGTCAGCGCGCCATAGCCCGCCGGCGTGCCGCCATCGAGCAGCACCCGACGACCCGGCGCAAACTGCCAGCTGAGCTTGGTGCCGTCCACCGCGGTGAAGCGCAGGTCGGCCGATCCGAGATCCTGCAGCTCTCCCTTGCTGCCGGGCCCGCCGACGGCAGGCGAGCGCAGCTTCTCCGCGATCTGCGCCTCGGACAAGTCGGTGTAATCGTAGCGGAACAGCGGCACGTCCGGATAGGCCTGGCCAGCCATATCTTTCCCTCTCCCTCGTTATATTTGAACAGGAGAGTGCCACAGCGAGGGCCGCGCGCAAGGCGTTTTGCGTGAACTCTAAATGAATTGTTCAAGAGCTCGTCGGCTGGAGAGAGCGCAGGCGGCGCGGGCGGGTGAGCGCGCAGTGAGCTGCCTTCAAGCTTGCGCCAGGCGGCGCCTTCCGCAACAGCGCGCCCCATGTTTGACGAAGCGCTTATCTCCGCCGCCCGCAGTTCCAAGGCCTGGCCGTTCCAGGAGGCGATGAAGCTGGTCAAGCGTTACCCGCAGGGCAAGCCCGCCGGTGTCGGAAAGATCGCGCCGGTGCTGTTCGAGACAGGCTATGGCCCCTCCGGCCTGCCGCATATCGGCACGTTCCAGGAGGTGCTTCGCACGACACTGGTCCGCCGCGCCTACGAGATCGTGGCTTCGCAGGACGGCACCCCCGCGCCCACGCGGCTGGTCGCCTTCAGCGATGACATGGACGGCCTTCGCAAGGTGCCGGACAACGTGCCCAAGAAGGAGATGCTGGCGCAGCACCTCGGCAAGCCGCTCAGTCGCATTCCCGATCCGTTCGGCACGCATGAGAGCTTCGCGCACCACAACAACGCCATGCTGCGCGCCTTCCTCGACCGCTTCGGCTTCGAGTACGAGTTCGTCTCCGCCAGCGATCGCTACCATTCGGGCGCGTTCGACGATGCGCTGAGGAACGTGCTGCGCAATTACGGCGCGATCATGGACATCATGCTGCCCACCTTGCGGGAGGAGCGGCGGCAGACCTACTCGCCCGTCCTGCCGGTCAGCCCCACCAGCGGCGTGGTGCTGCAGGCGCCGGTCGAGGTGGTCGACGCCGATGCAGGCCTGATCCGCTTCCGGGACGAGGACGGCACCACGGTCGAGCAATCGGTGCTCGGCGGGCAGGCGAAGCTGCAGTGGAAGGTCGACTGGGCGATGCGCTGGGTCGCGCTTGGCGTCGATTACGAGATGTACGGCAAGGACCTGACCGACAGCGGCGTGCAGTCCGGCAAGATCGCCCAGGTGCTCGGCGGCCGCAAGCCGGAGGGGCTGATCTACGAGCTGTTCCTCGACGCCAATGGCGAGAAGATCTCCAAGTCCAAGGGCAACGGCCTGACGATCGAGGAATGGCTGACCTACGGCAGCGAGGAGTCGCTCGGCTTCTACATCTTCCCCAATCCCAAGAGCGCCAAGAGCCTGCACCCCGGCGTGATCCCCCGAGCGGTCGACGATTACTGGCAATTCCGCGAGCGCCTGGCCGAGCAGGAGGTGGATAAGCAGCTCGGCAACCCGGCGTGGCACCTGGCGCGCGCAAATGGCGGCGGCGAAGGCGGCGCGGCACCCGGCGCTGGCGATACGCTGCCTGTCACCTACGGCCTGCTGCTCAACCTCGTCGGCGTGCTCGGCGCAGGGGCGACGCGGGAGCAGGTGTGGTCGTACCTCGCCAATTACGTGCCCGATGCGCACCCGGCGAAACACCCGGAGCTGGACGTGCTGGTCGGCACCGCGCTCGCCTACAACCGTGAGTTCGTCGCGCCGACGCTGGTGAAGCGCGCGCCCGAGCGACGCGAGGCGGCAGCCCTGCGCGCGCTCGACGAAGCTTTGGCGGGGGCGGCGGAGGACACGCCGGCCGAAGACCTGCAGACGATCGTCTACGAGATCGGCAAGCGCGAGGCGTTCGGCTTCGCCTCGCTGCGGGACTGGTTCGGCGCGCTCTACGCAACGCTGCTCGGTTCGGCACAAGGCCCGCGCATGGGCAGCTTCATCGCGCTTTACGGCATCGCCGCCACCCGCACGCTGATTGCCGAGGCGCTTGGCCGGGCAGGGGACGCTTCGGAGTCCTAACGGAGTACGCCGCCTGTCGCGGTGCTCCGTTCCCTGGCGATTATAGTCGAAGCGAGGGCATCACTCGCACGATCTCACCCGCAGCCGCGCGCGTCAGGGCCGCGTGGGTCGGCCCGATCACGTGCCGCTCCCCGTGCGCGCGATGGAAGGCCGTTCGTTCGCGCAGGGAGCCGAGCACCTCCTGGCTGCCCAGCACCCGCACGCCGTTCGCCCGCAGCTGCGCCAGCATCTCGGGCCGCAGGTCACCCGGCCGGTACAGGCGCAGGGTTGCTTGCACGATCAGCAGCGAGGCCAGCGTCGATCCCCGCGTCAGCGCGAGGCTGCGCACCCATCCGGGCTCGTGTCGCCTTGGCCAGTTTTCTGCATCTTCCCGCTCCGAATGGCGCTCGCGCGACGAGCGCTGGGTGGTTAAGGGGGCGGGCGGGTGCAGTTGAAGCGCGCAAGTTGCGATCGAGGCGCGAAGCCAGCTTGCCTTCCGCGCATCCCCACGAGAGCGGGAAGGACCGCGACCGGCGCCCAATAGCCCGCGCCCCGGTGAAGGAGTGCGCCTCCAACCCCAGGCAAGCTGCGGCCAAACGACCTCCGCAAACGCCGCCAGAAAGCTGTGGAAACTGTTAGGTGTCCCATTCCTGGGCAGAACTTGGGTGGAATTCGGCGCCTAGACGAATCTGTAGTATCGAGCCATGGAGCGAAGACGGGATTTTTCAGGAAGTACGGTTTTATGCGGCAGGCGCGATCAGTCGCTACGGCGGACTTTGGGGTATCAATGGCGGCGCTGAACGCGCCCCGCGAGAAGATCCTCATGGTGGACCTGAACAACTTTTCCACCTTCCCGACGCTCGCGATCGGCATCCTCGTGGCGGCGCTGCGCAACGCCAGCTACGATGTCCAGCTGATCTCGCCGCTGGCCCACGATGTCCCGGCAACGGAGCGGGAGCGGGCCGAGGGCTACAAGGACCACATGATGAGGCGGCTCCACCTCTCCACCTTCCCGGGCATGCGGGTCGTCCGCAACGCGGCGCGCGACATGCGCCGCTGGAAGTACGAGCGGCCGCACCACCGCGTGCTGTCGGAAGTCTCCCGCGCGCTGGAGGAGAGGCCGTCCGCCATCCTGCTCTCCGCCTATCTCCAGCATTTCCGCACGGTGCGGGAGATCGGCCGGCTCGCCGCCGCGCATGGCGTGCCGGTGCTGCTGGGCGGGCCGATGTTCAACCTGGAGGGCACCGCGGAAGCGTGGCGCTCGCTCCCCGGTCTCGCGGCGGTGGTCGGCGCGGAGGCGGACCTGAACATCCCGGACATCGTGAAGGTCCTCATCGAGGGTGGCGACCTGCTGCAGTTCCCCGGCGTGCTGCTGCCGGACGGGCGCCGCTCCAAGGCGGCGATGCCGCTGCGCGACCTCGATGCCAGCCCCGTGCCCGACTTCACCGATTTCCCGTGGGACCGCTACCGCGTCCACATCATCCCGCTGATGTCCAGCCGCGGGTGCCAGTGGAGCAAGTGCACCTTCTGCAGCGACATCGTCTCGGTCAACGGCCGCAGCTTCCGCTCGCGCAGCGTGGCGTCGGTGATGCATGAGGTGCGCGAACAGGCGCGCCGGCACCAGTGCAGCAACTTCCTGTTCCTCGATCTCAAGCTCAATTCGAACCCGCATTTGCTCCGCGGCATCGTCGAGAACATCCAGTCGCAGGTGCGCGGCGCGGAATGGATCGGCACCGTGCATGTGGACCAGCGGGCCGATAACGGCCTCTCTTTCGGTGAGCTCAAGGCCGCCGTCGCCTCCGGCATGCGGCGGGTCAGCTTCGGGCTGGAGACGGGCAGCCAGCGCCTGCTCGATGCGATGCAGAAGGGCTCGACGGTGGAGGGAAACAGCGAGTTCATCCGCAATGCGCACCAGGCGGGGCTCAGCGTGCGCGCGACCATGTTCCGCGGCTTCCCGAGCGAGACGGCGGACGACCTGATCATGACGGCCGAGTTCCTGGAGCGCCACCAGCCTTACCTGGACCGCGTGCGCTACAACGACTTCTCGATCCTGGAGGGCACGCCCGTCTATGCCTCCGTGCAGGAAGACGAAGCGGCGATGCAGCGCAGCGTCACCCACCTCGACACGCGCCGCGCCCGCGCGGAATATTCCGAGACCGGCACCCACGGCCGGGCTTATCGGCGGGCGAAG
>Ga0210040_10009946_pt1 | contig 10988 bp, 11 predicted proteins | sample CryGeyCG12114_NA_FD_185462 | JGI IMG/M metagenome (GOLD analysis project Ga0210040, IMG submission 185462) | Groundwater microbial communities from aquifer - Crystal Geyser CG19_WC_8/21/14_NA (SPAdes) (version 2) | ecosystem: Environmental > Aquatic > Deep subsurface > Groundwater | place: USA... | reverse complement strand
CACCGGATCTCGATCCCGGCGGCCTTCTGCAGCGCCAGGACGCCCAGGTGGCCGACGGCGAGCACGCCGCTCGAGCCGGCCGTGATCGATCCGGGATTGGCCTTCGCCGCCGCGACCACGTCGTCCAGGGACTCGTAGGAGCTGTCGCCGGAGACGGCGATCGCCACGGTGTCGGTGTCGTGGACGGCGACGGGCTGGAAGCTGTCGCGGGTGAACTGAGCGCCCCGCTCCTCGTCCAGGTACATCATGTTCGTCGCCGGGAGGGACACGAAGCCGAGCGTGTAGCCGTCGGCTTCGGCGTCCGCGACCTTCTGCACGGCGTTCTGCCCACTGGCGGACGGGTCGTTCTCCACCACGACCTTGGCGCCGAGCTCGTCCTCGAGGCCGGAGGCAAGGAGCCGTCCCGACAGGTCGGTTCCGCCCCCCGCGCCGTAGGGGATGAGGATGTGGATCGGCTCGGCCGGATAGTCCGCCGAGGCGCCGCCGCCGTCGTCCGCACCGGACGACACGCACCCCGACAACAGGACGGCAGCGGCTGCGACGACGCCGACCGCACCCACTCGCTTGTGAGTCATCGTTGACCCTCTCTGTTTGGATACAACGAAGTATACCGTCATCGAGCGACTGGTTGTTCGCCGCACCACTCCGAATTCTCGAGTTCGTTCCGGCAGACCCCCGCCGCGACGTGGGCGGGGGTCGGACCGGAGCGCGCCGGCCGCCGGCCAAGTCGCGCGGTCGGGGGCGCCGCCACGCGACGCGGGGCGCCTGGTGGCCCTGGGCAGGGCAGGGCAGGGAGGCGCTCAGACGTGCTGAGCGAGCCGCCGCAGCGCGTAGTGCAGCGAGGACTCGATGTGCTCCCGAGCCAGGCGCTCGGCCTCGTCCGGCTCCCCGGCGTGGATCGCCGCTCCCAGGTGCCGGTGCATCTCCAGCGAGCCGGCCATCTCCTCGTCGGAGTACGTCGCGGCGAGCTGGTAGTTGAAGGCGAAGGACCGGCTCTCCTCGCAGAGCCCCGCGAGCCGAGGGTTGTGGGCCAGCCGGTTGATGGTGGCGTGGAAGACCTGGTTCAGCTCGACCAGCCGGGCGCGCGGCCCGGCCACCAGTTCGGGGATGCTCCGGTCGTAGACGTTGGAGAGCTCACCCAGCTCGTCCTCCGTCGCCGCGAGCGCAGCCAGCCGTGCGGCGTAGCCCTCCAGCGCGGTGCGGACCTCGTAGATCTGCCGCACCTCGTTCTCGGTGTGCTCGTGCACGACCCAGCCGTGGCGGGTGGAGTCCACGAGGCCGTCCTGCTCCAGGCGGAGGAGGGCCTGGCGGACCGGGGTGCGGCTCACGCCGAACTGCTGGCAGAGGTCGACCTCGACGAGTCGTTGGTTCGGACGCTGACGACCCAGGAGGATGTCCTCGCGCAACGTCGCGTACACCCCGGAACTCGCGCGCTCCCCGGCCACGCTCACCCCGTCCTCGTCACTGCTCTGGTCCCATCGGCGTCGGTCCCATCATACGAAGGTCCACCCGCCTTCCCGCCTCGCGAGCTGCGGCCGGGCTGCTGGCGCCGCGGCTGCCGTCGTCCGTGCAGCCCGTGAAGACGCTGTGAACCATCTCCCCGGAGTCGAGCACGTCACCTCGGCAGCCGAGAACGACGGCGAGGACCTCCGACAGGAAGAGAGGAATGACGCATGTCGATCTCGGGAGTGAGCGGGTCGAGCTCGCCGGTCAGCGCCGCGTTCCAGCGGCTCGCCGCGAGCCAGCAGGGTGGGGGAGCGGCGCCGGCAGCGGCGGCGGGTGGATCGTCCAGCGGGTCGTCCACGACGATCGCCGCGCTCAAGAAGCAGCTCACCGAGGCCCAGCAGGCGTTGGCGCGGCACCAACAGAGCGGTGCCGACGACTCGACCCTGCAGGTTGATCAGGTCAAGGTGCAGGCGGTGAGCGCGTCCCTGGCCTCCGCCCTGGCCGCCGAGGCGGCAGCCACCGGGCAGTCCACGACGTCGCAGTACATCTAGCGGCGGGCGGGGAGCGCCTCGAGGCCGGGTCCTGGCTCGCCGGACCCGGCCTCGACGCATCCCGCCGGGCTCAGTCCTCGCTGATCCAGACGGCGCTGTTCGCCGGGAGCGCCACGCTGCCGGCCGACGAGCGCACCCGGGTCGTGGAGGCGAGCAGCACGGTCCCCGACGCGCGCACCAGAGTCGTCCCGCTGCCCATGTTGATCACGCAGCGCACGGTCTCGTCCGCGCCGACGCAGGTCACCGTCAGCACGTCGCCCCGGGTGCTCACCGTCGCCTTGCCGGAGCCGAGCGCCGGGTGTGCCGCGCGGAGCGCCAGCGCCCGCCGGTAGAGGGTCAGCATCGAGCCGCCGTCCCGGGTCTGCCGGTCGACCGCGTAATGCTCCCAGTCGGCGGGGATCGGCAGCCACGGCTCGGCCGCGTCCTCGTCGGGGGAGAAGCCCACGCCCGCCGAGGAGTTCCACGGCATCGGCACGCGGCAGCCGTCGCGGCCGGCGCGGGCGCCGCCGCTGCGGAAGAAGATCGGGTCGGTCTTGGCCTCGTCCGGGACGACGGCCTGCGGCAGCCCCAGCTCGTCACCGGCGTACAGGTAGGGCGAGCCCGGCAGCGACAGCATCAGCAGCGCGGCGGCGCGGGCGCGGGCGGTGCCGATCGAGCCGCCACCGAACCGGGACACCTGACGGTCCTTGTCGTGGTTGCCCAGCACCCAGGAGACCGGCGCACCCACCGAGTCGAAGGCGTCCAGCGCGCTCTGCACGCCGTCGGCGAAGGCCTCGGTGTCCCACGCGGACTTCAGCAGCCGGAAGGAGAACGACTGGTGCATCTCGTCCGGGCGGGAGTACAGCGCCACCTGCTCCAGGGCGGCCAGGCACACCTCGCCGACCAGCATGGTGTCCGGGTACTCGTCGCAGACCGCGCGCCAGCGACGCCACACGTCGTGCACCTCGGGCTGGTTCCAGGTCATCGCCTGCTCCGGGCCGTGCCCGAACAGGGTGGGGGAGTAGGTGCCCGGGTTGTCCCGCAGCCCGGCGTCCTTGAACAGGCCGTAGGCGACGTCGACCCGGAAGCCGCTGACGCCGCGGTCCAGCCAGAACCGCAGGGTCTTGTCGAAGTCGGCCGCCACGGCCGAGTCACGCCAGTTGAGGTCGGGCTGCTCGGGGGCGAACAGGTGCAGGTACCAGCGGCCGTCCGGGGTGCGCGACCAGGCCGGCCCGCCGAACAGGGACTGCCAGTTGTTGGGCGGCTCCTCCGACGGCGGCGCGAAGTGGTAGCGGGCCGCCTCCGGGCAGTCCGGGTCGGCCAGCGCGGCCTGGAACCACGGGTGCCGGTCGGAGGTGTGGTTCGGGACGACGTCCAGGATGACCTTGAGGCCGAGCCGGCGGGCGTCGTCCACCAGCGCCTCGAGGTCGGAGACGTCGCCGTAGTCGGGGTCGACGGCCCGGTAGTCGACGATGTCGTAGCCGCCGTCCGCGCCACCCGAGGGGTAGTGCGGGTTGATCCACAGCGCGTCGACGCCGAGCCAGGTCAGGTACGGCAGCCGTGAGCGCAGCCCGGCCAGGTCGCCGATGCCGTCGCCGTTGCTGTCGGCGAAGGAGCGCAGGTAGACCTGGTAGACGACGGCCGAGCGCCACCAGGGCGTGGCCGGGCGCTGGGTCTCGACCGCGGTCGAGGTCCGCATCGTTGCGAGCCGACGTGACATGTCGCCATCATCGGCAGTCCTCCGGCGCGGATCGTGTGGCTCAGGTCACGAAGACCCGGCCCGAGTTTCAGCAGAAGTGCACATCGCGCTCAGTCGGCGACCGGCAGTTCCACCGTGACCTGCAGACCTCCGCCGGGCTGCGCGGTCGCCTGGATGTGCCCCTCGTGGGCCTGGGTGATGGAGCGGGCGATCGTCAGCCCCAGGCCGGCGCCGCCGCTGTGGTCCAGCCGGTCCCCGCGGGCCCGCCGGAACGGCTCGAACAACCGCGGGACGGTCTCCGCCGGCACGACGGGGCCGGTGTTGGTCACGCCGAGCACCGGCTGCCCGGGACCGGTTCGCAGGCAGACCTCGCCGTCCGGGACGTTGTACTTGATGGCGTTGTGCACCAGGTTCGCGATCAGCCGCTCCAGCAGCGCGGCCTCGCCGGTCACGGTGACCGGCTCCAGGTCGGCCTGCAGCCGGACGCCCGCCGCGCGGGCCAGCTGCTGGTAGGTCGCGGCGACGTCGGCGGCGATGGCGTCCAGCCGCTGCGGGGTGCGGGCGAGCATCCCCTGGTCGGTCTCGGCGAGCACCAGCAGGCCCTCGATCAGCGCCTCGTTGCGCTCGTTGGTGTCCAGCAGCTGCCGGGTGAGCAGCGCCAGCTGGTCCGGCGACGGGTCGCCGGACATGCCGACCTCGATCAGCGTGCGCTGCAGCGCCAGCGGCGTGCGCAGCTCGTGGGAGGCGTTCGCGGCGAACCGGCGCTGGGCGTCATAGCCGGCGGAGACCCGGTCCAGCATCTCGTCGATCTCCCCGGCCAGGCTGCCGAACTGCCCGCGCCGGGAAGGCAGGTCGGTGCGCTCGGCCAGGTTCTGCGGACCGAACCGGCGCACGGTGGCGCCCAGCTGGCGCAGCGGGCGCCCGCACCAGACCACCAGCCCCGCCACCACGGCCAGCACCACCGCGGTCCAGAAGGCCAGCAGGGCCACAGCGCCGGCGAGGTCGAAGTACCCCGGGGTGCACCCGTTGGCGCCGAGGTCCCGCCAGTCGTTCGAGCAGACCAGGATCTGCGAGTCGTAGAAGCCGGCGCGCCAGATGTTCCGCGCGTGCTGCACCGCCCACGGCAGGTGGTAGGACCCGATGAGCAGGCAGACCAGCATGCTCAGCAGGACGCGGCGGCGCAGCGTCAGGCGCACGGTCAGCTGCTCCCCAGTCGGTAGCCCACCCGCGGGACGGTCTGGATCACCGGCGGGTCGCCGAGCTTGCGACGCAAGGTCATCATCGCCACCCGGACGGCGTTGGTGAAGGGGTCGGCGTGCTCGTCCCACGCCTGCTCCAGCAGCTGCTCGGCGGTCACGACCTGACCCTCGGCGCGCATCAGCACCGTCAGGACGGCGAACTCCTTGGGCGTCAGCGACAGCACCTGACCGTCCCGCGAGGCGGTGTGCCGCGGGACGTCGAGCACGATGCCGTGCTGGTCGAGCACCGGCGGGGTGGCCGCGCCCGAGCGCCGTCCCAGCGCCTGCACGCGGGCAGCCAGCTCGGCGAAGGCGAACGGCTTGGTCAGGTAGTCGTCGGCGCCCAGGGACAGGCCGTCGACCCGGTCCCGGATGCCGCCGGCGGCGGTGAGCATCAGCACCCGGACGCCGTCGCGGGTGGCGACGACGTGCCGGCAGACCTCGTCGCCGGTGCGCCCGGGCATGTCCCGGTCCAGCACCGCGACGTCGTAGCGGTGCACCGAGACCAGCTCCAGGGCCGCCTCGCCGTCGTAGCAGACGTCGACCGCGATCGACAGCCGGCGCAGCCCCTCGGCCACGGTGTCGGCGAGCAGCCGCTCGTCGTCGGCCACCAGTACGCGCATGGGTCCCCTCCCGTCGGCTGTCCTCATCGGCAGCGCCCCCCACGAGGATGCCCCCCGACGGCATAAGCAGGAGATAAGGGGCGCCTTTACGCCCGGCTGAGTCCCGCTTGGTCAGTCTCGGTGCCGTGACCTCCTCGCTGCGTTCGGGAACGCCGTCCCGTGGCCGCCCGCCCGTGCCCCCGGCGCGCGCCACTGCGCCGAGGCCGGTCGCCCGCACCACCTATCGCCGCGGGCGACCGGTGCGGCAGTCCGGCCGCCGTCCGGGGCTGCTGGCGCTGGGCGTCTCGGTCGCCCTGGCGGTCGGGCTGGCCGGCTACGCCCAGTCGGTGGACCTGCCGGCGCTGCTGGGCGGCGACCCGGGCACGTCGGCGGCGGCGGCTCCGACACCGTCGTCGCCGGCTCCGGCGGTCGACTGGCCGGTGCAGGGGCAGGCGGCCTACACGACGTCGGCGATCGACGGCGTCCGGACCAGCGGCGGGGGTGCTCCGCAGCCGATCGCCAGCGTCACCAAGCTGATGACCGCCTACGTCGTGCTCTCCGAGCTGCCGCTGGAGGTGGGGGAGGAGGGCCCGTCCTTCGCGGTGACCAGCGTTGACGTCGCCGACACGCAGCGACGGCGCGCGGAGGGTGAGTCGGTGGTGCCGGTGGCGGCCGGGCAGGACCTGACCGAGCTGGAGGCGCTGGAGGCGCTGCTGCTGCCCTCGGCGAACAACGTGGCGATGATCCTGGCCCGGGAGACGGCCGGCTCGGTCGACGAGTTCGTCGAGCTGATGAACGACGCCGCCGACGACCTGGGCATGGACGACACCGAGTACGCCGACCCCGCCGGGATGGACGACGGTTCGATGTCCACCGCCGCGGACCAGGTCGTGCTGCTCGATGCGGCGATGGAGGACCCGGTGCTGGCCGCCGTCCTCGGCACGTACTCCGCCGACATCCCGGTCGCCGGCACCGTCACCACCACGAACGCGCTGCTCGGCCAGCACGGCATCGTCGCCGGGAAGACCGGCTCGCACGACGGCGCCGGCGGCTGCCTGGCCTACCGCGCGGTGCTGGACGTCGACGGGCAGCCGGTCACGGTCACCGCCGTCGTCCTCGGCCAGCGCGGTGGGCCCTACATCCAGGCCGCGCTGACCGCCGCGGAGACCCTGCTGGTCAGCGTGGGAGCCAGCACCGACGTCCGCCGGCCCGCCGGTGGCTAGCCGCGCTGCCCGGTGGGGCCGCCCTGCTGGGTGCTCATCCCCATCCGGCCGAGCACGATCGTCTCGACCAGCTGCACCACGTTGTAGAGCACCAGCGACACCGCGGTGACCACCACGACCGCCGACCACACCAGGGAGAACTGGACCTGGGAGTACGCGGTCTGGATGGTGGAGCCGATGCCGTCGCCGGTGGCCAGCCACTCGACCAGCAGGGCGCCGGTGAGCGCGCCGGGCACCGAGATGCGGACGGCGGCGAACAGCGCGGGCAGCGAGGCGGGCAGGGCCACCTTGCGCAGCGTCGTCCAGGAGCTTCCGCCGTACACGGTGACGACGTCGAGCATCTGCGGGGACGCCGAGTGCAGCCCGAACACGATGTTCACCAGCGCCGGGAAGAGGACGACGATGCCGGCGACGACCGCCACCGTCACGACGTCCCGGCCGAACACCAGGATGATCAGCGGGGCCAGCGCGATCAGTGGCACCGAGCGCAGCAGCATCGCCACCGGCATCAGCGCGTGCTCGACGCCCTTGGACAGCCGGAACGCCGTCGCCCCCAGCAGCGCGACGACCAGGCCGGCGACGAAGCCGATGAACGCGTCGACCAGGCTGACCCCGAGCTCGGTGCGCAGCAGCGTGCGGTGCTCGCCGGCGTCGGGGTCGGTGACCAGGTACGCCCAGACGTCGGCCGGGCCCTTGGCGACGTAGGCGGAGATCCCGAAGAACTCGATGGCGCCGACCCACAGCACCAGCACCACGACGAGGGTGAGGGCGAAGGTCAGCAGTGACCGGCCCAGCGCGCGGGTGACCCCGCGGGCGGCGTCCCGCCGGATCTGCCGGCGGCGGGCGACCGCCTCCGCGGCCGCCCGGGTGCTGCTCAGGGTGTCCAGCATCAGCGGCCACCTCCCCGCGACCAGGGCGTGACCAGGCGGGCGACCAGGCCCAGCAACGCGAACCCGATGATCGCCACCGCGCCGGAGGCCAGCGCGATGCCCCAGACGCGCGGGGCGTTGAGACCCTGCTGCGCCGCGGTCATCGCCGGCCCGATGCCCAGGTCGACCTTGCCGAAGTACTCCCCGAGGATCGCGCCGAGGAACGCGGCCGGCACGGCGATCTGCAGCGCGTTGAGGATGCCCGGCAGCGCCGCGACGACCCGCACCTTGCGCAGCTGGGTCAGCTTGCTGCCGCCGTAGACCGAGACCACGTCCAGCGCCGCCTGGTCGGCCGCCCGGAGCCCGAGCAGGGCGCCCACGACGGTGGTGAAGAAGCAGCTCAGCGCGGCGAGGAAGACCGCCGTCCCGGAGGGGTCCCCGGACTCCGGTGCCCCGGCGATGATCAGCACCAGCGGCCCGATGGCCACGATCGGGATGCAGTAGGAGATCGTGGCGATCTGCATGACCAGGCCTTCTGCCCGGGGCACCAGCAGCACCACCGCGGCCATCAGCAGCGCCAGCGCGTTCCCCCAGAGGAAACCGCGGGCGGCCTCGTCGAGGGTGATCCCGAAGTTGCGGGAGTAGAACGACCAGCCGTCCGACGCCCACTGCCGGACGACGTCCGGCGGGGTGGGGACGGCGTCGGCCTGACCGGCGCCGACCCCGGAGAAGACGGTGGCGGCCGCGATCCACCACAGCGCGACCAGGAGCACGGTGCCCAGCACGCCGATCGCCCAGGCAGGCAGGCGCACGGCGGGCAGCCGGGTGCTCGTGGCCGCGGTCACTCGTCGGCCGCCGCGCCACCGGCGCCGAAGAGCAGCTCGGAGGCGTGGTCCACGTAGGCGTGGAACTCCGGGGTGCGCTGCATCTCCGGTGTGCGGGGGCGGGGCAGGTCGATGTCGATGACCTCCTTGACCCGGCCGGGCCGCGGGCTCATCACCGCCACCTGGTCGGAGAGGAAGATCGCCTCGGTGATGCCGTGGGTGACCATCAGCGTGGTCGCCGGCTTCTCCGTCCAGATCCGCAGCAGCTCCAGGTTCAGCTTCTGCCGGGTCATGTCGTCCAGGGCCCCGAACGGCTCGTCGAGCAGCAGGACCGAGGGCTTGAGGATCAGCGAGCGGGCGATGGAGACCCGCTGCCGCATGCCGCCGGACAGCTGCGCGGGCTTGGCGTTCTCGAAGCCCTCCAGGCCGACCAGCGCGATCATCTCGCGGACGTAGGCCTCGTCGACCCGCGTGCCGGCGACCTCGAAGGGCAGCCGGATGTTGGACAGCACGCTGCGCCAGGGCAGCAGGGCGGAGTCCTGGAACGCGATGCCCAGCTCGTGCCCGCGGCGCAGCTCCTCCGGGGCCTTGCCGTCGACCTTGAGCGAGCCGCTGGTCGGCTGCTCCAGGCCGGCGAGGATCCGCAGGATGGTGGACTTGCCGCACCCGGAGGGCCCGAGCAGGGACAGGAAGGTGCCCCGCTCGGTGTGCAGGTCGGCGTCCTGCAGCGCGGTCACGGAGCGGCCGCGCATGGCGAAGACCTTGCTGAGGCCGGAGATCTGCACGCCGGTGCCCAGGGCGTTGCCCTGGACACCGGCGGTGCTGGTGAGCTCGGTCAAGACGGCGTTCCGCCTCAGCCCGCGTAGTCGACGAGGTCGGGGTTCTCCTCGTAGACCTCGTCGAGCAGGGAGAGGTCGAACAGGTCCTCGGCCGTGACGTCGATCCCCGCGCCGGCCAGCGACTCGAGGGTCTCTCCCTGCAGCTCCTCGGAGATGGTGAACAGGCCGTTCTCCTCGGTGTCGGCCGAGGTGATCAGCTCGTCGTTGGCGATCTGGGCCGACTTCACCTCGTTGTCCCGCACCAGGCCCAGGTCCGCGCCGTAGTCGGCGAGGCACACGTCGACGGCGGCGGCCGGGTCCTCGATCACGTCGGTCCAGCCCTTGATCTCGGCGACCAGGAAGGCCTTGAGGAGGTCCCGGTCCTCGGCGATCGTCTGGTCGGTGGCGACGAAGGTCTCGGCGACGAAGGGCAGGCCGTTGTCGGCGAAGGGCAGGTTGGTGACCGCCTTGCCCTGGGCCTGCACCGTGATCGACTCGTTGGTCAGGTAGGAGACAAAGCCGTCGACCTCGCCGTTGACCAGCACCGACGGGTCGTACTGAACCGGCACGATGGTGAGCTCGCCCTCGTCGATGTCGTTGGCCGCGAGCAGCGCCTTGAACAGGCTGGTGTTCGAGTCCTGGACACCGATCTTCTTGCCGATCATGTCCTGCGGCGTGGCGATGTTCCCGCCGTCGGCCAGCGACAGGACGGTGAAGGGGTTCTTCTGGTACGTGGTGCCGATGATCTTCACCGGCGCGTCCTCGTTGGCCACGGCCGTGCCGATGGAGACCGCGTCGCTGAGCGCGACCTTCGCCGAGCCCTGCACCAGCTCGGCGACACCGGTCGACGGGCCGGCGACCAGGTTGACCCCGGAGAAGCCGGCGTCGGTGAAGTAGCCGCTGCTGTCGGCCATGTACTCGCCGGCGAACTCCGCGTTCTTGATCCAGGACAGCTGGAGGTCGAGCTCGCCGAGGCCCTCGTCCCCGCCGCCGGAGGAGCTGGAGTCCTCGCTTCCGCAGGCAGCGAGCGCGAGAGCGAGTCCGGCGGCGGTGGCCGCGGCGGCGGTGCGCCGCAGGGTGGTCCGGCCAGGGGTGATGCGGAAGCTCATGGTGGTCCTCGCTCGACGTCTGGGGTGGGTTCCCGGGCCCGCCGGGTCAGCAGCAGCTGCTGACCCGCGGGCGGTGACGACGAACTTCACCGACGCACATTTCGGCTGGGCTGGCCTTGTGTTTCCGCGTCGTGAACCGGGCCGGATGAAGGTCACAGTTCCGACAAGGGGGCCTCATCCGGCTGCCGTGCTCACTCACCGAGGTCGCGCGCACCATGATTGAGAGGTTGTGGCGTGGGGCACAGCCGAGACGTGAGCACGTACGCGGTCGGTTTCGCCCGCCCGGACCGCCGATCCTGGGCGCAGCCGGTGGAGCAGCCCATGTCCTGGCACGCGGTGGAGGCCCACCGGCCCTCCGACGAGCTGGACGGTGAGGTCGAGCTGGCCATCTGTGGGGCGATCGTGCAGGTCTGGGGCTCCCAGCAGTGGAACCGGGTCAGTGGCGGCAAGGCCACCTGCGCGGAGTGCCGGGCGCGCACGGCGCCGGCACTCCGCAACGCGGGCTAGATCGACTGCTGCGGCTCCGCCGGCTGCTGGGTGGCCCGGGCGGAGCGCCGGCCGGTGATCGCCGAGATGCCGGTGATGTCCCGCCCGACGATGAGCGCCTGCACGTGGTCGGTGCCCTCGAAG
>Ga0210040_10009945_pt1 | contig 10988 bp, 7 predicted proteins | sample CryGeyCG12114_NA_FD_185462 | JGI IMG/M metagenome (GOLD analysis project Ga0210040, IMG submission 185462) | Groundwater microbial communities from aquifer - Crystal Geyser CG19_WC_8/21/14_NA (SPAdes) (version 2) | ecosystem: Environmental > Aquatic > Deep subsurface > Groundwater | place: USA... | reverse complement strand
GGTATGATGTACTTGGTACTTACCGCCCTTCTCGCACTTCAGGTGGCATCAGCAATCCTATTGAAATTTCAGTACTTGGATGACAGTTTAATGACTGTTAATAACAAGACCGTAGGAGATAATACCACTACCATTAAAGGTATTACCCAGGCGGTAGCAAAAGCCGGTAATCGCCCGAACGACCAGCGAGTAGTTACGTCAGCAAACGAAGTTCGTACCAGAACAGCAGACCTGATCTCGTACATGAACAGCTTGCGCGATTTACTGGTTAAAGAATCTGGTGGTCCCGGCGAAGATGGCGAACGCTATAAAAATGCGGGTGAAGAAGAAGCTATTAACCGGGCCATGATTGGCGGACCGAACAAGAACGGTAAAGCATACGAATTACAGAAAAAACTGAATGAATATGCTGCGTTCCTGAAACAGTTTAACCCAAACATTCCGGCCAAATTAGCTTTAACCGGTAAAGAAGATCCCATTGCCAGCAAAGATCCGAACCAAAAAAACAAAGACTTTGCCGAGTTAAATTTCGAAAGCACGCCTTTAGTAGCTGCCTTAGCGGTTCTGGCGCAAAAAGAAGCGGAAGTTTTGAAATACGAGTCTGATATTTTGAAAGACTTAGCCGGACGGGTAGGAGCTGATCAAATTAAATTTGATAAAATTTTAGGTACGGCTACAGCTGAGTCTAACATTGTAGCTGCTGGTACTAAATACCGCGCCGAAATGTTCTTAACAGCTTTCTCTAGTAATTTAACACCTAAAATGTCTTCATCAGCTGGTCCGGTTAGAGTAGTAAACGGACGTGGTCAGATTGAATTTACAGCTTCTGCGGGTGGTCCTAAAAACAAGGACGGTTTAATAGAAAAATCCTGGACCGGTAAAATTACTTTAAATAATAACGGCCGCGATACTACTTTCACCTTGTCGCAAAAGTACATGGTAGTAGAGCCAAACTTAAGCATTTCATCTGCTTCAGTATCGGCGTTATACTACAAAGTTGCTAATCGTTTAAATGCATTGGCTCCGGCGTTAGGTGCCAACTATAACCCATCGTTCTCCGGTACCAATGCTACTTTTGCCCGGGGCGCTAAAAAAGAAGAGGTTATTATTTCGCCAAACTCGGTTGCCCCGGTTAAATTATCGGTAAGCAGCGGCGGTGTAAAAATTGGAGAAGAAACTTTCCAGGTAAGAAGAGTGCCGTTGCCACAAATTGGCATCATGGTAAATAGCCGCCCGGTAGATTATCAGAAAGGTATTCCGGCAACTACGCCCCGAACAATTAACATTGATGTGCAGCCGGATAAAGATTTTGAACGTATGTATCCGCAGGAAGCCCGATATCGGGTAACCAGTTTTGAAGTACAGGTAGGTAGAGGTGGCGCCCAGTTAGACCGTTTAAACTTTAGCACTTCATCCGGCAACATTGCTCCTTTATTATCTAAATTACGCCCCGGCGACCAGATCTTTGTGAAGGTGAAAGAAATTATCCGCTTAAATTATAAAGGCGATATGGAAGATATTCCGGTTCCTTCATCTGCACAGGCAAATATTCCGTTACGTTAAAAAACAGAAAGCAAAATTTTAGAAAAATGAACAGGAAATTATATATGTTTCTTTTATTGGCGGGAGTAACTGTTCAGGCATACGGACAGGGTACTAACCGGCCAACCGGAACTACAACGCCTACTACTACTGCCACGCAAGCGCCAGTAGCTGCAGCAGCCGTAGATAATCCTTCTGCCCGGCCTACTCCGGAAAGTGATATGATGTTTAAGCGTACGCTTTGGCGGGTAGTAAACCTGAAAGAAAAGCAGAATAGACCCTTGTTCGCTCTCAATCATGAGATTTCTAAAATTATAATTGATGCCGTTAAAAAAGGTGAATTAGTAGCTTATAAAAATGATTCGCTGACCAAGGCTCTAACTACGCCTGAATTTGGCCAAAGCTTAGCCAAAGGCAGCGGTGAGCCAAGCGCCGAAGAAATAGAATCTTTAAACCAGGCCCGAACCGAATGGAACGAAATTCAGCAGGCTAAAAAGCGGGCTAACAAAAATTATGTTGTCCAGCCCTTCGACGAAGGAGCGGCCGGTGGCGGTGTTGCGGAATATTTGCCTAAAGAAATCGATCGGCTGGAAATTAAAGAAAACGTGATATTTGATAAGAAACGGTCTCAAATCAGATATGACATTCAGGCCTTAACGCTTTATGTGAAAAACACAGATTCTGGTTTAGATCAGCCGCTGGGTTCTTTTGCTTACAAAGATTTAGCGAAAGTATTCCGCGATCATCCGAAAGATGCTATTTGGTATAATACCCAAAACGAAGCCAATCATTTGAATTTGGCCGATGCTTTTGAGCTGCGGATGTTTAGTTCTTATATTAAGAAAGTATCTAACCCGGCAGATGATGAATTGAGCACCATTCATGGTGGCAGCCAGCAAGCAATTTTAGCTTCGCAACGCGCCATGGAAGAACTGGTGGAGTTTGAATCTAACTTGTGGAGCCACTAAAAACGCAGCATACTTATATTAAAACAGAAAGGGAGCTTAGTAATAAGCTCCCTTTCTGTTTTATAACTATTCCAAAATCTTAGCGGATGAGGCACAGATAATAATATTTTATACCAATATGAAATGGGTTGTGCGCCTTACCTGGAACGGCGTGGCACTGCCACGCCGCTACAAGGAACAATACTACATTTTGATTAAGGATGAGGTTTTATTCAAAAGCGCACCACGCAAGTAATATTAGTATTATATGAAACCCATAAAAACACAGCCATAAGCAGATTACTATTGGCCAAGGCTTAATGACAGATACTGTTACCAGTTAACTGTTACTGAAATGATCCAGTAAAATTTTAGTTTTACTTTTACCAATTTCCGCTATTAATTCTGCTTCGGTTAGCTCTTTTATCTTTTTTACCGACTTAAATTTAGTTAATAACTTCTCGGCGGTAGTAGGGCCCAAACCTTTAATTTCGGTAATTTCGGTTTTTAAAGTACCGGCATCGCGTTTGCTGCGATGGAAAGTAATAGCAAACCGGTGCGCTTCGTTCCGGATGCGTTGTATCAGGCGTAAGGATTCGGATTTTTTATCGATATACAGAGGCAGCGAGTCGCCGGGGTAGAAGATTTCTTCCAAACGTTTAGCAATACCTACTACCGCCATTTTACCGTAAATACCTAAATCTTTCAAAGCTTTCACGGCCATACCTAACTGACCCTTACCGCCGTCAATAATAACCAATTGCGGCAGAGGTGATTCTTCATCGAGCAAACGGCGATAGCGGCGGGTTACAATTTCGTACATCGAGGCAAAATCGTCGGGGCCAACTACGGTCTTTATATTAAAGTGGCGGTAATCTTTTTTAGCAGCTTTGGCATTTCGGAAACAAACCATCGATGCTACCGGGTTGTCGCCTTGAAAGTTGGAGTTATCGAAACATTCAATGTGTTTTGGCAATTCCATTAATTTCAGGTCCTTTTTCAAGGTTTCCATAATACGTACCTCGCTGGTATCTTTGGCTTTCTCGTTCATGCTTTCTTTCTCTTTGCGCAGGTACATCGCATTTTTCAAAGATAAATTCAGCAGCTTGCGTTTATCGCCAATTTGTGGAACGGTAATGTTTAAGCCGTCGAGCGGTAAGGTGAGCGGAATATTTACCAGGATTTCTTTGGAGTCGCTTTCAAATTCCAAACGCAGTTGCATAATCATGGACGCCAGGATTTCTTCGTCGGTTTCGTCCAGCTTTTTCTGAATTTCCAGGGACTGCGTTTGAATAATAGCGCCGTTTATTACCTTCAGGTAATTCAGGAAAGCGCATTTTTCGTTAGAAGAAATAGAAAAGACATCAATATTGGTAAGCGTGTTGCTTACTACAGTAGATTTAGCCTGAAAATCATCCAGAATATCTGTTTTCTGTTTGTAACTGTGGGCCAGTTCGTATTGCATCTCCTGGGCGGCCTCCATCATTTTTTCTTTAAAATAATTTTTAGCCAAACCTACGTTGCCGGAAAGAATACTCCGGATTTGCAGGATATGCTGGTTGTAGGCATCTTCGTCGATGAGGTCTTCGCAGGGGCCTTTACAGTTGCCAATGTGGTATTCCAGGCAAACTTTGTACTTACCACGTTCTACGTTTTCGCGGGACAGGTTAAAGGTGCAGGTACGCAGCGGGTACAAGGTCCGGATCATTTCCAGCAATACATTCATGGTAGTAATGCTGGCGTAAGGGCCAAAGTATTTAGAACCGTCGTTGATTTTGTTACGCGTACTAATTACCCGCGGAAATCTTTCGTTTGTAACGCAGATATACGGGTACGTTTTCCCGTCTTTTAAAAGAATATTGTACTTAGGCTGATGTTGCTTGATCAGGCTGTTTTCCAGCAAAAAAGCATCCGACTCGGTATCAACAATCGTAAACTCGATATGCCGGATGTGCGAAATAAGCTGGCGCGTTTTCTTGTTGTGCTGCGTGGAATTATTAAAATAGCTGCTAACGCGTTTCCGGATATCAACGGCTTTGCCTACGTAAATAATCTGGTGGTCATCGCCGTAGAACTTGTAAATGCCCGGTTTGTGCGGCAAATGACTGATAATTGCTTTTAACTCCTCACTGGCGGCCATACGCTTTCCTCACACTAAAACGCTAAATTTCTTCTTCCAAATCCGGTTGTACCGGTATCTGCAATATCTCATCCTGCTGAACCGTATCGCTGATAACACTGTTATTGTATTTGCTGCAATCTATCTCAACGGTTAAAGGCTTTTCTGGTTTAGGGAAAGGATTTTTGGATACGCTCAGGTTTTTATCGGCATAAACTTTGTTCATGAAAATACCATAAATAGGCATGGCTAATTTATTCCCCTGCCCGTAAGCCGCGCTCCGGAAGTGAATGCTGCGATTTTCGCCGCCTACCCACATACCGCATACCAAATCGGGAGTCATACCCATAAACCAGGCATCGGAATTATTTTGCGTAGTTCCGGTTTTAGCCGCAATCTGGTTTTTTAATTTATAGCGGTGGCGCAAACCATAGTAGGCAGTCCCTCCCTGAATATCGGCCGGACCTGTTAATAAATGCACCATCAAATAAGCTGTTTGTTCATCAATTACTTCCGACGAACGGGGTACACCCGAATAAAGCAGGTTGCCGTTTTTATCTTCGATGCGGGTAATATATACGGGTTCGGTCCAGATACCATCATTAACAAAAGTACCGTACATACCGGCCATTTCGTAAAGTGATACATCGCTCGTACCAAAACCCACAGAGGGAACAGCTTCAATTTTAGAAGATAAGCCTAATCTTTGGGCATAGTTTACAACAGTTGCGGGGGTCAGTTTTTTTACGAGGTAAGCCGTTACCGAATTTTTAGAGAAAGCCAGGGCTTGGCGCAAAGTAAGCCGGGCTCCGGAAAATTTATGGTCATCGTTTGTAGGAGTATAAGCCGGCCGACCGTCCTCAGCCGGAAAGGTGACCGGTACGTCTGCTACTTCGTAGCAAGGAGAATAGCCTTGATCTATAGCCGCGGTGTAAACTACTGGTTTAAAGGTGGAACCGGGCTGCCGGCGGCCCAGTTTTACGTGATCGAACTTAAAATATTTGTAATTAGTGCCGCCTACCCAAGCTAAAATATGACCGTTTAACGGATTGGTAGCGATAAAGCCGGCGTGCAGAAAGCGTTTATAATAAGCCAGCGAATCCATTGGGCTCATGTTTACCTCTTTCTCACCGGGCGCATCCCAAGTAAATACCTTCATCGGTATTTTCTTGTTCAGGTAGTAATTAATAGAATCGGTGTTGTTATCGAAGCGGGTGGCCAAAGCTTTATACCGGTCCGTTTTTTTAATTTCGGTTTGCAGGAAGTTCTTGATTACGTGCCCGTTTTCATCTACCCAGGGCTTCGTGTTTTTGATAACACTAAAAAATAGCTTTTGCTGCGCTTTCATGTGCTGTTGCACGGCTTCTTCGGCGTGTTGCTGCATCCGGGAGTCAATGGTGGTATATATTTTTAAACCATCGGAGTAGAGATCATGGCCATTTTCGCGGGCCCATTTCAGCAGCCATTTACCGGCTTCGGCCCGCAGGTAAGGAGCAATACCGTTATTCTGATTCTCAACCTGAAACTGTAATTTAATATCCCGGGCTACGGCCGAGGCATAAGCAGGTTCATCTATAAAGCCATATTTGCGCATTTGTGTCAGCACCCAGTCGCGCCGTCTTTTAGAGCGATCTTTTTCGGTAACCGGGCTAAACCGCGATGGGGCATTAACTACTCCTACTAAAAGAGCCGATTCCTCCAGGGAAAGATCTTTGGGTTGTTTGCTGAAAAATGTTTTGGCTGCTGATTTAATCCCGTAAGCATTGCTCCCAAACTCAACGGTATTCAGGTACATAACCAAAATTTCTTTTTTAGAATACGCCCGCTCCAGCCGGATGGCAGTTATCCATTCTTTGGTTTTAATTATAAGCATGCGCAAGCCCGGAATACTGGTTAATAAACCATCGCGGCTGGTGCCGGCGCGGGTCCGGAATAAATTTTTGGCTACTTGTTGGGTAAGGGTACTGGCACCCCGGCTGCGTCCGGTCAGACCATAATACACAACGGCCAGCAAGCCTTTAAAATCAATGCCCGAGTGTTCTTCAAAGCGCACATCTTCGGTGGCAATAAGGGCATCAACCAGGCTTTGCGGTAAGTCTTTGTATTCTGCCGGAACGCGGTTTTCCCGGAAGTATTTGCCCATGAGTACGCCGTCGGCGGAATACATTTCGGAAGCTAATTCACTCTGGGGGTTCTCCAGTGTTTGGAAACCGGGCAACTCCCCGAATAAATTAAGGAAATTAGTAGTTACGGCAAACACAAACAAAACAAAGCCCACCAGGCCGGCCAGAAAAGTGAGCCAGATTCCCTGAACTATTTTGGTGTAATGGTTAGAACGCGCAACCGACGCTTTAGATTTAGGACGTGCAACAGCCATGTTGTATTAATAATTGTTCTTGTAATAAGTAAGATATTCTTCCAGGTTTCCGTTTTGCAACAGAACAGGTAAATTTTCGGAAGAAATTACAAAGGTATCAAATTTTATACCTCTTATTTTACTTAATGGCGATTGCGGTGTTTTTTGTTTGCTGGTATATATTTTAGCTTTCTTCGCGTTGCTGAATTCCCGGATAATAACAAACTCCGTAGTAGGATTGAACGCCGCTATTTCGGTAGTGAGCTGGTCGGGGGCGTTATACTTATTGTTATAGCCCTGTACCTTACCGGTTATTTCGGCAAAAGCTTCGTGGCCTTTAGGATAAGCAATTACTACCAACTGTGGCGCCTGGATATTTACCGGGGAGAATGCTGGCTTAGCCGCCACGGGTGGCGCGGTTGGTACGGGTTCCGGATTGGTAGCGGTATTGGTTTTATCGGCAGCTTTAGTGGTAGCAGTGGCTTGCGGTTGCTTATTGGTGCTAAACGGCGTTTGGGCCGGTACGGTTTTCTGTGCAGCCACCGGTTGATCTTTGGCCGGGGTTGCGGCATCAGGTTCGGGTGTTCTGGCTGTTGTTGCTCTTTGGGGAGGGGCTGGTACCGGGGCTGGAGCCGGAGCCGGCTGCTCGGGTATATTGGTTGCCGTCACTACCTGTTTCGGATGGGTTTTATCAAATTCGGCTTCCGATAGTTTACCACTTTCGTAAAGCGAGAAAGAGCTCAGATGTTGCCGGGCTTGATCGGCTATTGAGCTGTTCGGATGCCGGGTTACAAACTGCTGCAACGCTAATTTAAACACACTAGGCTGTTCGGTCTGGCCAATAATCAGTACGTTCAGAAAATCAATTTTATCGCCTAAATCTGAGTCGGGATATTCTTTCCGGATGGTATTGAGCATATTGCCGGCCGATACGTATTTTTGTTTGTTGTAAAGCGCATAAGCAGAGTCGTACAATTGCCGTACTTTTACATTTCCCTGCGATACCCGCACCAGGTAATCCGGCTGGTCGATTAATTTGGCGTAGCGGGTGTTCGGAAACCGTTGTTTGGTCAGGTTGGCGGACGTGGTAGCCTTAGGGTCGTTGGCCTCTTTATACAATAAATATAAGGTATAATAAGTTTCGGCAGCAAAGCGGCTATTGGGGAAACGGGCAAGTAACTTTTCGTAAGTTTCAATGGCGCGGGCCGGTTCTTTTAAGCGTTCGCGGTAAATAGTAGCCAAAGCAAAAAGGCCGTCTTCTATGCGTTTGTTGGAGGCTGCCCGTTGTTCCGGCGAAAGCGGAATATCCCGTACCAATTCCAGGCGTAAAGCTTCCTGCTGGGCGGTAGCATCCTGGTTCGATTGGGTAGAAGAATCGACGTTATTACTGGCCAGTACGTCTTGTGGCGTGTTATTTACCTGCTGGCTGGTTATCCGCCAGTTATCCTGCAAACTCCGGTTGCCCCAGCGCCGCACAAATTCTGCTTTAGCCGAACCAATGGTAACCGGATTATCGAAATACCACAAAGCATTGGTAGTTGCCGGAGAAGCAGTACTGGTGTTATTCTGGTTATTATTAGTTAAGTTATTAAAACTGGCTTGAGCCGGATTATTTATTGGTTGCTTAGTGCCGGCCTGGGCAGCGGCAACTACTACAGCTGCCTTTCTGGCTGCCTCGGCTTTTTGAGCTTCGGCTAAGGTTATAATGTCAGCTATTTTTCTGTCCCGGTCGGCGGGGCTCAGGTTGGCAATGGCCTGTAAACTATCTTCCCGTACTACTACAGTATAGTTAGTAGCAAAATCTTTTAAGATATCGCGGCGTTCAGCCGAGGCGGCATAATCGGCGATGGTAGGCGGCAAAACCTGTACGGCGCTGTCGTAATAAGCATAAGCCAGCTGGTAATTCTGAAGCTTATCGTAGTAAATCTGGCCGGCGAGTAAATACCCGTATCCTTTCTGCACCACATTATTTTTAGAAGCCCTGACGGATTGATTTAAATAATTTAAAGCTTGGTCGGGTTTGTTTTGCTTTAGTTCAAAACGGGCCATTTCGTAAAATATCTTGTCGCGATATTCCAGGTTTTTAGCATCTTTTTGCAGCTTCCGGAAATAGCGGTCTATTTTTTCTTTATCGGCGGCATTGCTTAAAGTAGTAACCTGGCCTAAATACAACTTGCTCTGAAAACCTAATTCGTAAGGCGGGGTTTTACGGATAATGCGGGAAAATTGCTGGTAAGCCAACTGGTCTTGCCCGGTTTGCTGATACAATTGCCCCAGAATAAAGCGGATGCGGGCTTCTTCGTCTTTGGGTTCGATGAGCGGGACAGCCAGCTTTAGATTTTCGATAGCCAGTTTAGGGTCCCGGAGCAGCAGGTGATATTGCGCCCGCGTTAGAAACAGCAAAGTAGCATTTTCTTTCGTCAAAAACTGCTTTTTCATAATATCCGATACTGCCCGGGCACTCTCCAGATCTTCTACGGTAACAAAGCTGCGCATGAGCCAAAGCAGGGCTTCGTGCCGGGTTACCTCGTTCGTACTCGTGCTGTTTACGTATTTAAACGTCTTAATGGCATCGTCGTATTCCAAACCATAAAAGCGGGCTTTCCCGATTAAAAGATAACTGTTATCGGTCCAGTCGCTGGTCGGATGTTTCTGGATGGGGTACGACGCTTTTTTTATAATTTCTTCCAGTTCTTTTTTATAACCGCTGGCGGTAACCGAATCGATGTAGGGGAAAATAGGCAGTACCCGGTTATAATCCGGTATGGCTTTGGCGGCTACCCCGGCCTCCAGTTCTTGCAGGCGTTCGTTACCCAAAAAGAAAGCATTGTACCGGGCGGTGGTATTCTGGTAAACGCGGCTCACCGGATTGTGGCGTTCGGCCGAGCAGCCGGCCAGCCAGCAGCCAATAACTAAAAAAAGTAAGAAATAATAATACGGCTTGTTCAAAACAAAAAAGATCTGCGGTTTGGATTTTTATGCGTACGGCTAACCCGTATAACGACCAAAAGGGGACTTATATTTTTAAAATGCAATTTAAATAAACTACTGATACGAAAATTCAGGCATGCAGCAGTCATTGGTAAAATTACACGATTTGTTTTCAGGATAAAAGAATTTCGACTTATGCTGCGAAATATTTAAGTTAAAATCGGAACCATCTCAACCAAATCCGTTTAGGAAAGGTTTATTTAATAACTAATTTATATGAATCCAGACGAAGCATCTAAAGATAAAGCAAGCCGGCAAGATCAGCTGAAACCTTATTTAAAATATTCGGGCCTGGCTTTTCAGATGATTGTATTGTTAGTAATAGCGGCTTACGGGGGCATGTGGCTGGATAGCAAACAAGGTAATAAAAACCCCTGGTGGACCATTGCCCTGATGCTAACGGCTGTTATTTCTTCTATTTATATGGTAATAGCATCGGTAACCAAAAAGTAAGCTATCTTTGTGCCCGGAATTAGTTTTAAGGCTGATACCAGGATTTTACCGGGCTTTTACTTTATGCATTTTCTGCGCAATCTTCTTATATTAACCGTAATGGCGGCTGCGGTCATCGGCCTGCTTATTTATTTTACGGGTTACGAACTGGTGCATCCCTTGGGCTGGTATATCCTGTTGTTTTTTGCGGCCATTACTTTTCTTACTTTTTATGTGGTGGGCAAAGGCATGGGCGACGATTTTCAGAAGTTCCAGTTGTTTTACTTTGGCTCGTCGGTATTCCGGATTTTGCTTTGCATGATAGCGGTTTTTCTGTATGTATATCTGGCCTCAGAAAAGGAAATGCAGTTTGCTATAAATTTCTTCTTGATTTATTTTCTATACACTGGTTTTGAAATCTATAGCATATTGGGTAACTTGCGCCGAATTTCGAAAAAGCAGGTATAAGAATAAGCTTTTAAAGCAAATTTTTTAATATAAGTATTTCTGAATGAAGAAGTTATTTACAATATTGTTTTCGGTTTTAACTTTTACCTCTTTTGCGGCAGAGCCCGCCGGCGAAGAAGCAAAGTTTAATCCC
>Ga0210040_10009944_pt1 | contig 10990 bp, 9 predicted proteins | sample CryGeyCG12114_NA_FD_185462 | JGI IMG/M metagenome (GOLD analysis project Ga0210040, IMG submission 185462) | Groundwater microbial communities from aquifer - Crystal Geyser CG19_WC_8/21/14_NA (SPAdes) (version 2) | ecosystem: Environmental > Aquatic > Deep subsurface > Groundwater | place: USA... | reverse complement strand
ACTGAACCGAGTAGTTGGGTGAGGTGCCGGTATTCTGCTGTGCCATAACGGCAAACCCGTGAGTTATCAGCAATACCAATAGCAGGAGCTTGTGCTTCATATGGTGTTACGCTTGATTTGATCTTTATAAGGTTGAACAATAAACGATGAAAAGCGAAGATAGCATATATATAGCGCATTCCGCCTTGCCCGATGCGGTATAAAACAACCTGCAGGTTTGGCAATGCGGTATATAGCACGTTGCGAAGGAGAAGAACCAGAACGGTTAATGTCTCCTGTAACGATAGATGTTAAGAATGCCTAGACTTGCGGTAACAAAAAAATCAGGAAGTGTTCTGGGTGTCCCCAGCAAAGCTAAGGTGCGTGGTGGTTGGTGGAGGTGCCACTGTTGTAACCAGAGCAGCGGGTTTGCTTTGGGCAGCTTCATTCGCGGCCGGTTACCTTTAAAACGGGAAAAGGCAGCCCTTACAATGTAAAGACTGCCTTTTGCTTCAGAGAGATATATCAATCTACTTTTTCCAGTGACGCTCTATATAGCCGGCCCGGCCCGACCCTACACTATACCGCTGATAATGTGCCGGGTTCTTTTTGTAATAATCCTGGTGGTACTCCTCTGCCGGGTAAAACGGTTTGGCTGGCAGAACAGGCGTCACTATGGGTTTATTAAAGGGTCCGTTGGCGTCAACCTCTTCCTTTGACTCTTCCGCCTGCTGCCGTTGCTCCTCGGAGTGGTAGAAAATGGCGGTCTGGTAAGAAGTGCCCCGGTCTCCGAATTGCCCTCCCGCATCGGTTGGGTCTACCTGCTGCCAGAAAACCTCCAGCAACTCCTTGTAAGAAATAACGCTGGGGTCGAAGGTGATCTGCACGGCCTCGTAATGGCCTGTGGTGTCAGAGCACACCTGCTCGTAGGTGGGGTTTTCCACGGTGCCGCCGGTATACCCCGACACTACCTTTATGATGCCGGGCCACTGGTCAAACGGCTTGACCATGCACCAGAAACACCCCCCGGCAAAAGTTGCCAACTCATACTTATTTTGTTGGTTATCCATATCGCTTGTTCAGATTTCTACTGTTGTTTAACTGTTTTATATGCTACTCTATCAAGCTTCCTTATGTTTTCTGCTGGAGTATAATCCTTAGAGAGCGTTGGTCATAACTGCCGAAAGATCAACTAATAAAACCGCTGCATCTTCAGGTGGAAGCCTGCTGTTATCTCTACTAACATGGTTACCACCTGAAAGTTTGATGTATAGCGGAGCGCATTTATATAGACATCACAGGTGCTGTCATACCTCTTTATGTAGACTTTTCCATCTTCCCATAGATAGAGATGCCTGTTCTTTCATCAGATAAATGGAATACAACCTGCGTTCATCGTCATCAGAGGGCAGGGGTGGAGTATCAATTTACCTGTAATGAATGCTAATGTAGCCGCTTCTTTAACCCAGCCTGAAAGGAGCGCGTACTTATGGCAAAGGGATTTGTCACGAATGAAGTAGATCGTATTCCCGGCCCGGATGGTGGCGCTGCGCCAGTAAAACCGGGTTCCGCTTCTTTAACCGCATTCTTAGCCGTGCCTGAAGCCTTGGGCTACAGGCTCTTTATATACCCGTTAACTCAACCTCACGCATATGAAAAACAAACCGGAAGCTGAAACTATCGAAAGCACAGCCCCGTGGCTGCCGCCGAAGCATTCAGTGACACTTACCATTAACGGAGCCGCGCACCAACTGGAGCTTGAGCCCTGGACTTCCCTGCTGGATATGCTGCGGGAGCACCTCCAGTTGACCGGCACGAAAAAAGGCTGCGACCACGGGCAGTGCGGCGCCTGCACAATACTTGTAGACGGTAAACGCATTAACTCCTGCCTCACGCTGGCCGTGATGCACGAAGGCTCCGCGATCACCACCGTTGAGGGGCTGGCCACAGGTCAGGAACTGCACCCCGTGCAGCAGGCTTTCATTGACCATGATGCCTTCCAGTGCGGCTACTGCACCCCGGGCCAGATCTGCTCTACCATTGGTTTGATCAACGAGGGCAAAGCTAAAACGTTAGATGATATCCGTGACCTGATGAGCGGCAATATCTGCCGCTGCGGAGCTTACACCAATATTGTAAAAGTAGTGCAGGAAGCACTGGAAAGGAGCAAAACTCAATGAGGAGCTTTACTTATTCCAGCGCCAGCGACGTTGCCGGAGCCGTAGAGGAAATTTCCGGTCAACCGGAGGCGAAATTTATAGCGGGTGGCACCAACCTGCTCGACCTAATGAAGATTGATGTGATGCAGCCGCGCCACATCATCGACATCACCCGCCTTGACTTAGCAACCATAGAAGAGACAGCGGCAGGCGGCCTTCGCCTCGGCGCACTGGCCACTAACGCCGAAACGGCCTACCATGAGCAGGTGGAGAACCGTTATCCTTTGCTTTCGCACGCGATCCTGGCCGGGGCCACGGCACAGCTGCGAAACAAAGCGACTGATGCCGGCAACCTGCTGCAGCGCACCCGTTGCTACTATTTTTATGACAAAGCCACGCCCTGCAACAAGCGCGAGCCGGGTACGGGTTGTGCCGCCATCAACGGTATCAACCGCATTCATGCCATACTGGGCGAAAGTGAGCATTGCATCGCCACGCACCCCTCCGACATGGCAGTGGCGCTGGCCGCCTTGGAAGCTGTAGTGCTGGTTTCTGGCCCAGAAGGCGAGCGTGCAATCCCCATAGCTGATTTCCACCGGCTGCCGGGCAACACGCCTCATATAGACACCAACCTGGGTGAAGACGAAATCATCACTGCCATCGAATTGCCAGCCAAGGGATTTGCCAGGAACTATACCTACCTCAAAGTACGCGACCGTGCCTCCTACGCCTTTGCTTTGGTTTCGGTGGCTGCAGGTTTAGAAATAGAAGGCGGCACAATTAAGGAAGCCCGCATTGCGCTGGGCGGTGTGGCGCACAAACCCTGGCGTTTGCCGCATGCGGAAGCCCTGTTGCACGGCCAGCCCGCAACGCCGGAAAACTTCCGGAAAGTGGCTGAGGCCTATATAGCCGGTGCTACCGGTTACGGCTACAACACCTTTAAAATTGAACTGGCGAAGCGGGCTATCGTGCGCGCGCTGCAACAAGCAACAGAAATGGAGGCAACATCATGAAAACAGACTATATAGGCAAACCCACTAACCGCGTAGACGGCCGCTTGAAAGTAACGGGCGAAGCAAAGTACGCTGCAGAGTTCCATACGCCCGGTCTGCTGTACGGCTATGTTGTCTCCAGCGAGATAGCACGTGGAAAGATAAAGCATATCGATGCGAGTGAGGCGCTTCAGTTAGAGGGCGTGCTGCAGGTGTTCTCCCATGAGAACCGCCCAAAAGTAGCTTGGTTTGATAAGAGCTACCAGGATAAAGACTCACCGCCCGGCTCCCCGTTCCGGCCGCTGTACGATAGCGAGATTCAGTTTAACCAGCAGCCGATTGCGCTGGTAGTGGCTGACACATTTGAAAAGGCCCGCTACGGCGCTACGCTGGTGAAAGTAACATATGCGGAGTCGCCGCACAGCACAGATCTGGAGGGAAACCGAGCGGAGGCATATAAACCGAAGAAGTACAAGTCGCAGCCGCCGCCTGAGGCACGCGGAGACGCTGATACTGCCTTTGCCGGCGCTGCCGTTAAGCTGGAGCAGGAGTACTCGCATCCTGCTGAGCACCACAACCCAATTGAAATGCATGCCTCCACTGCCATCTGGGAAGAAGACGGCACCCTGACCGTGTATGACAAGACGCAAAGCGTCAAGAACAGCCAGCAGTATATTCACCAGATATTCGGGCTATCAGAGAAGGAGGTGCGCGTTATATCCCCGTTTGTGGGCGGTGCGTTCGGCTCCGGGCTGCGCCCGCAGTACCAGCTGTTCCTGACGGTGATGGCTGCCTTGGATCTGAAACGCCCGGTCAGAGTAGTGCTTACCCGCCAGCAAATGTTCTCCTTTGGACACCGGCCGGCTACGATACAGCACTTCAAATTAGGCTGCTCCGCTGACGGCGACCTGCAGGCTATAAAGCAGGCAGCTTTTGGCGAGACATCGAAGTTTGAAGATTATGCCGAGAACGTGGTGACCTGGGCCAATACCTTATATCAGAGTGACAATGCGGCGTTCGAATACAAGCTGATCGGGCTGGATGTATATACGCCGCTCGACATGCGCGCCCCGGGCGGCTCTACTGGTTTATATGCCCTGGAAAGTGCCATGGACGAACTTGCGGCCGCCGCCAAAATCGATCCGGTTGAGCTCCGCCTGAAAAACTACACCGAGAAAGACCAGACCAAAGACGCCCCTTTTTCAAGTAAAGAACTGCGGGAGTGCTACCGGCAGGGGGCTGAACGGTTCGGCTGGCATAAACGCAACCCGCAGCCACGTTCCATGAAGGAGGGACACAACCTGATTGGCTGGGGCATGGCCACAGGTGCCTGGGAGGCAAAGCAGCAGCAGGCAAGTGCCAAGGCGCTCCTCACTGTAGACGGAAAACTTACCGTCAGCAGCGCCACCGCCGATATCGGGACGGGCACGTATACCGTCATGTCGCAGTTGGCGGCAGAAACACTCGGCTTGCCTTTGGAAGATGTCACCTTCAGGCTGGGGGATTCTTCACTGCCGGAGGCGCCACTGGAAGGCGGCTCCTGGACCGTGTCATCCGTCGGCTCCGCTGTGAAGCAGGTATGTGAGGCAGTGGGCGAGAAGCTGCTGAAGCTGTCGCGGAAGTTAAAGGATTCTCCCTTTGCCACTGCCAGCTTAGACGAGGTAGTGTTTGCTGATGGGGAACTGCGACTGAAAAGCGATCCTTCCAAAGCACTCCCGCTCATCAAGATCATGCAGGAGCGGGAAATGAACTTCATTGAAGAGGAAGCGACTTCGAAGCCAGCCTCCGAGCAAAAGAACTACGCCCCCTTTTCGCATTCAGCTGTGTTTGTAGAGGTAAAAGTGGATGAGGATCTCGGCACTATTAAAGTGACACGCGCGGTAAGCGCCATCGCAGGCGGGCGGGTTATCAACACCAAAACAGCCCGCAGCCAGATTTTAGGAGGCATGGTGTGGGGCATCGGCATGGCCCTGGAAGAAGAGACATTTATGGACAATACGTTTGGTCGTTTCATGAACCACAACTTAGCCGAATACCATGTGCCCGTAAATGCGGATATTCACGAGCTGGATGTTATTTTTGTAGAGGAGCACGACGACATTGTGAATCCGATCGGTGCCAAAGGCCTGGGGGAAATTGGCATTGTAGCCATGGCTCCGGCCATCGCAAACGCGGTGTACCATGCCACAGGAAAGCGGGTGCGGGATCTCCCGATCACGCTCGACAAGGTGATGTAGCGACATTGCCTTCTATTTTGTAACTTTATAGCAACAGAAGAGACTGATCCTTTATATCAGTCTCTTCCGTTATATATACAACTCAAACTGTTGGAATGAAAGAAGTACAGGACATTGTGCTGGCCTATGACGAGGCGCAACAGGAAGGCAGGCAAACTGCCCTGGCCACGGTGGTGCACGTGCAGGGCTCGTCATACCGCCGGCCGGGTGCCCGCATGCTGGTGACGGACGATGGCCAGCTGACCGGGGCGATCAGCGGCGGCTGCCTCGAAGGGGATGCCCTGCGCAAAGCACGCCTTGTGATGGTGCAACAACAGGCTATGCTCGTTACTTATGATACCACCGATGAAGATGATGCTAAACTGGGCGTAGGGCTCGGCTGCAACGGCATAATCCAGATCCTGATTGAGCCGATCAATCCTGCTGACCCTGACAACCCGATTCAGCTTCTGAAAGCCTTTTTAAAGCACAGGCAGACAGCGGTGCTGGTTACCCTGTTTTCGCTGGAGCACAAGAAGACACTCCAGGTTGGCACCTGCTTTATCCTGGAAGAAAAAGAGGGGCTCCGGGGAAAATCTCTCCGGGATAAGAAGTTGCAGGCAGCACTGGGGGCAGATGCGCGGGAAGCCCTACAAACAGGCGCATCTTCAATTGCCCATTATAAAAACGGCCAGCAGCTAACGGGGTTTGTGGAAGTATTGAAACCCGCTGTTTCGCTGGTGGTAATCGGGGCGGGGAATGATGCAATACCTTTGGTGCAACTGGCGGCGGTGTTAGGCTGGCAAACAACGGTGGTGGATGGCCGGGCAAACTATGCCACTGCCGCGCGGTTTCCGCTGGCCACGCAGGTGCTGGTGGCCAAGGCAGAGCAGGTGCTTTCTCATGTCCTGCCCGATAAGTCAACCGTTTTTGTGCTGATGACGCACAACTACAACTATGATCTGGCCATGCTCCGGCAACTCCTGCCGTTGGGCCTGCCTTATATAGGGGCGCTGGGACCCAAGAAAAAGCTGGACCGCATGCTGGAAGAGCTGCAGGAGGAGGGAATACCTGTCACTGATGCGCAACGGCAGGCCATATACGGGCCAACCGGATTGGACATTGGGGCCGAAACAGCCGAGGAGATCGCTCTTTCCATTCTCGCTGAGATCAAAGCCGTGCTTTCCGGAAGAGCAGGCACGCCGTTGCGCGACAAAGGGGATGTAATTCACCCACGGCAGCAGGATATCATTAAAGAAGCCGCGTTTTCAGATCAGGTGGACGCTTAAGCTGCGCCATCTCTCTTCGAACTTCCAGCAAAAGAGACTGCTTTTTCTGAAAGTATAGGAGTTTGATGTAAGGCTCATTAAGCCGTAGTTCTGTTTATTAAGCCACTAGCTCGGCATATAATTTCTCCAGCGTTATAGTTGCATCGGCACACAGGCCCGGGTGCACCGGTGAGGTTTGCACTACGGTGCTTCGGGTAGCGGTGAGCCAGCGGAAACGCGAAGAAATAGGCAGCCGCCCGATGGTGCCGCCTGCGGCACCGCCGGCACAGATGCGCTCAAAGGCACGAAGCCGCTCTTCCAGCTCCGCTATATCAGTGTTAGCTGAAAAGGCCATGATCCGCTCCGCGTTCAGTTGAAAGCGCGTCTTCAGGAAGCCCTGCGCGGAACAGTAAAGGATAACGCCGACATTCAGGAACTCTTCGCGTTCTACGCACGGCACCACACGAATGACGGCGTACTCAAATAAGTGCTTTTCTTGCATGTTGCGCTTCTTTGACAAAAGTTTCGGAATGGGCGAGACGAATCTCCAGGAACCGGACATACGCCTGGCGGTGCTCTTCTGGGGAGGCAAACGGAGATTCTCCTGATAGCCACTCATCCGGAATCAGGGTCACAATCTGCCGGAGGCGTTGCGGGCTCAGCACCGGGCGAAAGGCCGCATCTGTGGCCTCCAGTTCAGTAGCCTGCGGCAGCAACACGTGGTCCTTCACCTGCACAAACGGCCGTTTGGCCTGCTCTTCCCAGTTTTGCCAGGAGTGATGAAAATAGAGGGAGGCACCGTGGTCAATCAGCCAAAGCTCTTTGTGCCAGATCAGCATATTGGTGTTGCGGGCAGTACGGTCCACATTCATGAGCAGGCAGTCCAGCCACACAATCTGCGAGGCAAGGGTTGCATCCACTGTAGTCACCAGAGCATCGAAAGTGATGGCGCGCGAGAGGTAGTGCAGACCTAAGTTAAGTCCTTCGCTCGCCCGCAATAAGTCCTGTATTTCCTCATCAGGCTCCGTGCGGCCAAAGGCTTCATCCAAATAGGCAAACACGAGCTCTGGCACCCGCAAACCGAGCGTGCGGGCAACCTCGCCACCGATCAGTTCCGCAATAAGCGCTTTTACCCCTTGCCCGGCCCCCGGAATTTGAGGACGTACATAAACTCATCGTCAGCTTCCACCAGGGCAGGCAACGAGCCGCCTTCGCGCAGGGGCGTGACATAACGGGTAACCTGCACAGACCTCAGTTCTGGAGCGCTTTCATTCATATAGTGCCACATTAAATAAGTGAATATCCGGTGCCGCAACGCCCCGAGTTCAGCTGTTTCTCAACCCTAAAGCCACCTGCGTAACAGGCGGCCGTAGTTTCTGCTGCTTTGATAATTCTAAGGCTTTGCGGTAAAAACAGTATCTGTCGGGCAAAAGTAAAGAATTCCCTCTAAACCTGTCGTCAGAAAGTAAAGGGCCATTAGCAATGGTTTATTCATTTTATCAGTATTTTATATATATTTAAGCTATATTGAATTCAACTTCATACTTCACTAAAAACAAAGCTGCTATGGATTCTCGGCGTGATTTTCTACAAAAATTGACGTTTTCGGCTATTGGACTGCCGTTATTGAGCTTATCGAGTGTAAACGGTCTGGAAGCTTTATATGAGCAGCCATACCAGGGGCCGGTGCTACGGGTGGCAATTATGGGGTTAGGCAGCTATGGAACACGGGTGGCCGAGGCGATGCAGTCGAGCAAAAAGGCAAAGTTAGTGGGGGTGATCAGCGGTACTCCCTCCAAAATCAAGGACTGGCAGAGCAAGTACAAGATTCCGGAGAAGAACTGCTACAACTACGAGAACTTCGACCGCATTAAAAATAACCCGGATATTGACGCCGTATACGTGATCACGCCCAACAGCCTGCACCACGACCAGGTGATTCGGGTGGCAAAGGCCGGCAAACATGTTATCTGTGAGAAGCCGATGGCCCTGAATGCTAAACAGGGGCAGGAGATGGTGGAAGCCTGTAAGCAGGCCAATGTAAAGCTGCTGGTGGGTTACAGAATGCACTTCGAGCCAAAAACGCTGGAGGTTATCCGGATGCGGAGGGACGGCGAATTTGGGAAAGTGATGTTTTTTCAGGGCCTGACCGGCTTTACCATAGGAGACCCGACGCAGTGGCGGTTGAACCGGGAGTTGGCAGGAGGCGGCTCTCTGATGGATATCGGTATATACTCGATCAATGGCGCGCGCTATATGGTGGGGGAAGAGCCTGTATGGGTAACGGCACAGGAAACCAAAACTGACCCGCAGAAATTTAAGGAGGGCGTTGACGAAACGATACTTTTCCAACTGGGTTTCCCTAGCGGGGCGGTCGCATCCTGTTTGTCTACCTACAACATGAATTACCTGGACCGCTTTTTCCTGACGGGCCAGGAGGGGTATGCAGAACTGCAGCCTGCTACCGGTTATGGCCCTATCAAAGGGCGCACCCATAAAGGTGAATTAACACAGCCGCACCAAACCCACCAGACGGTGCAAATGGATGAGATGGCAGGCATTATACTGGAAGGAAAAAAACCGGTAGTGGCGGTAGACGGCGAGGAAGCAGTAAAAGACCTGAAAATAATTGACGCCATATACCAGGCTGTGAAATCCGGTAAAAAGGAAGACCTGAAAGTGTAAAAGCTTTTTTGATTACCCGTTAGTCTATAAGAGAAGGCTGCGCCGCAGCTTATATACTCCCAAACAGGAGCCCAACACAACTGCTAAAAAGTTCGTTGTGTTGGGCTCCTGTTTGGGAGTAATTCAGTTTTACCGGGATGTGATCTGGTCGAGTATATAGCTTTCAATGGTCTTATACTTTCACTTGTCCGAGCAGCTGTAGTGTTATCCTTAATACTGCGGCCCGGGCAACATGCAGAGCGTACTCCGCAGCTCTACATTTACGTTTTACCCCCATGCTTTCCTAATCCAAGGCAAGGGCTGGCATATCCCGTGGTTTGATGGGTATCCATATCGCTTCTTCCGAGTTTGGGTCTTCGTTCTGGTATTTTTCACCCAGCAGCTCAAAATGTGGCCGGTTAGCTACCACATAGGGCGAGTTTGGCAGCCAGGTTCCGTAGATATATTGAAACGTGCTGTTGTCTGTGCTCGAACCCTTGTGTAAGAAAACAGCATATAAGCCGGATTCCAATAGGTGCGTCTTCATGCCATCAGGCACGAGGCTAAAGTCTGCCACTTCCACCGTTGCCCATTTTTCGAAAGCATTGTCCGGGTTAAAATTTTCGAAATAGGCGTCATCATACACTTGCATGGAATAATAGGCATTGCCGATCCTGTTTTGAACTTCGCGGTGCCTCCGCATAAAGTTCTTCCACAATTCCCCCGTTTTATTATCAGCCAGAGACATGCGCCTGCTGAGGCCGACTAATTTCTTTTCAGGTAATAGTTTTATGCTCGCGTTCATAAAGACAGTATATAACCCTTTGATTGTAATACTCCTGTTTTGCTGCTGAAAAAAGCTTGCTGGGTGGCTGTTCCTTCTATAAGTTTAATTCCGGTAATGGTACTTTCTATATAATTATCTTTCAGTTAGTCTGTACAGGCTCTCCTTCATATGCGGCAACAAAATCTGAATTTAATAGAAGCGGCTTTCATTATTTTGGAATTTCAAAACGATGCCCAGCCGGAGCAAAGTCTGTTATATTGCTCTGGCTGTGTCACTCTTCCAGTTGAAATTTTATCTCAATGTGAGCACATTATTAAATAAGATTTACATAACACCAGCCCCATAGGTTTGTTAACGTAGGGGATGAGAGATAATATTTGTGTGGAGGCGGTGCTGTATACGCATTTGGTTACAGGCAGTAGTGACACCTGCTCTGCCTGATTACTGCAGTAGCCTGATCACCGCTAGCAGAAACAGTAAATCCCAGTACCTAGTTATCAAAAGAAAAGCACCATGTACTAAAGCAACCAAGCTGATGAAGACAGAGCGAAACAAAACCGACGCCGACACCTGGTTGATGCACGCCAACCTGTTAAGCTTGCTGCATTATTGGCCGCAGTTTTTTGGGAGCGCCGGTACCTGTCATGATGGTCTAGCAAACGAGGCGGGGGCATGAGCAGCAGAACGGTTTCCATTCAGGACTTGGCCCTTATCGGCGATCGCCGGACGTGTGCCTATATCTCAAAAAGTGGCAGCATCGTGTGGTACTGCCCCGGCCGCTTCGATCATGCCTCACTTTTTGCCCGCCTCCTGGATGCAGAAAATGGGGGAGGTTGGGAACTGCACGCGCAGAACTTAAGCTTCCGGGGGCGAAAATACCTCGAGGAGAGCGCGATCCTGAGAACGACTTTAGCTGGCGAGGCAG
>Ga0210040_10009943_pt1 | contig 10990 bp, 9 predicted proteins | sample CryGeyCG12114_NA_FD_185462 | JGI IMG/M metagenome (GOLD analysis project Ga0210040, IMG submission 185462) | Groundwater microbial communities from aquifer - Crystal Geyser CG19_WC_8/21/14_NA (SPAdes) (version 2) | ecosystem: Environmental > Aquatic > Deep subsurface > Groundwater | place: USA... | reverse complement strand
TGAGTGAGTGTAGATGGATAAGAGCCTCAGAAATGAAGCTGCATGAGCTCGCGTACTCTATTCAAGCGTGATACCTCGGCACACTTGCCCTCAAACGCTATCCTTGCCTCTGCAATGTAGTAGTACGTCTGCTAGTCCACGACTCGGCGGTATTTGACGGTGTCACTGAACGATAGATGTGAAAGTTTATGCGAAGTGTCAAGACGACAGAGAAAACAGGCAGATGGAGGTAATAGCCTGAGGTGCAAGTCGCATGCGCCAGACCGACAGCATGCATTCCAGGGCCACCTCCACCATCCCAATATTATCGAGGAATGCATCACGGTCTGGTTTTCTAAGACGAATACGAGCAGATACTAGCCGTCTCTTGAGCTGGAGCGGAGTATACGAGGTCTAAACACTTTGAAAACTGTAGAACGCTGACAAGGCAGATCGTGGACACATCCGGCTACTTTAAGCAATCCAGATTCCCCAGCCTCTTACTACTTGGAGCATCCAGATGGCATAAACAGCATTCTATTATCAGCCCCAGACCTTACCCAACGTGGTGTACATCGTGTCACCGTCCGGTCGGCGTCCAGAGCTGATACAGTGACAATTGAGGTCTGCAGCGCAACGCTGCCGACTAATGTTGCCGCACTGTCCTACTATTGGAGACTGGCATAGTCGCTCGAGTCTGGTGGCCGGAGATGCCTGCTCTAGTCGAGAAGCTGCTAAAAAGCAATCACAGTTCTGTACAGCCCCCATACAATATTTCGACTGCAACCATTTCCACGGTGTTCTTGCATGGACCATTCAATGGTCGTCATCATCTCGGCGGCAGATTGAGCGCAAAACAATTCCGGCTTAGTCAAGGTGAGTAAGTCAGCGCCAGGCGTTCGACTCGGTTACGGTACCACAGGATCGCGCTCGGCGGCAGCAACCAGGCATATCCTCCGGAAGCGGCGACTCTCAGGCCTGGAAAGCACGACTCTTCATCGTTGGAAGAAGGAACGCCTCGCAAGTGTGGAACCTGCGAGCACTCTCAAAGAACATAGGACAACTAATACAACTTGTAAGGCTACATCTGGGAGGGATCGAAAAGTACAGCATGTTCCCGTGCGACGAGCTTCTGTCTCGATAATCTAACATCTGTCCCACCCTACAATACCCCGACTGGCTTCGTAATGCTTTATTGAGAACCGTGAAGAGAGTGTTTACAGAACATAATAAAGGCTCGGTGCCCTCGGTATTTGACTACACATGCTTCATCGCATCGTGCGCATCTCCTTCGCCTTCGTTGCCATCCAATAGACTCGTCACTTGTGGCAAGGGTGCAAAAGACTTGGCACGTCTCCGCTTCTCGCTTGTCCGCCACTGACGTATGAGCGTTGAGGTTCGTAGCCTTTCTTTCCTCATCATCGACTGATGCTCTACGAACCACAATCCTTGGGCGGGCGGCAGATCAACCGTGCTCGTACCTTAAGCACACCCCGCGATTTGAGGTTGCATTTCTTTTGCACCTTGGCGAAAGCTAAGCTGTCCAGTGGTCAGAATCGGAGAGAGCAGCACGCCCGAGCTGACTCGATTGTTAAGCGGCGGAAAAGCTCCAATGGCGTTGCCTTCCACGGCTGCGGTCGTTAGAAGCGGGCATTATTGTACCCACATGGAGGAGCCAGCACTCCATATGTTAAGATCTTGGAGGCCCACAACGCTCATATGACATGAACGGCTTTGCGCCTGGCGAGCTGTTCTTTGAGACGGCAAGCGGCACTCCAGTCTTTCATATCCGAGCTCTCCAGCTATGATCATTTCTGACTGAACTCTGACTTCGATAGCCTCCATATTCTTCTCCCGTCTAACCGTACACTTCCCACAATTGGAGACTCAAATTCTCATGCTCTTAATCCTCTCTACATAAGCCGACTGACAACTCGTACACTCACTAGGTTGTGACCCGATCCTCACGCGCTGCGCTCACCAACAGACATGGAGGCCCACGACTACGGCTCAAGGCCCCCAAAGCATCAATATCCTCCAGCATCGGGCTCGAGCGATGAGGATACAATTGCAGCTCACAAAGAACATCCTCATTACTACTCACCCGACGAGTACGAGCACCACAGAAACAAACCCGACGTGAACAACCCCAATCTTAATAGGGCCGATACAGCGGCAACCTACGAAACCTACGATGAAGGCACAGGCACTGTGGACAACAGAAAACAGGTCGACCAAACCAAACTCGATTATGACCACCACAAGCATCTCTGGTGGTACCGCGCCCGCTATGTTATGCAAGACGCATTCTCCGAGTTCTGCGGAACAATGATCATGATAATATTCGGAGACGGTAGCGTGGCGCAGGTAACCCTCAGCGCGAATCCGAACTTGCCAGAGGCCAGTCAGAATAAGGGAAACTATCAGAGTATAAGTTGGGGCTGGGGGATAGGCGTCATGCTTGGCGTCTATGTTTGTGCCAAAAGTGGTGGGCATCTGTAAGTTCGCTTCTTGTCCCCAGGTTCGAGCCTGAATGAAGATATGACGCTAACACTGATATCAGAAATCCTGTCGTCACCTTGTCAAGTTGCATATATCGCGGTTTCCCTTGGTGGAAATTCCCGATCTACGCCTGCGCTCAAGTAACAGGCTGCTTCTGTGGTGCAGCAATCATCTACGGCAACTACAAATCCGCCATCGACGCCTACGAGGGCTACGATGTCCGGACAGTCCCCGGCTACAGTGACACCGCAACGGCAGGCATCTTCTGCACTTATCCGCAGCCCTTTCTCACGAAGACGGGACAGTGTTTTTCTGAAATAATTTCCACTGCAGTACTCATATTTGTCATCTTTGCGTTGAAGGATGGGCGGAACATGGGTGCTGATAATTTGTTACCGCTTATGTTATTTTTCTTGATCTTTGGAATTGGTGCGACCTTGGGTTGGGAGACCGGTTACTCGATCAACCTTGCTCGAGATTTTGGTATGTCCACCCCGGCCACCTGTGGCAGGTCCAAAGGGAGCAATGAGCTAACGACTTAATCCACAGGTCCAAGATTGTTCACATATTTCGTAGGCTACGGAAACGAGGTCTGGAGCGCGGGGAACTACTATTTCTGGGTATGTATCTCTGAATTACTTCCCGGACATCTCGCTAATCCAGGCAACAGGTCCCCATGGTCTGCCCCTTCATCGGCGGTGCCTTCGGTGGCTTCTTGTACGATGTATTGATGTACACCGGCAAGAGCCCGATTAATACCCCATGGCTTGGTATCAAAGCGCTGGTCAAACCGGACAAGGACAAGCTTAGAAATGTAGTCATGGAAGGTGATCCGGAAAGAGCTGCATGATTATCATATCATACGCATGAACAAAAATATGTCATTCTTTCTCTGTCTATCAACGTCCGATGCGAACCAAGTCCCTTTCTTACAGCTCTGCAAAAGCTACCTAAACTCACCCAGCAGGACAGCGACAGGATACGCAAGGCAACATAACATAACGCCGAGGACGTCAGCTTCGACAGAAAGCCAATCCCACCCCCGTGCTTCGTGGTTCAACCCCCGCTATACACACATCTCACAATCACAATCACATCTCCAGACCTTACCAGGCGCGCCACAGGGAGAACACCGCCGCCCTAGCAGATTCCACGCTTTCCCACGACGAGGCACCGACCAGCCACTGACATACTTCGTGCCTCCATCCTGCTCCGGAGCAAGCCAGACTTCCCTTTGAACTCCCATTCCCACTCCCAATCCACTGCCTGCAACCGGACTAACTTCGTCGAGGCAGCCAGGCTAAGCCAAGCCAAGCCAGCGATAACGATAACGATAACGATAGCGATATCATCACCCACCGTACTAGTAGCAGCAAGCGAACCCCGGAAACCGAGCCAGACATTCGGTTGGTTGGTTGCAGGCTGGGCTAGGGTATTCGTCTATCTGATCTGCAGTATAGTATAATATAGTATTGATACCCAGCATGCTTCGTCGGAAAAAGAAAAAAGTAATTCAGCGGCAGGCGGAACGAGACGGAGGACGAGGTGATTGATTGGTTTGCCTGACTTGGTTGATTAGTTAGTTAGTTAGTCTGAAGAAAGGACGATGTACGATATGGTTCCATGCATCCGTCGATATCAACATCAACATCAACACTGAATGGTAATGCATCCACCGTTGAATGCAGTGGCGGTCTGAAGCCGGGACACTGTGAGGGGTGGAAAGGAGCGAATAGGCAGAACAGAACAGAACAGACGAGAAGACAGAACGCGAGAGCAACGGAACAGAATAGGATAGAACAGTTTAGCTGAACTGAACTGTCGCGCTATATTCAAGTTCGCGCAACTCATGCCATGCATGACGTCGACACGACACTATATGAGCCCATCACCGTTACCTTGGCGATGGTCCCGCCCCGACCCAGGTACAGGTGGCATAGAAGCGCCTTGATCCCACTGTGGATGTGGATACGCAGAAGCCATACTCCGCGGATACGGCGCCTGTCCGTGTCCGTATTGCATATCCTCGATATCCCGCCTCGTGACCATGGGCATGTGCGGCGTCTGTTCCGCAGGACTCGTATCCGACCCTGTCCCTGCGGGCCGAAGCACACCGGTGCGTAGTTGTTGTTGGCGCTGCTGCGGGCCCGGCCGTGACATGGGCCTCGAGTAATTCTGCGTCTCGTGGTATCTCGCGTCATATGGGTTGGATTGTTGGTGCTGGTGCTGCTGTTCCTGCGCAGTCACAAAACGTCTCGGATCCGGTCTCCTCGCTTGCTGGTCTTGAAAATCCTCTTTTGCTTCGACTTCGGCCCATGGGGAAGTACTCGAGCTGTCGCTCTCTCGCGTGGCGTATGGGTTGAGATGTGAGGGTTGTTGGGCGGCCGAGAGAAGGCCTGAGCCTTCTTCTACGATCGCTGGTCTGGTTGCAGGGATGTTCGTGGCTGCTAGGGCGCTTGCACCACCATACTCGCTGGGCGCTTCTAGGTCGTTCATCTTCTGCGCGTCGGGGTCGTAAACAGTAGAATAACTAGGATCGTGCGTGCGGTGCTTGCGATCACGGAACAACCATTTCGCTGAGCGACCGGTGGCCTTGACCAGATCCCAAGGGTTGAAGGCATCAATGACGGCTTTGACGCCCAAGGGTCCGCCGTGGTATCTTGGAGCTTCGATCTCTTTCAGATGGCCATAGACTGCCTGATATTGTTTCGAGCCAATAACGTAGGGTTTATAGGAGAATGACCAGAGGTGGAAGATGGCGAAGAGAGCCATCTCTATGCACAGGAGCATAGAAGGGATGCCAACTTTGATGTCTGGGGTTTGGATCTTTTGGCTTGCTTTAATGGCGCCTGAGCTGGTGAGGAAGGAGATAAGGATAGTCTGCCAGAAGCTGAGGAAGATAACTAACTTGATGGCTAGGACCTTCAGAATGGGCTTGTGCTGGGCGATGTCTGCCCTGACTTGAACGTAGAATTGAATGATGCAGTACATGGTGACGGAGACTGCGGCACCCTCAATAACCATGACCCAGATGTGGGAAAATGCTGGATTGAGCGATTCGAGGCAGTATCGATCGAAGTATTGTGTTAGGACGGCGGTGATGGTCATGGTGACCCTTATGAAGCAGTACTGGAAGACAGCGACCCAGATGACATTGAACCAGGTCAGACCACTGCGTGGCGTCCTCAACCAGCCGTTCTCTCCTCCAGCGCATTTCTGTAACCATCTCATCGGCCAAATCCATTGCTTCGGCTTGATCTTCCTGAAATACTCTTTCTGGAGGTGTAGGTTGGGCGCAATATATGCGCACATCAGGCTGAAGAAAGAAGCAATGGCAAACGCTTCATAGCAATCTCGTAGTACTTCGTAATAGACGCTGTGAGTGTAGAACACAATGGATAGAAAAGAGACCAGGGCGTAGACTGGTACCATGAATAAGATGCGTATTATGTGTTTCTGCTCGATCGGTCTCGAGTATCGTATGGTGTGCATGAACATGAGGAACAAGGAGACCACGATGGCAATCAAGCCGAATATGGCTGATATGACGATGCTCAGGCTGTGGAAGGTGAAGTCATGGCTGCCGAAGAGAATTGTCTCGTCCATCTCCATGTCCTCCAACGTCGAATTGCATACTGGCCAGCCCATGACGGGCGCACCGATGATGTGAGTGTGCGTGTCGGGTTGGTAGATGTGTTACCAGCACCGTGGTCGCATAGTATTGAGCTTTCTGGTGTTAAGGGCGAAATGGTCTGCGAGAGACGAGGAGAGCCATCGCTGGTGATCAGGTGTCAATGTGCTTGTCGCTCTCAGGTCTAGGTTGCAGATGGCGCAGCTGGGTTCAACGCATCCTGCTTCAGGTCAAAAGCGGCACAGGTTCCAAAATTATGAAAAAGAGGAGTGCAAAGACCAGTCAAAGGACGCTTTAGACTGCGACAACAGCGTGGCTGTGGGACATCTTAAACAGTGGTGCAACATTCATTGGAGCACGCTGGAGCCACGCCTGAACGAATCTCAGCTCAGCGCCCGCAAGCTTTCGTCAGCACTAACTTACAGTAAATGCAGTGTGCCAGAGAACCAGCTGCATATGATCTGCCTACCTCGCTGCATGCTGCTATAGGCAAATGCACCTGATGGCTGTCATGAAGGTCCATGTCAGTACGTGCGAACCCGAAGGAAGCGTCAAATTGCCTCTCGTCACTGCTTACTGTCAAGACTTGAAGCCATAAAACCTTGATTGCTTAGACATGCTTGTCTTGCGTGCATGGACAGGGATGCGCACTTTAGCGCTCTCGGTTCATGCAGCAGATCTGCAAATATGGGGGCAAAATGCTAGCTATGCACTAGGCCTCAGGTCGCCTCGACAGCTTGTTCTGGCAGTGGCAGTCTTCCGCTGCAGAGACACCTCGCGACTCATTCGATGCTATTCAGCCTTATCTCCTCCCTCCGCCACGATACGAGTCTCCGCCGTAGAATCCTCTCCCTCCGCCCCCACCTCTGCCCCGAAAGCCTCCTCGCCCGCGGCCGCCCACGCCAGCAAGTCTGTCCGCTCCGCGCTTGCCATGCCCGAACTCGGGTCCGTTGTCAACCCATCCGTCTCTTCCGCCATCTTTCTCGAACGTGTACCTCTTCATACCCGGGTCACCACTGACTCCTCGATCAGAGTAAAGATCCTTGATCATGTCGAGTCTGTCGTCTATCACGCTTTGAGGCTGAAGCTTGTAGTACAGCTTGGGCTTCACTTGAGTAGACTCAAACAGATCGTCCAGACCTTTGAATCCTATTCCCTCGTCTCGTGGCTTCTGTGGCGTAGGTACTGCTTGCCGTGCTGGTGAAGAGCGCCGACGGTCGCGCGGTGACTGTGGGACCAGAGTCGCTCGATCGGCATGAATGCCTGATGCGATCGCGCTGATCCGTGAAGTGTCTGCTGAATAGGATGCTTGTCGATGGGAAAGTGAGGATCTTTGGTTACTTGGAGCGCTCATGCTTGCTCGTTGGGGATTGGAAGTGTCCACCTCTTGGAAGACTGCCTCGACGCCATCGTCAGTTTGGTTGTAGACCACTTCAAGTTTTGCGCTACTGTTCCGCCCAAGAGCTCGACTGCCGCCAGTCTCTTGCTCCACCCATTCCTGCACCTTCTCATCCGGCACAAAATCTATCCATAAAGGATCTCGTTGCGGTTCATCAGGAAAGCGGGTTTGATGCATTGCTGCTCGTACTCGTGACGCGGCGGATATGCTCGTGAATGTTACAAATGCGTGCGATCGAATGTTGTTAACGTTGAAGAAATTGATCGGGGCGCTATCTGGCGCGACGGAAGAGGAGCCTTGGGCGATCTTAACAACATGAGCGCGTAAGGTCTGCACGTTCAGAGGTCGTTTAAAATTGCGCATGTAGAGCGAGCGTGTTGCTGGGTGCATTGCTGGCTCGACCGTCTCTTCCTTATCCATCGATAGTTCTCGCTCTCGCGCGTGGACACCCTTTTCTGCCTGCTCCTGTTTGGAATCGTCTGGCTGTAGTGCCTCTTGCGTGACGCTCTCTTCCATGGCGACATCCTCAGTCGTGGTCGCTTCTGGTATGTCCATCTCAGCAGCGGTTCTAGCCTCAGGCTTGGGCGACTTTGGGGAGGATGAGCGCGAGAGTCGTTTCGCAGGCACAGCCCCTCCGTCTGCGACTTTGACCTTCTTCTGAACCTCCTCTGCGTCAGGCGGAGGGGTCACGCTCCGTCTCTTGCGCTTCCGTGACTCTTCCTCGCTAAACGACTTCGACTCCTGGCGCTCTTGGCCTTGCTCCACGGAGTCAGCAATGGCTATAGGGGTGGATGCCATGTCTTGCTGTGTCTCTGTGAGCTTTTCTGTCGGACCACCCATGGCTCGGTCTTTCTTCGCTGGATCGGGCCGCGGATCGAGATTGGGACCAAGCTGTTCGGAATCGGGCATTGGCACATCGTCCTCCTTGCCATCTTCAGCCTGCCCACCTGCACCTGCAGTGTGCACAGCTCCTTCGGCCTTAGCTTCTGCTTCCGCTGCAAGACCCTGGTTATCCTCAGCCTTCAGTATAGCTGGCCGATCATCAGGGAGCGCTTCATCTGCTTCGACTGCTAAGGAAATGTCCTCGATCACACCTGGCTCCTGATGATCTTTACTGTCGCCTTCGTCTGTGTCGTCTTGTAGATCGACTTGCGCTGTTTCCATCTTCTCTGGTTCTGTTGTCTCGTCTGGCTCCTCATCTTTTGCGGCTTCTTCGAAAGCGCCATTGGTCCTTTCAGCTACGCTCTCTTCAGCGGGAGCCGCATCTTGTGCGTTGGAGGATTCATACTCAACGAGCTTGTCAATATATTGTTGCTTGAGCTTCAAGCCAGTAAGTGAGATCTGCCGTGACTTGCATTCCTCCTTCAACTCTGCCACCTTGTATTTGTCCCACTCGGTCATTTTGCTCGACGTTCGCTGTGCGCCTGCGATGATCGATGATTGAGGGATGCGCAGAGTGACAGTAGAGACCGGAGAATGCTGTTGATTGCAACCTCACATCTATGTGTCTGTAAAACCAAGCATGTGAAGATGCGACGGGAGGAAAACACGCGACAAGCACAAAGGAAGCATGACGTCGGTTTTATTTCACTGCACCTCAAACTATTCCGCAAACGTTACCACTGACCACCAATAGAGGATCTTGATCGTTGGTACTAGTTAGACATTAGAACTCGGACGTGTTTCAGGTCATATTTGTATATCTGGTTTTCAAGGATGGCTTCACACTCGCTAAGTTAACCTGTCTTATCACAACCAATTCTCCCCAACAAGTCCTTCCTGTCGGAAGTGCCCAGAACATTGATTCCAGAAGAATTGCTGCTCCCATCCCTTCTCCTCGAGGTCTTGCGAGCTGGATGACTAAGGTGGTCTTTTGACAGTGCTTCCTGCTCCACCACTGGCTTCGGCTCTGCGCTGGTATGAATCCGCTCCACTGCATCAGTCTCTTGCTCTTCCTCATCCTCATCATCCGACCGTGTGTCATCAGCTCCCTTGCCCGAAAGCACCTTATAAGCAATTTTGACAATCATGATGAACCACATGCACAAAATCATTTGTAACGCAAGCAACATGCCCAGGAACCCCCATTTGATATTATCATTCCAACAGACCAAGCCGACCGGATTCCTGAAGGGCCACGTCAGGTGCTCCCAATCGTGAGGCACCGGGAGCGGTCCATCAAGTTGTTGAGTGCTTCCTTGGTAGCAGCCGTATCGTATCTCTTCCGGGATATGGGCGTAGACCGACCAGCACACCCACATGAAAAGGACGTGCCGGGTGACAAACCAGGTGACCATGAAAACACCAAACATGATATCGCAGGATCGCTGGAAATGAAGATACTTCAGCAGTTTCGCTGCGGGCAGGATAATGTCGACCAAATCCATCAGGCATAGGATGACGGTGCCGACCTTGCTCATGTGGTATCCATAGGAGCAGAAAATGAGTGCACACGTGACAACATGATGAGTGAACATTTGTGCGTAGTCCTTTCGCCGCTCTTCAATATTGACCACCACAATCTGCTGTAGCCAGAAGGCAAACTGGACCAGGTAATACCACTTCGATAAGCCGTCCATCTCGCGTGTCGGCCAGTCTCGCCAGAGAGCTCTCAGGTTCAACCAGTAGTCCGAGTGGTACATAATGTACATGCCGGTGCTCCAGCACATTGTGGGGTATAGCATGATCCATGCCTGTTCTGCAAACCGAACCTTGGCCTTTTTCTTGTTAATACCACATGCGGCCGCAAATGGAGCCAGAACATATTCCATAACTGCACATCTCAGACCAGTGAAGACGATGATCCAGTAGAACACAAAGAAGATGTCGTCCCAGCCTAACGCAAACTTCCCCGTTGTAGGGTTGAAGTAGGAGATGCGGAAGAACTTCTGCGTGTGGTGTCTGGCGTGAGGAAAGAAGATGTGCGAGCAGAAGAGGAGGCCGAGGATATTCAATGAGATACCTGCGCAGATCTGTCAATATTGGAGCCTCCAACGCACAAGGTGTCGGCCTTACTGATCTGACGTTCCACCACCCAACTACAAGCCAGGGCTATGCTGCTCTTTTCCCTTCCTTTGGCCCGCCATCTAGGCACGGCTGTCTTTTGCGAAGGGGAATCATGGTGCTGTCGATGTTCGAGGTGGGTGGCTTTGATTGGAAGTTTCTCCTGGTCATGGAATTGACCGTCCATTCTGCTGGCCATGTCTCGGTACATGCAGAAGTCGTGCAGTGGAAGTGAGGGACGAAATGGGGGACTGGGTAAGAAAAGGGTGCGGCCGGCGCTACTACTATCAAGCTGGTGAGGTGGATAAAACGAAGGTCATGAAGCAGTAACGCTACTTCAACTTCCAGGATTGCAATGCTTGATAAATCTTTTAGGCCATGATGCTGCGAAAGAGAGAGTCCCCAGTCATCCACCAGCGTAAGCTCACATTTTTTGTTATCTGACCATGGGGAAGCGGTGTGGATCGCTCTTACCC
>Ga0210040_10009942_pt1 | contig 10990 bp, 8 predicted proteins | sample CryGeyCG12114_NA_FD_185462 | JGI IMG/M metagenome (GOLD analysis project Ga0210040, IMG submission 185462) | Groundwater microbial communities from aquifer - Crystal Geyser CG19_WC_8/21/14_NA (SPAdes) (version 2) | ecosystem: Environmental > Aquatic > Deep subsurface > Groundwater | place: USA... | reverse complement strand
TAACTTAAACTAAAGCTTGTTGTGTTTAACATCACTGTTGAGAGTTATAGCCATGGGACCTGAGTAGTTTAGTGACCATGGGCACTTGCATGTGTTTAGTGCCACCACCTATAAGATTAACATTGAATCTCTTAATGGTTTTTAAACCATTGTCAAAATTTTTCGACCGATGCGATTTTGAAGTTTCATGGCTTAAACTAAAGCTTGTTGTGTTTTACATCCCTGTTGAGAGTCATAGCCATGGGACCTGAGTAATTTAGTGACCATGGGCAATATATGTTTAGGTGAGGTAGCAGTAGAATTAACATGCGAGATTCTCGTGTTTTGGGGTTTAAGTATTTTATTTTGGGCGAAAGTTCTAGCGGTGAAGCAGAACATGCTTCTCACGCTTATTTTAATTTATTTTTCCGAAAAAATGTTCCTTTTGTAGTCCACCAGGGAAGTCCGTATTTGGTTACCAAGATTACGGCTAAAATGATAAATTGGCCAAGTCTATATAGTTGTTTTCATGAAATTCATATTGTAATAACATTTTCCTAGCTTAAAGCGGTATATGGCTTTAAATATGACCTCAATTATGCCATCACTGAAATAGTCTCCATGAACACCGTTTATTCGCATAAAAACAACTTAGGCATTTTCTGATTGTGCTCATTTGTAATCCCCTTTCCTACTTTTGCTCAGTCTCAACGTGTGCAAAATTTGAAGTCAATCGGTTGATGCGTTCGAAAGTTATCGTGTCCACAACGAAAAATTTACTCGCAATTACATAAGCCCTGTGCCGGGCTAAAAAGCAAGTGCAGTTAGTTTTCCCTCTCCCCTGCTTTTTATCTCCCAGGAAGGACAATAATAATAAACACTATGATAGAAATAACTGCAGTGTTAACAGCGCAAAATGCAATTTCCACTACACACAGAACAGTATGAGCAGGCAGTAAGATCCCATTTAGATTAGATGAGGAATGTGAATTTTTCATGATATTTTTTGCTTCTACTAAATAATACTTTTGATTTCAAAATACTATAGTAGATATAAGATAAATGTTTGTTATGCAACGATTTTTCCAATCTCATTGAAAGCTTTATATCCCACATCATGTGTAAATACCTGCTGGATATTTGCATTCCCCTAGTATGAAATGATCTAGTGAGTTCAGTGGACCAAAGTAAAGTCTTTCGTGGAACGCCAAGAAAAGAATTTCCCTATGCAAAAGGGGAGAAAGAAAGTGAGTAGGTTAACAAAATACATGTTACATGGTAGTACAGTTGGTAGTGCAAGTTTCCAACTCTCAGTTCCAAGAGGAACTGGCGTCACAGTCAAAGATAAAGAGTCCATTAGAAAGTTAAATGGACCGAAGAGACACAGAGATGACATATAATGAAGACACAAACTTTAAAGTGGCTACAATTTCCAACTTCTGGCCAGCCTCGTGCATAGTAAATAGGGGGAAAGTGAAAACTCACTGGTTTCTAGTATTTGCTATACCTTTGCTACAATGAATTCTACCATGTTGTTCCGCTCATACTATTTGGGAATCACAGTGGAAAAATTTATTCAAATTGGTTGATTTCCACTCATTAGATTTACCAAAAAAGATTGTTTTTATAACTTTTTTCCTATTGGTCCGTGCAAACCAAGTCTTGTCACGTTAAACATACATAGTAGTACATAATAATAGTAGTGGCGCATAGAGATTTTTAGTGTGTGTTCTATCCACTTTAATTAATTACATAGCGAGCTTGACGCACCTTTTTTCGGCTCTTTATCATGCATGCTCTTTTGCATTCCTTATGTATTTCAAGCGCACCTCACATGCTCGCTCACTAGCTAACTTATATTTCTCAGGTTATGATCTATTGCTGCGTGCATACAAAAAGTCACATTAGCTATTTAAACGGCCCGCCTGATAAAAAATATCGGTCTCTTCTTAGAAGAGAGTCACATATCAAGGGAAACATGGCCACCGTTGTGCACTTACAATATTTCCGTGACATGGAAAACTGTGACTGAATGTCATACTGGGACTGTGAAGAGATACTATCGTTCTGTAGTAAACTAGAGTCCTGTGGCGTCCCAAAGCATTAGTTGACGTCGTGCTGCATGCAAGATGTTTCAAAAAGGGAGTTTTTTCCCTCATACAATAAACGCACACACAAACACACACACATTGTTAGTTTAGTTACAATAGTCATGTTTATTATAAAGAGTCGTGCCACAACCTAAATGAATGGCTCACATTTATTTGCTAATCATAAGGGAACTTTAATCACTCATATAAACGTCTTAATGCATGCAAGCTCATGATTATGCATTCGCTCTTTGGGTTGTATGCAGCCAAATTAATTACTTGTCATTTTCCGCTCCTAGTTTAGCTAGTACTACTCGACTACAAGTTGTTGTTGTAGTTGAACACAAATCTCATTTGTAGTTCTCCCTGTGAAACTATTGTAAGAACAATGCTCCTGTCTTTTTACGTGTCTTGTATGTACCAGCTGAGCAAAAACGTTGCAAGTAACTAACTAACTAAAGAAAGAGTTTATGACATAAGGAGAAAATAATAATGACTACATAATATGTATGTGTGTAAACTTACTAAAGAAAATGTTTGTTTGCTTGGGTCACGTAGTTTAATTTGAACGCATGGAGTAAAATTTCTTCCTTGGGTCATGCGACTTTTATATACTTCACAGCTCGAATTTTATTATTCCGTGCATTTGGTATTATTTGCTGCTCACAAGATTGAATGCTGTGTAGCGAGTGAGTGAGTGAGTGACCAATTTGAATTGCAAGAGCAATTAAAATATGCGTTCTCTTGTTTGCCCAGTATTAGCTAGTTGGTATAGACCACCATTTACACAATTAAGGTTTATGGACTAGGTTCAAAACGGAGTTCATTACTTTTTGTGTTTATTTACTGTGCCTGGGAAGGAAATCATTTGCATTCATTTGTACATGGTAAATTAAGAGCGTACAATGTGGCGTGGTAAAATTACTTTATTTCTAACTGCTACGAGAATTATTAATTTTTATGGAGAAAAGTAGCATATAAAATGAGTCATAGCAAACGGGTGAAACATACAACAGTGCAATCGTAGCAGTAATCATTCTAACATTCCATTTAGAAATGCATGCACGTAAAAAGTACTTGCTCAGATTTGAAACAATCATCATTTTACAAGTCTATTCCTTTCGTTTACACAAGGTACCACAAAAAGTCATAAAAGACATGTAAATATTTGTGACTGTAACTACTACATGGAAATTGATGGACCGAAAAAATTCTTCATCATCTACAGATAATCATATAGCGTTTCACTAATAATGTGTATCACAGTAGACCTATTACATGTGTTTATTTGCTATCCGTCCAACCGCATAGTCATTTGCAGTTTTTTTTTTCACCTTAATTACATATAAGTTAGTACTAGTCACCAGTTGCTTGTTTTACACACAGTGGTCGAAATATTTGTCAGTCAGAATAGATTACACACCAAGTTTTTTGTATATTTAGCCACCAGATTCCAGTGTAGGTTGATTCCCCAACTACACGCTTTGGTTCATTCCTTATGCAACAAAAGGGGGATTGAAATTTTCTCATTCTTTTTTATATTCAGGACGTGCGTCATTTGTTCATTCTCATTCCAGACCAAAATGGCCACACTGAGTGAGCAACAGGATATAATGATACGAATTTTGTGGTCAACACGCCAGTTCAGATTGATTGGATCCAATTGGAATTTCTAACAACTCACTGTTTCCCGATAAATAAAAAACTTGTGATAACCAACCCAATGACTCAGTGTAACTTGATGGTGGTCTACGTGCTCGTTTACTAAATTTGTTATTTTTTCTTAGAAATTTTCAGTCACTTCATTTTTTTGTGTTGCTGCATGGGGATTTTATTGGAAGATGCATGAAACCATGAAATCAATTTTGCTCCCTCCTTGGCTCATTATTATTTTGATAAGATTTTATCATCTTTTCCATCCCATTACCCAAGCAAAAAATATGAGCTTCGAAATAGTAATCAATATGAAAATTTTGTAAATTATCATTTACGTTATACACTCAACTAACTAATCTATCTGCGGAAAATTGACATAGCATTAAATACACGCATTTTCCAATACACTAATAGCTCAGTATTTGCCATATCATGCCCATACAGTTTTTTCCTCCTACCCAACAATAGAAAAGCGTACCCATGCTGTTGCATTATTGTAATTTATGTTGTGCTAATTTCATATTATCACCATTCTAAATTCATCATCCACCCGTCATTTCCATAATAGCTTTTTTACGAGTCACAAAAACTTGGGAGATCATGAGTTAAACATGCCGTTATATTGAGTCAACATTCTCCGCCAAATATAGAGGCGTCCATTGTTACTGCACCAAAAATAGTGGCGGACATGCTCGTCATAATAATAGCTCTGAATTCAATGCATGTTGCATCCCATACAAAAAATATATTCAATCGCTCAATATTGCTGCATGATGCGAAAAGAATAATCTTGTAGGTACGAATCATAACATGCTGCAAAAAAAATTTAGCCAAGATCACAACACAACTCTTTTCATCCTATGATGAGCATGTGAACATGATTTATTGTCTAATTGGTGACAAGACGGGCGTCAAATGTCAGTCACAATTTCAAACTCACATGAAATGTGAATGACATGAATAGTTCCTTTGGTTGCAATAATAATTCACCTCTTCGGTTTTCCTTCCTCCATGGAGTCATCGACAGGTCATCATTGCAAGATCATAAACCTCCTTACATTCATTGTACGTAGCGGGATGACATGTGTTAAAAATATATTCAAACAGAATTTGGCACCCACGTATACAATACAATCATCATGCCATTTTAATCGTCCAGTCAGTCAGATTCACCATAAAAGCTATCTAGCATATGCGAAATATTCTGCGGTACATTATTGCTTGATTATAGTACAATGTCGTGAGTCGTATAATTCTTTCCCTGTATGGATTTCATTTGTTATGCTCATTGTATTGTTAAATTTCTGAAGGATTAGGTTCTAGGTTCAACAAAGCCAATTCGTTAAATGAATTATTGTTGTATTGTACATTGGCTTATACACAATTTTCTACATGGAGACTACAGCGACAGCTACCAATAGGAATCAACGCTCGCACTGTATTTTAATATAGTAGAGAAAACTTACAATAGGTAGCGCTTTTGCGGCAAAACTTTCTTTGTAGTTAGTTCCATTCCATCCACGGCTATTCGGACATTAGATACATTGTAAATAATTAACCTTAAACAAGAATTTTTCATTCGTAGCTCTTTCATGATTTCTGCCAAAAATTGCCAGACATTTTGCATTCATGATTTTGCTGTGGTGAACCAGAAATAATCAACAATAGGCGAGTGAAGGTGCAAATAACTTTCTTATAGAGTGCATTCAGTGCATTGTATAAAGAGATTTACTTACTCATTGACTTTTTTATGCACCCTATAAATACGAATCGCATAATCATTTACTCCCTAATGATGGTTATTGTGAACTCATGTACCCATGATTAATTGTAGGAGCATGAATGTGGTCCGATTAGCAAAGAAATTAACCATGTGAAATAGTTTCATGACAAGTTATTATGCATATGCAGCACTAACTATAACTAACTACTACTTCTGAGCGATATGCAAAATGACGGAAGTTGTAGCCCATATTTGGCATACAAGTTATGAATGATTGTGCAATCAATAGTAATAGTTATCGCTGCTACAATTCTCATTCGTCACTGCAAGAAAATTGTAATCCCAAGATTAAACTCTATGCGAAGAATATGGTACTCTTACTCTTGACCAGATATGAAATCAAGATAAAATGATTGGTTTGACTGTCTTGACATGTTTATCAGATAAATTTCATATAGAAAGTGTTAGGAACACTTTGACAAACGATTACTTAATGATGTTGACGATAGTTACAATGCTCACAGGAAATACTTTTCGAAATAAAAAACTTTATTTGAATCCATTTTCACATTACATGAGTGAAGATAATAATAATATATTTGACAGGATTATTCTAGTATCATTATGCGGTGTAATGTGATGCCCGTAGTGGTGGTTGGTTGGTACACATAAGATAGAAGTAGTAAATAGTTAGCTAACAATAAATATCCATTTTGCGGAATCTGCAATAGTAATTTTCTATATATAACGGCAATAAGAAGTTCTTCACATGATATTCTTAGTTAGTTAGTTAGTATTGATATTAGATAAAACATGTAAACAATCAGTCTCAGTGAAAGCAATATATAGTACACCACATAAAATAATTATGAAGAGCTCCTACTGAATGACACAGTAGTACAAAGTTTTCTTAAACATGGCAGTAGCCATAAAACTTTGTAAGTTTGTACAGTATTCACATGGTACATAAACCTTATAACTAACTACCTATTAAGTTAGAATTGACTCGATCCAAGTGCATTGTATATATTCCTGTGTACAATAAATATTTTCCGTGCATTATATTGAAAACGAAACTAGACTATTTACACACATAGAGCTCTGTATTGGACACTTATGTACAAAAGGTAGGTGATAAGCAATTTGAGATCTAACTTATCTCCAGCATATAGTAAAGTTATTCCCAATAAAATACTCTATGCACTCAGAATGTATCTTTTCAAAATGACTCAAAAGATGACATGAACATATTATTGGACACATTCGTTACAAAAAGAACACACATTCATCCTAATCCTTATACCTAGGAACTGAAAAACATAAAAAATCTCTCAAACTAATCAACTAAACCATAGTTATATTCCTTTTCTTACTATTTACAGAATTTAGGGAACCCTGAACATCAGGATCATAATGTTTCATATGGGACGGTGGAGGGGGCACAGGAGAAGCTGTATTTGCCGTAGAAAATCTATTCATACTACTACCACTACTACTCAAATCATTACAGCCCGCATTACTGTGACCACCATATTGTGGGGGCACCATCAACCCGCCATTCTGAACTCCGGGATAATGATGCTGCCCATGCACGACGTGCTGCTGTGGGTGGAAAATTTGCCCCCCTCTCATCCCAGTGGCATCCACACACACTGAAAAGTCATGGGCATGTGCACTACTCGTGGGTCGCATTGTGTGCCTAACCGAAACCGGGATAGGGGTTGGGCATTCCGGGTCATCATAAGAGTCAGGAGATCCCCGACTCTTTGTACTATCCGTGTACTCCGTGGGAGCAATATTAAGGCTCATGGGTGGTTGACTACTACTCCCATAACTGCCCATACAGTCCTCCCCCCCTTTACTACCGTGGTGAGAATTCCCATGGTGATGACTATGAATCCTATGCTCACTCTGATTTGGCGAGTTCCCAGACGATCCCCCATAGAAACTATGTCCTTTTTCATGTTCTCCCAACAACTCACTGGCTGACCAGTGGATCGGACTCTTGGGATCGGTTATAGCACTGATTTTCGTATTCTCCCCATTCTTTTTATCCTTGCTATTCACTTGGTGACCAACTTTGCGGCAATATAATAACACTACAATTATGCCCGCTAGCAGGAGGACAAAACCTACGCCACACAGGATAATCAACATGAGATCGAATGTGGTGAAATCCTTGCCGGGAAGAGATGGAGTTGTATTCTTAATAGAGAGTGTATTCCCGCCTTCTGGCCTATATGTGTGTTCAGACTCTGATGGTGGCTCTAAAACGGTGACACGTACGATATTTGACATTTTGCCCCACTTGCCGTAAAAGTCTACACCTCGGATGGCAATAAGGAAGGAGCCGTAGTAGGGCAAAGTAATTGTAACATTGTCACCAACACCAGCTTCTAAATCTGCCTTCTTTTCTGCAAGCATTGCCCAATTTTGGTGTCGAGAATCTAGCGAGTAGAATATTTCATATGAGACTGCAACACCTTGGTCCATATCTTCTCCTACGGCTGTCCACTTGAGAGTAGCATTTCTACTCCCATCATTTGTGTCTATCTTAGCCAATTTCAAATCGCCGATTCGACTAGGTGTGTAAAATCCTGTGGGTGGGACACTACTAATACGAAGGGCTACACGGTTTGTAGTCCGCTCTCCGAAAGAGACGATTTTGTACTGGGATTTAGGATCCCATGGTTTCATAGCTGAGCCGCAGCATGGCTCGCTTAAATGTTGGGATGATCGGCTAACCAATGGTTTCAGAAAACGAGCTCTGTATGGATTAGTAATGACGCGTGCTGAAATATCCAGTTGAGTTATGGTCACGATTCCCGGTGGCAGGATAAAGTAGCGGGAATAGACACCGTCCCCTTTGGTCACATCGGGATCTATTATGGAAAACAATTTTTTTAGAATCTTTAAGGCAATTTAGGACAGCAAGTTGCATATTATTGATCGGGACGGACATATTAAGAAAACCAAGATAGAATTCTATCTAACTAACTGCCGAAACTATTCCCATTTGATTGGCAATCAAAAATGAAGTAGTGTATATACCTAGTTAGAAATCTTTGCCATCAACATGGATAAAATCATGTACTCTCTATGGACAGCGAGTTAGAATATAATGTATCCCGTGCAACTTTTCATCTATAATCGTTTGACAGGGCATTTATCATATGATGGACTTATGGTAGTTCAAAGCAACTCCTTTTACTCGCACAGTAACGAGTACATGAAATGGCAGACAAAACGGTCTATAAATACTGATCTATATCACAAGAGCAGTTTTCTTGGTTCTCTTTTTTTGGCAGTCCAATACATGCTCACTCAGGGGTAAAACATCATATCTCACGAAACTAAGAAAGTATGATAGATGATATTATTTTTTGGAGGAACGAGAAAAAATGATGGTACTGACCTCCATTGCCATTGTCCAGAAGCCGTACGGTCCATTTCTTATTCCCTCCTCGAACAGTAGCTTCAACATCGGCATCAATCACTGGTGAGTTCTTTTTGTATTTCACCTGAAAAGATAATTTTAAACACTCTATGAAAAACATGTACATTTATTTCTGGATTCATCCAATTCTTTACACACTGGGAACTTTGAGAAAGTAGTGGAATCCTTGTTATGTAACTAAAAGCTTAACTGAGTGAAAGTAAATTACATTTGGATACTTGGCACCCTTTAAAAAAGATGGTTAGACAAGTAAGTGATCGAGCCAAACTGGTGATAAAAAATTGTTTTTCATCCATTAAGCTTCCCCTTTACACCCATTAGTTTCCATCAATATCACACAAACAAGAATAAACGATAGTTTTCCATGTGTCTGCGGTCTACAGTAGACCCCATAAACTTAAATACTGCACAAGAGTGAATCACATAAGTTTTCAACCTAATGTTAATATTAGATGTAGGCAATCCCAGAAAATAGAAAATGCTCTCTCGCGTTTCTAATGCACTGTTATAGCCCAAAACTTGGCTATTACAACACAACAGTTTTTAAAAATGAATCATTACGATATTTTAGATACACATTAAAACTATTATCGTGTCCTGTCAGCCCAATTTAAGTTACCTTTTATAGCATCCATACGTAACTATAATTTCGTAAGTGCAATATTAACTAACTAGCTTTTCCAACTTAACTAAAATGCTAACATTTACTTGCCTGCTATTACTATTTACTTGCTTCTAAAAGCAGGTATTTATTCTCAAGTAATAAATGTTTCATCCTTTTCTAGTGTATCATAGACAAACATACGAAAGCACTTATCCCAATTTGAACCAATTTATTTGTGACACAAAAACTTGAAATATCATACCTCAGCGTAGAGTATGAGTGGTGTAGCAGTCAAATTGGCAACTTTCCCAGGCTCGTACATATTCGTGTAGAGGCGAGCACTCAAATCGTCCGATGAAGTTTTCGTCACAACTTGAACAAAATGTGATTGATGACTATCAGCCAATCGTTCCATTCTATACCGCCAGACACCAGGCTAAAAAAACACAAAAAAAATTATTAGTGTTCCCTCAAATCAATTTCTTACTTACTACTACCCAGAAAAAAATCCTATCCGTTCCAATTGATAAACAAGCAAGATTTCTCGTACGAAATATAAATGCTCACAAAGCCTCTACATATACAAAAACCCATCATTTTTTCCCTTATGAAACGCAATTGGCCAATAAATTGTGTGCATGGCATGTGTAATAGTTTTGTGAGCACCCTTGATCAAAAATACATAGTACAACCTTATATCATCCACTGAAACAGTGGATCGGAAGAAAGCAATTTGTTATTTTGACAGGTGTTTTTACACACACGTCCTTTATTGCCATCCTTTTACACGCATAAATTGTTAAAATTTACAACAGTTTCCCCTACCCGTTCTTCCCGTTTGTTTATACCCAAAAACATTATTGTCATGCAAAAGGAAACCCATCCCATAAGAAGAAAAAAACAGCTTTTCAATCAATATATTTGGTTAGTTTGGAAACTTTTTTTCTACGCTAACTCACCTCATTGATCACAGCATCAATCTTGATTACATTAATGTCATGCAAATCAGACAACTGGGTTGTATATTTGACACCATTAGGACTAATCAACTCAACCCTGTTGATTTTCGGGTCATTCGGATTGGACGTGTAGATAAAGAACTCGGCAGGAGATTGGACTGCGGACGACTCAAAGCTAAAATTCGCTTCCACGTAGGATCGTGAGTCTCCTTTGTATTCAGCTTGGTGAACCTGTGTACAAATAAAAGGTGGTTTTGATTTACTTGTTAGTTAATTAGTTAGTTACTATTCGACTACAAATGAAACTTTATAAGGCACCAAACATGAGATAAGTTCTACATAGACTAATTCCCCGATATAGAGTGGCATATATGCTGTAGGCATTTTAATAAACTAATAAACCTCAGCAAGAGGGTATTACGACGAAGCCGGGTAATAAGGAATTATTTATATTAATATTACAAAAAACCAGTAATAATAATTAGGGGTTTTTATCGTTTTTCGGTAGTCTCATCAGCTAGT
>Ga0210040_10009941_pt1 | contig 10991 bp, 5 predicted proteins | sample CryGeyCG12114_NA_FD_185462 | JGI IMG/M metagenome (GOLD analysis project Ga0210040, IMG submission 185462) | Groundwater microbial communities from aquifer - Crystal Geyser CG19_WC_8/21/14_NA (SPAdes) (version 2) | ecosystem: Environmental > Aquatic > Deep subsurface > Groundwater | place: USA... | reverse complement strand
GCAAATATTACCTGAAAAATTTGCGTTTTTGAAATGGAAATTCTGCCACAAGACATGTTAGGGCGTCTTCTGCACCGGGTTTGCAGTAATTAGTGTGTCTTTTGCACTCTTCTGCACAGACGCTATAGAGTCACAGACATTGCTATGGATGATGTTTTAGAAGGCTTTTCGTAGGCAGAAAAATCGTATTTTCAGCTTATTACAATTTAATTTCATAATTTTGCATGCTTCAAGTGTTGTAATACATGTGTGAACTTATGCTAAGTCATTTATTTATTAATTCGTACTAGGTTTTAAATATATGATATAACAACTTTTCTAACCATTATGTATGGACTAATTATGTCGGCAACAAACAGTTATTATTACATTTGTACTTGGATTATGTTTTTGAATCGTCACCTCTTACTATCTAAATGAAACAATGAAATTTTGAACCTTGACAGGTTAGAATATGTAGCGCATAAAAATTCATGATTTTTACGATCTACCTACCAAATCACTTGTAAAGCTTCTAATCTAAAGTATTCTTTTCTCAATGCGCAAACCAAACTATTGATTAACTTAAAAAGTATCGATTTATAAAACTGCACCTCGGCAAATTTGACTATCAACCGCTAAACAGCCACTGTTAGTTTTCTTATTTGTTGCTTTTAATTCTATTGACAGAATGGGCAATGGACAACTGCATTGTCAACGCTAGAGCTTCCCCCAACAGAAACACTGGATCCATCTTTTTGATTCTATTATTGGCGATATATGCCATCGCAAGGGGATTACACTGTTTCCTAAAGCTCTCGCCTTCTTGCTCTGAAATATAATATAATTTTTGGACTGCTCACCGTACTCTTCCAATGTAACAAGATCCCGGGAACAATACAACCCAATGCCGCAACAAAGTATGATCCCAATGAAGCCCAGTTTTATGAACAAGTCTAGTTGTCTGTGAGTGATGACTTATAAGCAAAAAACCCAAAAAGCATTAAGTCATAATAGTGAGTCCAAGTGTGACTGGACTTAAAATATTGTACAAATCTTATCTGGGCAAATAGGTCAGTCTAAAGGTTTAAATACAGATGTATTATAGAAATACTCGATATTAACTCACTTGTGCAAAAGTAAATAAACAGTTTTTTATTTCGAGCAAAAACGGCATTTCAAGTCTTACGCAAGCTTATTAATTAATAATAGAGGTCACAACAGATGGCACTTACTGTCCATTTAAATAAGTGTATGAAGGTCTTTAATGGTAATAAAATGAGCTTAAAAGTAAAAATTATGAATTTTTGGAATCTACAGTTCAATTTCAAGTTTTTGGCTATATCCAAATAACACAGAAAATTGTGATTGCCTTTCATTCTGAAATAGTCAGTAGTTTTTGTGGAGCCAATGATGCAATATGATGATGCCCAAATTCAATGAAAACGACAAAACCATTTTTATCCAGGTTGAGTAAATTTTAAAGTCAAGTAATTTTAACTTCATTCAAAAGTTTTGCATATTCTAGCTTAAGGTTTTGGTCCAATTTTTCTTTTAGCAAACATGTATTTACCATTGTTACGTGTACACTTTTTTACACATTTGGTTTCTCGACTGACCAATATAGTAAATACTATCTATTTCTATGAGACTGACACTCCTCACTGTGTTTCTATACTTGATAAAAAATGAATCGGAAACTGCTGTTTTCATTGAGAATTCCATTGTGTTTTTAACTTAATGGTGTGTTTTTCATTTAATTTTTACATATTTGCAGTTCACAGCTTGAGTGAATGCACTAATGTGGATTTATATTGTGCAGCATAAGGGCATAGGAACTTAAATTTGTTGATTTAACTTATTTTAGCTATCGCCATATAATACAATTGTTTTTCAATTAGGATTACGTGGATTGATGGACTACTGTGTGTTTCAAGTTAAGCATAGCTATTCAAGTTAGTCCATATTCCTATATTATGTAATTTACAGCTATATATGAGGGTGAAATAAAGATTGCTGGGTTTAGAGCTCAATCATATGCAATGACAATCATTCGTTTATAGCTGTAAGAACAGTTGGTTAGAAAACATGGTTCTCCTACGGTTCAACGAAACGAAGGAGAAAATTTTTCTTCAAGTGAGTCCATTCTAATATTTTTAACAACTTTTACAAAATAAATGTGATTCTGGAAATTGTATTGTGTTTTTTAGTTCAAAAATGCAGTTCAGGATTTGAATCAAGAGCATTGGTTCATCAAACGATTTCTGAAAGGTAAGCCGATATGGACAATTTGTTCTGCAAATATTATTTAACACATGCTTTGATTATACTCTCAGCCCGTGAGTTCAATTTAGAGGCAGCGGAGCAAATGCTACGTAACGTAAGAATGCTAAGCTAATGCATTCATTCTTTAAAAACATGAAATGAATAGTTTTTAGAAAACTTTAGAGCGTCAACTGGAGAAATACTGTGAATTTAGATTCCTATATGAAATTTAAACCTAAATTTAAAATAATAAATTTAAACCTATATAAGCTTCAAAAGTCCGCCATGTTTTAAGGGGATTTCAGGATATGAAATTTTAGGGCAGTCATTCGATGATGCGCCAGGTAGAATACAATAATATTAATTTTTTGTTAACATTCAAGTTTAGACGTCAGAGTCAGACTGAATTTGTCTACTCAATTCTCAGTTATATATGTGCCGGTAGGGCGATACGATACAAAATATTTGCTGGAACAAGGATACGAAAAAGAAATTAGGGCATTCAATCATAGCATGTTCTGCAACTGTGAACAAGCAGTGAAAAATTCACTGAAAAATGATCAAGCAATCATCATAGTGGATATAGAGGGTTTGCGATATTCTAGAGTCGCACATTTTCAAAATAAACAAAATACAGCACAAACATTTTCAAATTACACATTATTTAAGCTAATTCCAAATGCCTTTGTAGGTATGCAACTGACACATGAATTTTTTCAAAATATGGAGCAAAATTTTCCGGAAATGACTCAACAAATTATCGTTATAAATGGTAAATGAAACATACATACATGTACACGTACATGAAAATGCATAACAAGTGGATTAAAGTTGTTTAATACAATTGGAATACTTACAGCCTCATGGATTTTTTATACCGCTTTCAATCTCGTAAAATCTACTTTGACTGGCAATACGCTATCCAAAGTTGTGATTTTTGGCAACAATTGTGACCAATGGATGCCGTTTGTGACCAATCTAATGCCTACAAATTCTTTGACTTTTTTATAAAGTAACTTCCAAGTTGTAGTTTAAAGTGTAGTCACCGTTTCAACAACTATAACTTCTATGTAGCAAAAGCTGAAATCAAAACTCGACAAATTTGTGTGTGTAGCACTCTCATAAACTCATTGAATTTCATATAGAGAAACTGCATCAGTTTTTCAGTTAATTTAGAATTTTTAATTATCTTCTAAAACCTCGTAATCGTATCAAATGTTTGAGATTTTGCATGCATGTCATGTGTCATTCATGCAGAATTTCACTAACAACGATTAACTAAAAGATTCTGCGTTGTTTAAGTTTTGTTTGAAGTTCTTTGAAGACCTAAAAAACATATAGGAGCGACAATGAACTTCTTTCATATTCAAATGAACAATTTACAATTTGGGCATGACACTGAATTTAAAAAATCGCAAGAATCTTATCAACGCTGAAAGGTCAGTCTAGAGTAGAGGTTTAAGGAAAATTTTTTGATATCGACTTCATAAATGAAATTACTTATGCGAGTAACAAATTTTTTTTCTGAACAAGGAAAAATGCCAATTTATGTCTATGCATGTTAAATATTCACAAGAGTTTAGTATTGCACTACAAATAACATTTACTGTCCGTTTCAAAATAAAATGGAACAGTTTTAGTCAAACGTTATTTGAAATTAATTGTTTTCTTCTGGTTCCATGTAAAAACTTGCATGCAGCTACTACAGGGCGGAAACCATAGCAGAAAAAAACTATCAAGATTTTGGGAATTTTGTTGTTTATTAAATTTCAAGTTGGGACAGATTGAAGTATTTAGGTAGATTTTCGAAATCCTTTTTTGTGGACGAAATTCACCAAATTTTTTCAGTTTTCGGGCTGGTAGTAGTAGCGTTCAACATTTCCACAAATACTGCATTTCGTCAATGAGTTAAGAAATTTCAAAAACATTTATTACAAAAATTATTATTTGCTCAAAAAGTAATTTTACGACCCGTACTCCCACAGCTAGAACGTTACAGTCCGTAACTTACAATTATTGTTAGACGATCGATTTTTTCGCGTAAATGCAAACTTTAAACTCAATTCAAATTAAACCAGTACATTCTGTTGCATACGATTTTTACATTTTAGTGAACTTGATCAATTCATCTCATTTTTTTGTCGTTTTGTTACTCATTGGGATGGATATAAGTTTATGTAACTGACATTACCATGTGAATTATGGTCACACTTGCAAAAACGGTGTTTAGCCTAAAGTATAACTTATTTACCATTATAATAGGGGTATTCACGAGCACCGGGGTAACGGGGTATAAGGGTATTAGGGTAACTTTTTGTAATGTATTTAAATGGAGAAAAGTTACCCTAATACCCTTATACCGCGTTACTCCGGTGCTCGTGAATACCCCTAATGTATGAACCTATTGACCAATGTTCATGAAAATCCATAGGCCACAAACTACGGTGCTCATTTGCATGTGTGCGAAATTTGGTAGTCCTAGCTTTAAGATTGCGACCCAGGACGAAGGGAAGGACATAGGTTTTCGGTCGCGATTTCAATAGAACTTTGCCATAGTTTTCCTCCCTAAAAATTTGGGAAGAACAAAATTCATCAATTTCAAGATAACTGCATTAAAATCACACAATTTATTTCTCACTTTGAAATTTCCTCAATTTTACTGTCACCAAAACGATGCCATTTTTCTCCCACAAATGACCAAGTGAGCAAAATAGCAAACTCATTATTGGAGAGGTGTCATTCAATTTGAAACAGACAGTAGCAAGGTACACATAGGAATTCAGCCGTGCTCTAATTATGTAGATCTCTCTCGCTCCCAATATCATGGGATATCCAATATCTTAACCCCAATGTAGGCAACTTCTAGACTGGTAGAACTTTAAAATGTATTTGATTTATTTCAAATGGACCCTGGTCGGCGAAACTTATCCTGAATGGTGAATAAATCAAGTTCGTTCATATTGCTAATATGTAATGTAAAACTACATAAGATGGTGAAATAAACATTGATGAGTTTAGAGCTTACTCATATGTATGTTATGGAAATTATTCGGTTATAATTAGCTGTGAGAAAAGTTGGTTGGAAAACATGGTCCTTCTACGGTTTAACGAAACGGAGGAGAAAATTTTTCTTCAAGTGAGTCCATTCTAATATTTTTTTCACAACCTTCACAAAATAAATTTGATTCTGGAAATTGTATTGTGTTTTTTTAGTTCAAAAATGCAGTTCAGGATTTGAATCAAGATGATTGGTTCATTAAACGATTTCTGAAAGGTAAGCCAAAATGGATAATTTGTTCTACCAATACTCGTGCCACCTCTATTTAACACATGCCTTGATTATACTCTCAGCCCGTGAGTTCAATCTAGAGGCAGCGGAGCAAATGCTACGGAACGTAAGAATGCTGTGCTATGCATTCATTTTTTTAAACATGAAATGAATAGTTTTTTGAAAATTTTAGAGCGTCAACTGGAGAAATACTGTCAATTTGGATTCCTATATGAACTTTAAACCTCCGCCATGTTTTGAGGGGATTTCAGGATATGAAATTTTAGGGCAGTCATTCGATGATGCGCCAGGTAGAATACAATGAATTTTTTTGTTAAAATTCAATTTTAGACGTCAGACTAAATTTGTCTACTTAATTCTCAGTTATATATGTGCCGGTGGGGCGATACGATACAAAATATTTGCTAGAACAAGGATACGAAAAAGAAATTAGGGCATTCAATCATAGCACGCTTTGCAACTGCGAACAAGCAGTAAAAAACTCATTGAATAATGATCAAGCAATTATCATACTGGATATGGAGGGTTTGCGATATGCTAGAGTTGCACATTTTCAAAGTAAACAAAAATTAAAACTATAGTTATCAAATTGGGAATTTTTTAAGCTAATTTCTAAAATTTTTAGGTATTCAAATGGCACATGAATCTTTTCAGAATGCAGAGCAAAATTTTCCGGAAATGATCCAACACATTATCGTCATAAATGGTAAATAACGTAAAAAAATTGCGTATAACACGCCGAAGAAAGTTTTTTTAATACAATTGAAATAATATACAGCCCCATGGATATTTTATATCGCCTTCAATCTCATAAAATCCACATTGACCGGCACAACTTTATCCAAAGTTGTAATTTTTGGCGACAACCGGGACGAATGGATTCCTTTTTTGATCAATTTAATGCCCCAAAATTTGTTGACTTTTTTGTAAAGTAACCGTCATTTGTCAAAATCTATAGTTTAAAAAGTAACTTTTTTAATTAATAAATCTAACCAACATTTTAAACTCAGTAAAAAGTTTTTTGACATGAAATGAAAAAAATCGTACATTACAGACAGACATACACTAAAAGTTATTCCACCAATATCTTATATATCATTGATTTCCTGCAATGCTTAAAGCTACTAATTAAATATGTTTACGTGGCGTGTCCATTAGGGACACACTAAGCACGTAATTTTGCAAAAAACTAAAATGTGCCAATTAAATTCAGTAAATGAGAAAAAATGGAACAAGGCGATTTGTTTTTAAAGAATTGATAAATATACAATGAGACGAAGTGATTTACAAAAGTTGGATTTGCTTTGGCATTTTTCTAGAAGCTTTTTAGCCAGAATACATTTTTTGAACATTATTAGAACTTCCCTAACCTAACCTTTACCTAAAGAATACAAGGAAAGAAATGAGAAAACCTAGGTTTGGTAAACAAAAAATGGAAACCTTACGTAGCAGACGGGGATAAGAAAACTCCTGGCTAACTGGAAATCAACTTCAGCTCACATTTGCGCTATATAAAACAAGGACTCCCACTTCACTGACTGAGCATTTGAGTTGTATTTTGTCTAACTAAATTCAGCAGAGAGAACGGTAGCAAGTTTTTGCGTCGCTTAATCAAAGCGGACAAAATGCGTAAATTATGACTCAAAAACCAGTTGCTTACAAGCAGTAGGTGATTTTTTGTAAATCAAGTCTACTCGGATTTAAAAAAAAAATTGATATAATTAAGACTTGTATGCAAAAATTAATAAAGGCAATAAGGAAATCCCGTGATGAAAAAAAAACCTTGCAATGCGTCTACATGAGTCAAAATATAATGCCATTTTCATCGGCATTTTCTGATTTAAATTTTTAAAAAACCAATAATAGTCTCGTTAGAGGTCAATTTTTTTTAATCTCAAAAAATTAGAATCAGTTCACATTGAAAACAATTATATCGTGTCTCGTGTGTGAACTCTAGCATGATTGCCACCGAGTCCAGTCCATTGTAAATAGTCCATAGCTACAAATTTATAAAAACCAGGTACTCGCAGTCAGTCCAGTCAGTAGCAAAGGTAAGCAAAACAATAATGCATTAAAATGTTGATCACCTTCAATAATCAAGAAAATGAGATCTACCAACAGGTAAGCAAATCTAATGTAAAAAAACATTGAATAGTCAAAATTTTAAACTTTTCTAAAAAACATATCATTTTGTCACCAGTTTTGTGAAAAAGTGAAAGATTTGGATCAAGACGAATGGACGCTCAAACGATTTTTAAAAGGTACTAAACATTTTATCACAATTTGTATTATTGAATGCAAATTTTCACGATCATAATTCAAATTCATGGAAATCCTGTTTTAGCTCGGGAGTTCAAAATACAAGATGCAGAGGATATGCTAAGAAATGTAAGATTTCCAATGTAATTGAAAATTTTGCAAATGAAAAATTAAAATTTAAACCCTCATATTTTTTCATATTTAGACAGTAGCATGGAGAAAAGAAAATAATATTTCCCAATTTCTAAACTACACTGCTCCTGAGCCTCTTGCAAAGCGTGCCTGGTACCGAATTTTAGGGCATGACAAAAAAGGAAGTCTAAGTAAGTTGTGTCTACTGTTTGCCATGTTTGCATGCGAGATTTTTGAAAAATTCCATTATTAAGTTTATCTTTATGCTGACTTAATATTTGTCAATGTAATCAATAAGTGTCAATTCAAATTTTGTTCTAAAACTGATCCGTTCAACCCAAAAAGAGTTTACTCCTATATCTTTGGGAATGCAAAATGTTTGTAGTTTTCTGATGAACGCAAATTTCTTTTTCCCACAGTTGTATATTTACCTCTGGGGCGATACGACGTGAAGACGGCAATAAACGAAGGATATGGTGAGGCTGTGGTCTGCTTGATTTACTCTCTTTTAGAGAATTGCGCCCAGGCTATCCGAGAATCCAAAGATGATCAAACAACAGTAATTTTGGACGTCAATCATTTACAGTATTCCAAAGTTACCCATTTGCCTTGTAAGTTTTTGAAAAATGATAATCCTGTAGGCTTTTTTGCATTTTTAGTCTTTCCACCAAAAAGTTTATTTGGTTGAAATGAAAATTAAGCAAGCAGTTCATAGAATTATATAAGAAAATGTTCGATGTTTTAAGCATTGCAAAAACTGTACGGTGGATTTCACGACTTGGAGCGTAATTATCCCGAAGTTGGAGAAAAATTCATCATTATAAATGGTATTGGCCTATCTAAGAGAAAATACTATAGAATTTAAACTAGCATTGACCTACATTTTTTCGATTTTAGCTCCATGGATTTTCAACATCGCCTTCAATTTCATTAAACCTACATTGACTGGAAGTACGATGTCTAAAATCCATATTTTCAACCATGATGAAACAAAATGGAAACCTTTTCTGCTGGAATTCATGGATGAATCCCAGTTTCCACCAGAATTTTACGAAACTGATAAATAAAGTTTGCCCAAATATTCAAAAATCCTCCATGTGTTACTACTACTAGTAAGCGGGCGTAAACACATAAGTCTAATAATGCCTCAAATCGCAGGTTCCTATTTTTGTGAATAAATGTTTAATATTTTCCAATAATAGATTCTTCATTGTACATTTAACTATTTTTAAGAAGCCAGCTAAGTTTTTGATTGACTTGAATAATTAATTGACCTTTAGAATGGATGTTGAATTGATGTTAAAAAAACCTTGGATGCAGAATATATTGCGCGGGTCAGGACTTCCCTGGCTCAACTTGTTACAATGATTACTTGGCAGCTAACATAGTAGAATGGGAATCTGTGTATCCTCAGAAGTACAGACAAACTTTTTTACCCAAATTGGTTGATCCTAGACAACATCAAGGTATATAGAATAGTATTTGTAGACGACATTAATAAATTATTGGTAAACAGCAAAAGCACATGCAGCCAAAACAAGGAAATAAATCGTACTGCAAAACAACAGCAAAGCTAATATAGATTGAATTCGTGCACAACGATAGCTTACAATACTATTAAGAGTATGTTAACTGGCCAGCAATAAAATATTCAAAATCAAAAACATATATTCCTTTTTCTCAAAAACTTCCAATTTGGACGATCAAAAGTTTGATTTTTGCTCAAAACATTTGTGAGCTTTATTATCTTTGCACCTTTGTACACATAGATTGCTAAGCCATCTATGTGAGAATAATCTAACCATTGAAAGATGACTTCTAACTTTATTTTTAGACTTCTCATATTACCGTATAGAGAAAAAAATTATGGTAAAAATTAAATTTTAATCATGATTTCTCGATATAACTGTTGTTGAAATAAATAAAGTTTATGCCTTAAAAGCTAAGCAAGAAGTTTAATCAATTTACCTTACCTTAGGAATAAAAAATTTCAACTTTTGAGCATTAAAAACACTGGCGGCATTTTTAGCACAGCACAGCTTACTGAAAGAAAAAAAAACACTTTGCAGTAAATTGTCGCAGCATTTGGTTTTATTCAATTAAAAACAAACTCAACATTTTTAACTCTTAATGATTAAAAATTATGGCCGAGCCCACTGGTCTTCAGCCAGAATCTTTACGTACGGCAAGTTTCTATAGTCTGTTTCAAATTGAGTGACACCTCTGCAATAGTGAGTTTGCTATTTTGGTTACATGGTCATTTGTTAACATTATGGGAGGAAAGTGGGATCATTAGTTATGGCAAAAACTTTACAGGAGTTGCAAAAAAAGAAATAAATTGCGTGATTTCAAATGCAATTTTCTGAAAAAAATTAACCTTGTTCATCACCACCTTGTTTACACGGAAACCAGAAGAAAACAACCATTGCCAAATAACTTTGGTCTAAAAATTTTCCATTATTTTTTGAAACGGACTATAGAATGTGATAAAGCGAATTTTAAAGGAAATTATTATTAAAATGTAAGTTTATTGTTGTTGCTGTGTTGTAGTGTTTCAAATTTTTAATTGCAACAGTTCTGGTGTGTTTAATTCAATCATAAACCACCGGTTGCTCATTTTTAGGTTTCACTTCACGGGAGTCAATTTAATTTCCTTCTGCATGTTTGCACATTCACCTCGAGACTTTTCAAGACTGTAGTAATTTCTGCAAAATATTCCTTGCACGATTTCCTGTTATAACTCGTTTTTTGAAAAGTGAAAGGTGGCAAGATTCGTGAAATTCCATCTTTATATTTATTTTTCAGCCACGTTGATAGGAGGGATTTTACTATTTGGGGAGATGCTGAAATCACCACCACCATAGAAAACGAATCATCGTTGCTGTTTATAGAAGCCCAAAGCCGTATAAAATTTTGTCTGATCGCTATTTTAACACACGTGAGATACGAAACGCGCGTTTAATTTTGAACCGGACCAATCAGAGCATCTTCTGCACCAGCTCTGCACCAATAAGTGTGTCTTCTGCACTTTTCTGCACAGCTGCTATACCCAACGTCACAGACATTG
>Ga0210040_10009940_pt1 | contig 10991 bp, 9 predicted proteins | sample CryGeyCG12114_NA_FD_185462 | JGI IMG/M metagenome (GOLD analysis project Ga0210040, IMG submission 185462) | Groundwater microbial communities from aquifer - Crystal Geyser CG19_WC_8/21/14_NA (SPAdes) (version 2) | ecosystem: Environmental > Aquatic > Deep subsurface > Groundwater | place: USA... | reverse complement strand
TTTTTTTTACTATATAAGAAAAAAGAAAAATAAAGAGTTTAAAATACTAACTAAACTAAAGAAAAAAAAGTAAAGCTTACTAAAGAAAGTAAAGCTTTATATAAATAATAAAAATATTCTTAAATTACTTTTTATTAAGAAGAAATAGTAGATTAAAACTAAACTAGTTAATACTTATTAAATTAAAACTAAACTAGCTAATACTTATAAGTAGATAATATTTTAAGTTTTAGAGTACTAAAAAAAGTATATACTAATATTATAAAGCTTAATATTTAAACTAAAATAAAATACTAAAAATAAAAATAAAAAAAAAAAGTAAATAAAGTAGTAAAAGAAGATAAAAAGTTTAATTTTCTTAAAGCTAAAGATAATATTCTTTAAATATTAATCTATAGTTATATAAAAAGAAAAAAGTAGTTTAATATAATATATCTTCTTTTACTTATCTTACTTTTATTCTAGCTTAGCTTTATTTTATATAATATAACTATATATAAGATAATAACTTAGAGAAAAAAAAAGTAAATATCTATATTTTAGAGTTTTTTATATTATAAATCTTTTACTATTAGAGATATAGCTTAGCTTTATATTATAAAGCTATACTATAAGTTTATATCTATACTTTTATAATAAAAAGTTAAGTTATATTTTTTATATTAATTAAGTTATAGTAGTATATATAAAGTAAAGAAGATATATATAAGTTTTTTAGCTTCTTTTTCTTTATAACTTTCTTAATATTAAAAGTATAGCTTAGCTTTTTATTATAAGAATATAGATATAAGTAGATAGTATAACTCTATAATAAAAAGCTAAGTTATATCTCTAATATTAAGAAAGTTAAAAAGAAAAAAAAGCTAAAAAACTTATATATATCTTCTTTACTTTATATATACTAGTATAACTTTCTAAGTATTAGGGTTATAGTTTAGCTTTCTATTATAGAGTTATAGATATAAATATATAGTATAACTTTATAATAGAAAGCTAAGCTATATCTTTAATATATAAAGAGTTATATTAGTATTTATAAAAAAAAGAAGTTTAAGCTTTTTACTTAAACTTCTTCTCTTTATAATCTTTTAAGTATAAGAGATATAGCTTAGCTTTCTATTATAGAGTTATACTATTTACTTATATCTATATTTTTATAATAGAAAGCTAAGTTATATCTCTAATATTAAGAAAGTTATAGAAAGAAAGAAGCTTAAATACTAGTATATATCTTCTTTACTTTATATATATTAGTATAGCTTTTTAGATATAAAAGATATAGCTTAGCTTCTTATTATAAAGTTATACTATATACTTATATTTATATTTTTATAATAGAAAGCTAAGCTAAATCTCTTATATCTAAAAAGCTATATAAATATATATAAAGTAAAGAAGATATAAATCTTTACTTAAACTTCTTCTCTTTATAACTCTTTAAATATTAAAGATATAACTTAACTTTCTATTATAGAGTTATACTATATACTTATATCTATATTTTTATAATAGAAAGCTAAGCTATATCTCTAATATTAAGAAAGTTATAAAAAGATAAAGTTTAAGTAAAAAGTTTAAACTTCTTTCTTTTATTATATCTTTCTTATATCTTTATTTTAAAGATAAATATTTAAAGTATTAAGCTAGTACTAGTATATTTTAGCTTCTATATATAGTAATATTAGTAGTAGTAGTAATATCTTATTATTTATCTATATTTATTAATAACTAAGTAATAATAATAGTAGTATATATATTATAATATTTAGAAATCTTTTACTTAAGTACTTAATTTAAAATAAGTAATAATACTTTACTAACTTAAGCTTTATAAAAGTTTATTATTTAACTCTTTTTTAGTTTATAATACTAAAAAGATAGCTTTATAGTTTTATAACTCTTTTACTACTAATAATAAAGACTATATAATAACTATATAGTATACTATAAATACTATTATTAATGCTACTATTAAAAATTTATATTATACTATAAGTTACTACTTATTTTTTATTTTTTTTACTATATAATAACTAACTAAAAATAGGCGTAGTAGTAGTAAGTTATAGTACTTTTTACTTAGAATATTTAAGCTTAGTTTAGTTATATTAGTAAAGCTTAGCTCTTTAGTAGCTACTTATTATATATTAATATAGTACTTATATAAAGTTATAGTACCTTAAATACTTATATAAGAATTCTTAAATACTTACTATATAATAACTAATATTACTAATTCTATAATAGCTACTATAAAAGCTTAAGCTTATAGCTTTTTATATACTATATTTTTCTACTTAGTTAGTAGAATAACGCTTATAGTAACTATAAGTAGTATAACTATAGTTTTTATTATTAGCTTAGCTAAGGCCTCTTTACTAATAGTAATAGTAGTAATAATAATAATAATAATATAACTAAAAAGCTACTTTAAATTACTTAAAAAGTATATAATCTTTAAAATAAAAATAAAAAGTAAATTATTAAAATAAAAAATTAAAAATATTATAAGTACTAAGAGTTTTAAAAAGAAAAAGTAAAAAATCTATATAATATAATATTAAAAGTTTAAAAATTATTTTTTTATTACTATATAGTATATATTATTTATTATATAATTAATATATATAATATAGACTTAGTTATTTTAAAGTTCTAAAGTTTTAAAGTATAAGTACTTTTAAAGTTTTAATATTCGAAAAGCTATTGCGGCCTACCTAGTAACAGCCCACCGTAGCAGAGCCGCAACAACAACGAGGCTGCAATTTCAAACAACCACGACGACCGTTCCATCTGAGTTGAGGCATCTTTCGGCACTTTCTCTTATATCTCGATTTATCCATACGATGCATAAGCTGGATGTTCCCAATAACACTTTCACAATATTTTCTCTCCTTCCACGCTAAACTCGTCCTTCTTCTCCCTCACCTCGAACTCCAACCCAGCCTTCTCCCTCACAACTCCAAACACAGCACTGCTATCCATCTTTCTGCCCCTACCATCTCCCCACTTCTTCGCCTCCCCTGCAGCCTCCAGATACATCTCGCCTATCCCCAACTTCATGCCCTTCCCTTTCGCCAGATTAACTCCGTGACCGACATCCTTGATGCCCAGTTCCATCCCCGAATGCGGAGCTTCGCCGGGCGCTGGGCAGTACGCGCCGCTGATCAGTCGTTCTGAGACGCCAGATGCGTATGCGCCGAAGTTGTGCTCGATGAGTGTGTGAAGAGTTGAGGAGGGGAGGTCGGTCAAGGAGGCTAGGGTGTGTGCTTCGGACAAAAGGTACATGAGCCCCGCAGTGATGAAGTTACTAGTCGTCTTGAGGAGAAGTGCTTTCTCTGGCTCCTCGCCTACATGGATCACTGCGCGCGCAATCACGCTCTCGAGAAATGGAGAGACGGTTGAGATGGCTTCTGCGGGGCCGGCAACGGCGACGAGGAGTTGGCCTGCTTGGGCGACGGGCGTAGAGCCAAAAACTGGGGCGGCGAGATACGTTGCGCCATGTGGTTTGAGCAAGGAGGATATGGAGGCGGATGTGCTGGGATGTACGGTCGTTGTATCTACGAAGATTTTGTTGGTGAAGGAGCCGCATGTTATTATGGTGTCGATGAGGGTCTTGAGAACTTCGTCGTCGCTGACCTTTGCGAATGTTAGAACGTAAATCTATATTGATGGAATACAACTGGGTCGTGTACGGATATGAATATGAGATCGCAATTCTGCACCAGTTCCTCAGGTGTCTGACATGGAATACCTCCAAGTTCTTTGAGTGATGCGCCACGAGTCAACGTTCGGTTCCAGTATCTCAATGAGGAGAGTTGTTTGGCTGTGATGTGTTTCTGGATATTGGTTGCCATGGCTAGGCCCATTGAACCGAGACCAATCCACCCCAGCTGGGGTGATGTTATCGAAGACATGTCGCGAGCCGTTTGATGCTTTATTGAGTACAATTGGGTTGCTTCATATGGCACTGCGGTGTGATGAGAGTGACTCACGGTTGGGGTAGTCCAAGAGAAGCATGCATCACACTAGCTTCAATGAGGCAAGTAGCTGTATGTACGGATAATCAAGGAGCGAGATAGCAGTCAAAGTGTGGATCTAGAGCTGCTTCTTTAGCAATCATGTTGAGTATCAGTGTCATCGCATGACGATATCCCAATGGTCATATTGGAGGTAGCATGAGATACACGCCAACGATGCTCCATCAGATCAGGGTCGCATAATTGTCGTGGGAGGCCCTGGTCGGATTCGATGTATCATATTGCAATTGCTCGAGAACTACAGATTGTACTGAAGGTGAACAGGCTTCTTTCAACTCGTTGATGTCATATACGTCTCTATCTACACTTTGCTTTCCTTGCCATCTGCAAAGTACTGCTGCGTGCTTACTCCGTCGGCATCCTCCCCTTCCAGCACACCGGTGATCGTCCCAATACTCTCATGATCAAAGAACCCTTCATTCGTCGCCAGCTCTTCGAAAGCCAATTGCCTCTCCGATCCTTTGGGAAGCACTTGCACTGGCCAGATGAGGCAGAGAACATAGTAGACCAAGCCGCCCATGCAGAACGACAACAGGAAACCAAGCTTGTACATATTCTTGCTCGCGGCAGAGACTGAAGTGGGGTTCAGTGATCCAGCGACTCCGTGCACCGTGAATGCAACTCCCGAAACCCAAGCTGCAAGCATGCGCAGGTTCCAGCCTTTGAAGTAGGAGTACGGACTATCCGGGTTGGAAACGTATAGCGAAGGGACGTGGAAGTTGCCCTTTCGGATCAGCCAGTAATCGACAATCATGCATGCGCAGATTGGCATGAGGAACACCGTATAACTTCCTAGGAAGGTCAAAAAGGACGTTGCCGATGCGATGATCTTCCATGGGACGAGCAAAGGAGCCAGTACAGCGCAAAGCACCTGACCTCGCACAATCGTGAGCCATTTGGGGAAGATACCAGTGAGATCGGCGCCCACGGGAAGCGAGTTGCTACCAGCGTTTGTGACGAGTACAGCAAGCATCATTCCGAAGGATGCGAAGACCATGCCAGCTCGGGCTCCTGCGCTCCAGTACTGATCAAGGATGGCGGTATAGAGATCCCAAACATTCCAGTAGCTCTTGCCCAGCACTTGGGTGGCTGCCGCTGTAGTAGCAGTACTCAGAAACATGACCAGGACCTTGCTGACGAGGATGCCGATGCCTTGGCTCCAGGTTACGTCGCCGTAGGAATGACCGTATCGAGCAATATCAGGCTGGTTAATCAGGACAGGTGCGAGGGCACCCATCACAGAGTTGATTGCTTGGATCATAGGCCACACCAGATCCGAGCCTGACAGTTGCGTCTGCTTTGTCGTGTACTTGAATTCTCCAATACTGCCTCCATTGGCACTGATAACCCAACCGAGAACGCCGAAAAGCGCGATGGTCGTGTAGACTGCTTTGATGACGAACAAATGGCGGAGCACAGTAGGATGAATGAACATGACTGGCATTTGTACCTGAGAAATTTAGCAAGTGTCGAGCAGAGTAATCCAGGAGTTGCTTACCATCCAGAACAAGAAGAAACTTAGTAGATCTCGTGAAGTGATTCCAGCGCTCGCCGGAAGACGGTTGGGAATGTTGTGATATCCATTGCCGAAGATTCCACGCATAAAAACCGACGTGATACGGCCGCCATAGTACGTTTGCGTTGCGAAGTAGATGATAGCAACCACTGCTCGAACGAGAATGTACAAGCTGGCGCCTCGCACACCTGCCGCGGCGCGAACGTAGACTGGGAAGCCAATGAAGTATTTGATGGCTCCTCGGCTGTTGAGGACAACGAGTACGGTCAGGATGACAGAGCCGATGACGGCTGCGATCATACCGTGCCACCACAAGAGACCAATGGAAACGAGCGAGGCACCGAGATTGTAGCTGCTTGGGCTGAAGGACATGGTCAGATAGTAGGTGAAGTAGTGTTGCCATTGCCATTTCCGGTCCGCTGCATGTTGTCAGTGAAGAAGCTCGCGAAACCTTACTTGAGAGACATACCTAGAGGGCTAGGGAGTAGGTCCTTGTTGTACCGCACCTCTTTATCGCTACTCGTGGTATGCAGCGTCTCCTTGAAGGTGGTTGGGGAGCTGAAGACAGCTTTGCTTTGCTTCAAGAAGCGTGACATGTCGATCAAGGATACTTTGATGCTTCTTGGTAGTCACCCTGGATGAAGTCGTCCAACGAGCGACAGCATGGCATGATATATGCATCTTTGGCGTTGACGGGTGCCACGATAACGCGTCTTGTCATGGTGTAGCCAAGCGCTTGTCGTATCATTAAGATAGACGCCTCTAGAGCATTCATCATGAGCGAGCTGAACGTCAAGAAAGATAAGGTGATAGCGATGGAATACCCGATCCGCAATTGACTGCCATTGATGGGAAGGCAGAGTTGGTGGAGTTGTGACTAGTGTCGGACGTCGTCCGCCTTGGAAGGCCCACCTTTCGATAAGCCGCGGCGATAGATCGCGGCTACGTATCTCTCTTCTACCACGACACTAAATAGCCCAACATTCGCGCAGCAGCTCCGACGACTAGAGCATCATGCGGCTCTTCCGATATGGCTCTAGGAGATCACCCTGTACCCGGCGGGGCCTTTGTCAACCGACAAGCCGCCTTCCCAGAGGGGCGGTCACTGAAGATCCTTGAGTTCAGAAGTCTGCCATAACTTTGCTATGTAGCAGTACACGCTTTTCACCATACCATCAATCAACATCCCTTGCACGCTTCGTCATGATGGAAGACCGACAAAAGGCCGCAGAAGCTGCAGTCTTCGACCAGACCAATCTTCTTCCCAAGAAAGAATTGCTCATTGTCTTCGGCGCCCTGGCCGTATCTTTATTCATCTGCTTCGTTGATCAAAATGGCATTGGTGTGGCGTTGCCTACTATCGGACAAGAACTCTATGCTGAAGCCACAATCAGCTGGGCCGGAACGAGTGCGTTGATTGCGAATACACTCTTCCAAGTCCTCTACGGTCGCATGAGCGACCTCTTTGGTAAGATCAGGCTGATCATCTTGACATGTTTTGCTAAGCAGAATTCCAGGAAGAAAGACAGTCTTCTTGTCAGCGCTGGCCCTCCTAACTATCAGCGACTTGCTCTGTGGATTGTCACAGAATGCCACTATGCTCTATGTCTTCCGCGGTCTCGCAGGAGTCGCGAACGGCGGCATCACTTCATTATCCATGATGATCGTCTCCGACATCATCACACTGAAAGAGCGTGGCAAGTATCAGGGCATACTGGGCGCTTGCGTCGGACTCGGGAACATGGTCGGTCCCTTCATCGCCGCTGCATTCGTGCAGCATTCCACTTGGAGAGGTCTCTTCTGGCTCGTCAGTCCGCTTGCTGCTTTGTGTTGCATCATATGCTTCTTCGTGTTACCCACACCCAAAGATGTCCCACGCATGGACTTCAATGCTGTTTCGGCGAAGATCGATTACTGGGGCATTCTAGCGGGATCCGCGGCCATCGTTCTCATTCTGATTCCGGTATCTGGAGGCGGCAGCTACTTTGAGTGGGCATCTCCTATGGTCATATCGATGCTCGTCATTGGGGGTTGCTGTATGCTCGCGTTTCTGTTCATTGAATACCGAGTCGCGTTGCTGCCCATGATGCCCTGTAAGTATTCAGCCTCTCCTGAGCATGACAATCGGCTAACAAGAGAAGTATCACTCTTCAAGTCTGCACCCGTGTGTGTCATGCTCTTTCAGAACCTATTCTTCGGCATCGTGTACTACTCGCAACTCTATTACCTACCACTCTTCTTCCAGAACGCACGCCGCATGTCGCCGCTCCTGTCAGCGGCTCTGGTGCTGCCAATCACATGCGCACAGATGGCCGCATCCATCCTCTCTGGGCAATACATCTCTCGAAGAGAACGTTACGGCGAAGTCATCTGGTCCGGCTTCTTCCTCTGGACGCTCGGAGTAGGTCTGACCTGTATCTTCAACCTCGACACTCCTATAGGCGCCATCGTGATCATTCTTTTGATTCAAGGTGTGGGTGTTGGCTTCATCTTCCAGCCCACGCTTGTTGCGCTCCAGGCACATTGCACCAAAGCCCAAAGAGCCGTTGTCATCTCCAACCGAAACTTTCTTCGCAGTCTCGGTGGAGCCGTGGGTCTCGCTATATCCGCGGCGACATTACAAAACTCATTGAAGAAGGCTATGCCTCCAGAATTTGCGCCGCTCGCCCTCTCCTCGTACAATGTTCCAGACTTTGACGCTCTCAGTGCATCACCGACTCAGATCAGGGACATACTGCAAGCGTACGCCGACGCGAGCAGGACGGTTTTCATCATGAATGTGCCGTTCATGGCGCTGTGTCTAGTTGGGTGCTTACTGATCAAAGATCAGGGCTTGCAACGACCGGATGAAGTGCAAGGAGTTGAGCCGGGTCAGCAAGTAGAAGAAATGCACGTCGAGAAGAACGTGGAAGGAAAAGGAAAAGGTGTTACAGAGCAGGTAGTGTCAGATGCTCGGAGATCAGGTGAGAGTGCAGGAGATGTCAAAAGCAGAGTATAGTGTAAAAGAGTACAATCACAGTGTGAAATCTCTTTCGGCTCACTGCATTCCATTCGAGACACTTGTGGACAAGTTGTCACCTAAAGCTTTCCCTCTTCGACATACAGCACGTCATAACGCCACCAACTACACTAGGCGATACACTTATTCGTGTCTGGAAACAAGAGCCTGTCTATCCTCATAAGTTTTCTTGTAAACTGTTAATTTCTTAAAAGGGGCGTGAGTATATACAGGCTCTTGTTTTCAGACACGAGTTATTGCAACACCTGGTGGTCATACGTGTCTCTTCTTATTTGCCTCATTTCTTGAGCCGCGGCGAAAACAAATACGACATCAACGCATGTACAGCTTCAGGGTAGGTTGTACTTATACGTTGCGAATGTTATGCCCTTGTATGATAGGAAGTCTCCAAGATGTAACGCGTATGTTCTCAGCATGCATCAAGAGCAGGCTACATGCTTCTCCAGTCGTTAGCTCTCTCCCACGCCAACGAAGCCTCGTACACTGTCATCTCATCCCACCACTTGCCAATAACCTGCATGCTGACCGGTAGCTTCACTCCATCCTTCACACCCGGTCCCTCCAAAACCTCCAACATCCCAATCGGTAAGGCTAAGACGGGATGTCCGCTCTGATTGAACGGCGCTGTATTAGAAGTCAACCCGATCTGCTTCGTGATTTGTTCAATCGGAGTCGCATCGGGCGCAGCATGGCTGGTAGCCACATATGGTAAGGTGGGTGTCAGCAGAATGTCGTACTTCTCGAGCGCAGCGTCATACGCGTCGCGTAGTTGCCGTGATAGGTTCGTTGCCTTGGCAAGTAAAAGCGGGAAGTTCTCTACGGCGTAAAGGCCGTTGAGGTAGATGTTCTTGGTCGATGCATATGCCTCGTCCCAGTTGTGTTGGCCCATCGGATGAAGCAGAGAGTTCAGGCCGAGCATCTGGTGACCTCTCCTACCAAAAGACCCCGAGGTCTTTGCAAGGAAACCACCCACTTTTGAGACACCGGTCCAGATCGCTGCGCCCTTCGAGTGTATTGGTATCGACACTTCTTCTACTATGGCACCTAGTTCAACGAACCTGGAGACGGCAGCTTGAAACGTCTTGATGACCCGGGGATCAGTGGCGGGTGTTGACAGTGACTCGGTGATCACAGCGAAACGTTTTCCTTTGAGCGGCTTTTCTTGTGAGAGACCTCCTACCGAGCTGTACGACGGAACGTTAGATGGATGTGGTGCAGCGAACGAGCGGTCATCGATGTTGTCGTTCCCAGCAATGGCTTCCATAAAGATAGCATTGTCCAGAACGGTTCGGGTCATAGGACCAAGATGATCGTTTGTCGGTTCATTCGAACCACTTGCAGTGTACGGCACCAAACCAAATGTAGGTTTCAGCCCAACGATACCACAATTCGCAGCAGGTACCCGAATGCTGCCTCCCTGATCGGCTCCAATGGCTCCATCGACCTCGCCCAAAGCAACAAGGACGCCGGACCCACTCGAACTTCCACCAGCGCTGTAGCCTTTTGCGAAGGGACTCTCCACTACTCCAGTACCAGATGAATGGCTGGTGGCTGAGTGGCACATGTTCTCGCAGACGGCTTTCCCGAGGATCTGGCCACCAGCTTCCAGGATACGTGTGGCGACCGTTGCATCGCAGTCTGGTACTAGACCTTTGATGAAGTTGGTGCCGAGAAGCATAGGAACGCCTTTTACGGCAACGTTGTCTTTGAGTGCGAATGTTTTGCCCTGGAGCTTGCCACCCTTGGCTTGTTTGTCGAGAATGCTGCATTTATATGCCCATGCACCATGCGAGTTCTCAGATCGTTCTGGGAAATGAATATTTTCACGTGGAAAACGCTCTTCATCAACTGGGGGGACATAATCTGGAAATCCCATTAGCTACGTTCTATCTAGGAAACCAATTGTATGAAGCTCTACATACCATCCATCGCCATTAATTGCGCACTCGCATCGTGAAATACAGCCAGCAATCGCCGATAGTCCTCCTTATCCTTCTCTTCAATTGACACTCCGAGCTTCGAGCACAGCTGGTCTACCGTGTCCTTGGTGACGGGATTACCGTGGCTGGTATCCAGAGAGAAGACAGACATTTTTGATAGTAGATTGGTGAATAAGTTACAAAACGCTTTGTTGAGATTGTCCTCAGACGCCACTATATGGGTGTTGTCCACAGAAACTTCTGCCTACATAGAGCGCTGCCTTGACTGCGTACGTAACGCAGGCCGACGGCATGGCTCCATAAATCGGAAATCGTCTCAAGGAAACAACTATCCCTATCCGGCATTTCATTTTCGCCTACGCGTTGTCCTTCGCGGTATCGCCAGTGCCTTGCGATGTGTTTTAGGAGGTCCGAAGGAACGATAAGACCAAGGCGGGGGCTGTCGGGCGCCTAAGAATGGTGGGTACGTTTCCGAT
>Ga0210040_10009939_pt1 | contig 10992 bp, 7 predicted proteins | sample CryGeyCG12114_NA_FD_185462 | JGI IMG/M metagenome (GOLD analysis project Ga0210040, IMG submission 185462) | Groundwater microbial communities from aquifer - Crystal Geyser CG19_WC_8/21/14_NA (SPAdes) (version 2) | ecosystem: Environmental > Aquatic > Deep subsurface > Groundwater | place: USA... | reverse complement strand
TCTTATCGACGGCGCATCGACGCGTCGGCGCGTCGACGCGTCGATGAAAATTATCGACGGCGACGGCGTGAAATTTTGGCCAAAAAACCGCGTCGACGACGACGTGATTCGACGGCGCACATCTCTAATACAGATGGAACGGCAGTAGGTCAAAGAATTGAAATGATGGATGTAGGGACATCTACCAAGTGAAACTGAAAGGTTCAATTTGCATTGACCCGCTTAATAAAAACCTATGCCCGGTTCAGTACTCACCTTCATTTCTATGTCCACTCATTTCATGTGAAAAAAAGCTCTTTGGGTGGATATAGTAAAAGTGTATGCATGCATGCCCCTTGCCTCTTTATGAAGATTGTGGAACTATGTGTTTGTGTATAGAGATATACGGGAATAAAAAAATGGAAGGATGCATGAAATGAAATGAAGTATGGTATGGATAAGGATGGAGAATGAGAAAGGAGTAATACAGACAGGGACCCACTTTCTGCTTCCTTTGCTAGAATTGCGAAAATCCAAGTTGATTAAAAAGGTATTATTCGCACGCTCGCATTTATTATTGATAGTTTATTTAATAAAGTTCCTGTATTTTGTATCATGATGAGTTAGTGCAACAGTGTGATCAGTGATACTAGAAAACAATCTTTGTATCTTGGAAAGTTAATCTATACTTAAAGACTAACAATATCAGTAAGGCTATATGCCTATGGTGTTTGAGCGATTTATTTAACTGTGGTTTGTAGTTTGTATGATTCATCAGTTTTATTTAAAGTGGACAATATAGCGCAAATGAAATTTTGAATCGCTAGTTTAGTTTTCGAGTTGAATAGTCGGCGGTTGGAAAGGAACATTGCTTGATTGTTCAGTTAGGCTGAGGAATTAGCTGGTTAAGGGGCAAAAATACACGTGGGTTTATAATAAGCTTAAATTTGACCTTGTAGTTGTATGCATGAATGAAGTGATGAGATGATATAAATACAAGTTGGTTCTATTTGTTTGACTTTAGATGTGAATGTAACCGAACCTCCTATTGAAGCCACGGTGCACTTAGCGATTCTGTTCTAAAAATTTGTACACACGTTCACTGGCTGGTATTAGCTTCGGATTCGAATCGTCGTGAATTTTAAAATTAAGAGACTTTTCTTCATCCATGAAACTTGCAGTATTTGTTTGACATTATCGGTATGAAATGGGTTAACGGTTAAGTTTCTCGTTTATAATATTTGCGATTATAGTCCCCCGGTTGTGTTTATTCGAAAATCATTGAGAAGAATTAAAAAAAAATAAAAATGCAGATATTTGGCTATATCGACGTTATCGATATTTTTTAAATCTCTGATTCTTCACTACTTTAGGTTCAACTCCAGTATGTGGGGCTTATTTCTGTAAATTGTGTCCATTAATCGAATGACAAACTTCAAACCGAAAGATCAATATGGATTTTGACTTCACCCAGGTATTTTCATTTTGAAATGAGCTGAGTCTAATGATGCAAAGCCTATTTAATTATTAATATTGTATTTCTGTTCGTGTAGGCTCGGGAGTACAAGTTTTTGAACTTCGATGGTGTTTGTCAAGCGGAGATAGAAATTATTCGAAATATTATTTACAAATCACAAGATGTTGCGACTACCGAAACCCAAAATCTGTTTTGTTTTAAAGTTGATGAGGAACTTTTGAACAATAATGGAAGGCGTAGGCTTCTTCACGGCGAAAAACCTGCTCGTAAAGATGTGTGTGTAGGAGCTCAAGAAGAGGAAGAAGCGTCATTCGCTTCGGAGGAAATTGATCCGAATGATCAAGAACCAGAAGAAAATTTACAGTTAGAGTCTGCTTCCCCAGTGGTGTCACTAAATCCATCGAGTCACAACACAAGAACTTACTACACGCATCCTCAAATTGTTTCAGCTGTTCCTCATGTCTCCACTGCACACGGTCAAAATACCATGCCTGCGCAGGTAAGATTTTTCTAGCAAATTCAGCGGACAAATATTTTAGCTATTTATTGTATCTGTTAAATGGATTAATCCTTTTTCATTCTTTGTATAGATGATGTATCACATGTCCTCTATGATGGCTCAAGGTGGGCAGTACCCTGTTCCATTGGGTTACCCGGCCCTCTACTCGAGTCATGTACAACATCATGGAAATCAGCCATATGGGGAATCTTTGAGCCCTCCTGAGAACGTTCATATGCAGAACCAATCTCAGCACCTCAAAAGTGAAGCTCATCATAATTCTAGTTCTCATCCCACTGGTGGTGGATACAAAGGAAGACATGGAAAGTATCAACATCAAAATCGGCAATATGCATTTCCCACCCATCAGCAGTATGAATGATCAATATTAATATCTGATTATAGTATATATACATTATACATAATATAATATTATTATCATGCATTAATAAATGCAAAACATTATTTAATTCATTTTCCTTTCCTAACTTCTGTTTCTAACTTTCCAGATGGACTGCGGGTAATGTGCCTGCTTATTATCAGCCCCAGCATCAATTGGCCCAGCATGCCACTGGCCTTCCATTATATTTGCCTTCTGGTACTCCATTGTATCCTTCATATCAGTCTATGTATTCTGCACCACCAGGTGAGATTTTTCTCTTTGGAAAATGATAAATCCCTTGAGATCGTTAATTGTAATATAGATTTTAATTGTAATTGTAATATATTGATTTTTCTCAGTAAAGCAAAACACTAAACTTTCAAATTATCTCATTCGAATTTTTTGTTAAATTACTTTTTCTTTTCTTGTTTTACACACTTTTCTTCGTCGTTAAAGTTACAGGCGGTGACATGGAATCTCACATGATGCAACCCCATATGACACAAACGGGAGCTGGTATCGACAACTACGGTACAAATATACAGGGAGCTCAGATGTATCATCATGGTGGAAATAATCAGAGCAGATCGGCGTTCACTGTGTCTAGCCGCTCTACTGAAATTGCCGGATCCCAGGCTGACATATCTTCCACGGAAGCTGTTCAGAACTCAGAAGTCAAGTCGTTTACTCCCTACTCAAACAAACAGCAAGGTGACAGTGCTCAGCCTACACTGACTAAAAAAGAAAAAGATGTACAGGAAAAGACTGATGGTGGAGCTGCGGCTGTATCCTTTCAAAAGAAATCTTCATCGCCCCCTACAAGTACCAGTCAGGCTCCTGCTCCCACTTCCCCGGAATCAAAAAGTACTCCAAGTCAAGACTCCTCAACTTCGAATGTGTCGATTGCCCTGGTATCAAATGACTTTTCTGCCATGAATGGCTTGATGCCTGGAGAGAAACCATTGCCCACCACTGTGGATTCTACTGAATCCAAGATCAAACCTGATTTTGTTGACAGTGCCATCAATAATAGTGATAATGTGTCTAAAATTCAATGTGATGCCCTCAACACACATAAAAAGATACAAATTCTTAACAAAAAAAATGAACTTCGACCTGTACATAAGACTAATTCTATTAAAGAAAACCCGCAGCTTGGTCATACCACTGGTAAAAAGCCTGTATTGACTAATGACTCTAACTCTACAGTAATTACCCAAGTCCCTAACCCCAATGATACCACTGCACGTGCCGAAAAAAAACACGAGAGCCACCCTGATGTTAATAATGTTGAGGTCAAAGATCGTTCTTCCAAACCAATTATGTCCACTCAGCTGGGTAAACCAAATACGAGTGCAGCAAGCAGTAGTGGTGATACTAGTGTTAATACAAATGAAAATGTCAGTGCAAATCCTGAAAACCCCAAATTAGGAAAAAATAGTGATCAGCTTAAAAAAATACCTGTCAAAGAGTCTACTGCGCCTTCAACTGTGATCACTGAAAACTATGAGGCAGATAGCAGTGATGGGGATAAAAAGAGTGGGGGCTTGGAGTTTCCCAAATTAAAATCGTCCACAGATACAAGTGCTAGTAGCAGCGGTAGTAACTCTAACGTGGCTGGTGATAGTATTCATAATAATGTAGCGGTGACTAAAAGATCATGGGCAAGTATTGCAAGTGTTAATCGTGGTCATGAAGCTGATAATGGTGCTCGAGGTAATATAGCTGTTGCAAATGGTACAGACAACCAAATGTTTGTTACTGGCACTGCTGTGAATGGAACTTCTAGTGAGATCGGAGAAGACGTGAATATGGCTTCAGGCCCTCTTAATACTACTACTGGGCATTTTGTGAGAGAAAAAACATATGAAGGGTATGATGGTGAAGTTGTTGAGGATGAAAACGATCCTATTGCTTGTCGATTGGGGGAATTTATTGAAAATTACTCCCTGGACCATCATTCGCTGGCGTTAACTCCTAGAGGATTGTGTAATCAGAGCAACTTTTGTTACATCAATGCGACTTTGCAGGTAACCTCACGATTTCAACTAAAAGCCTTGTAAATGAATGTCAAATTTTTGTGTTTGATTGTCGTTAATCTAGTTGATCTTATTGACTAAAGTATTTTTCGCTTAATTTTCTGGATAGGCTCTTTTGTCGTGTCCACCGTTTGTGAACTTGTTCCGAGCTTTACGAGAAATACTGGGAAAACATCCATCACGGGCCACACCTATTATTCAGAGCGTGTAAGTTGATATTACCTTTAGGGAAGCAAAAATTTATTTGTCATTGAAAACATTTCAACTATCTATGCATGGAATATTTTTTTAGGTTTGACTTTGTCAGCGAATTTGAACCCATGCTAAGAGGCAGTAGCAAACAGCGGGATAGACACCGAGAAGGATTTTTGACTGGTGCAAATTTTGAACCCACTGGTATTCGCAAAGTCTTAGGATTATTAGAGGGCTCAACTTTTAAAGTAGAAGGCAGGCAAGAGGATGCTGAGGAATTTTTGTCCCATCTACTGAATAGTCTTCATGATGAAATGCTAAAGGTGTGTGGGTACTGGACACTTATCTGGCATTTTATAAAACTCAGATTGTTATTTTCGATGTTTTTTTTTGCTTCTAGGTTATGAAATGGGCGAATAATAAAGATTTGAAGGGGAAAAATTCTACCGGGACGCCCGACGGAAATGGAGAATTTGACATGGGAGCTGAGAACAATGAGGACGATTGGGTGGTTATGGGACGCAAAAAACGAAGTTGTCTCACTCATAAAACTCCTGTTACCAAATCACCAATATCGGAAACATTCCTCGGTCAAATGTGCTCTGCTTTGTCGAGAACTAATACAACTAAGTCAAGCTCTATTCAACCTTTTTATACATTACAATTGGATATTCAGGTATGGATGATATGATAACCATGATTCAAATATGATTATCTAGCGTTGATTTGTACATACTGTACTGTTACAGTTTTTCATTCAAGCCCATGTAATGTTTTTGTGTAGAATGACAATATTAAAAGTGTACGGGATGCCCTCGAATCCATTTCTACTAAAGAGGAAGTCTCTGGTTTCACTAATTCTAATGGAATTGATGTAGGAGCATGGCGACAACTTAGTCTAGAGGAGCTACCCGTTGTTTTAATATTACATTTAAAAAGATTCGTTTACGATAAAACAGGGAATCGCATTCAGAAGCTGGACAAGAAGTTAGATTTTAATATCGACCTAGAAATTAGCAAAGGTCAGTTCAGTAGTTTTCCATTCGTCACTCTGATTTTCTTGCCGTTATGTCTCAGAGCTACACGATTGTATTTTCTAGTATTATTATATACAAATTCCAAATTGTTGTACAATTCTTCTTATACTTGATTTTCAGATTTACTGTCCACTAATAGCAAGACTAAATATACATTGAATCAGCGAAAGTACAAACTATTCGCAGGTAATATATCCTATAAGTTATTGCAATTATTGCTAGCTAAATATGGCATGTTCGTCTGTCATTTACATTGATTTTTATAATTTAATCCCATATGTGTACTTTGTGTACCATTGCAGTCGTGTATCATGATGGAGAAGAAGCTCATAAAGGCCATTACGTGGCCGATTGTTTCCATCCCTCTAGTGGAAGCATGTGGGGTACATGTGGGTGGCTCCGTTTTGATGACACTTCCGTGAAGCCTATTCCTGAAGCTCAAATGTTGTCTCCAGTACCACCACGTGTTCCTTATCTTCTGTACTATCGTCGATCGGATACGCTTCTGGCACACCATGTGAACCCTCCCACTCACTCGAACACGAACAAGAAGTGATTATCCAAATTTTGAGCTGATTGCAAATAGAAAAAACTCTCTTCTATTTTATAGTTGCATTACATTAGTTCAATTTTCGTGTAGTTCGAGTATGTATGTAGACGGAGATCGCAATTTTTTGGTAACAACGTCGATCACGGTGCACGAGAAATCGAATGCATGCAAAATGTGTTTTATTAGGGACATAAAATTTTTTTTGTTGATGATGTGGTTGATAGTACCTAATATTACCATAATCTTAAAATCATAAATACCTGCGTGTCCTATCTACGTCATTGTCTCTTTTATACTTATATGTAGTAAAGTAAGGGGAAAAAGTTTAGCCTCTCCTAAAAAGAGAACTGCAAAAAGACTGGACTAGTTCTTTTTTTGTGTAATTACTTAAGCACTAGTGGTGTGCTGGCAATCTTTTAGGTTGCTAAATGCTAATAAGAATCATGTGCTGTTCAGCAGTAAACAGTAACAGCTGAAAAGATGATATTATACATATTTGTATGAATGTGAAATTGTTTAAATGTGAGTGATGAGTGTTGTTTGAAAGTAAAAAGTGGTTTGAGTATGAAATGTTAATATAATATTAGTATGGATAACTTGAGTGTTAGTGAAATAGAAGTCTAGTTACTAGTAGGTGAAGGAGAGTTTCCATTAGGTTAGATAGGATTTCTATAGTAGGTAGAATTCAATTAATTCATGGTGTATTTTCACCAAGACCAATTAGAGACTACCACATCAGTTAAATTGGTATTACATCAGCTATTTTATAAAGTAGTTGTAAACGTTGTTAAATTTCGGACATAACTAAAGAAATCAAGCAACGCAACTTATATAACGAGTCTGTAATTATCTGCATATTGGCTGTGATTGGTTTCAATTTTGATAGAAACTAACTGCACTTTATATGAATTTGTAAGTTTATGATTTGATGGAATGGGTGGATAGTGTTTGTATTTTTTGAATTTCGTTAAATTTTGGAACAGTTTTCTTCTGTCGTTTGCTTGTCTTATGAACGTGGGAACAAATGAACATTTCATTTCATTGTTCCTTTTTCTGTATATTGTATAAGCCCCTTTAAAAAACTGAAAACATATTATCGCACGGCTAATTTCGCGGCTCTCTTGCGTCTATTTGGTTGTTTGAAAATAGTACTCAGCTAACGCTAACAGGGCAAACAAACAGTAGAAATTATATGGTAAAGTTTATTTCATTTATCGTTTTCCTAACTAATGCCTGCTTCTTGCTAAAAATCATATAGAGGGCCTGGGTATATTCAGCTTAAAAGATTTAGGTAGTACGTGAACTTAAGAACTTAGGAGTACTGTAAAAAGTGCTCTGCTAATTATACCTTTTCTTGACTCAATTCAATATTTTTATCGTAAGTTGGAGTGGGAGCGGAGTGTAATGGTAAAATGAAATCAACGGAGAAATAGTATGTAATGTAATCAACCAATGCTCCAGTGCAGTGGCTTAGCGTGAAGCAGCAGAGCATATATTTTAACACAATGTTTGAAGTTTATACTTGTTGTTAGTTAGGAAAAAATGTAAACGTTTTGAAAGTTAATTTGGGGTGAAAGACTTGTAATTTAACGGTCATGTAATCAAAATTTCTTTGTATAATTTTTGTATCACCTAGTTTTTGTAGCAGCTCGATTGAACTGACATTTCAGCAAGTTGCCAGACTTTATTGAAAGATTTGATTTAATTTCTTCGTTTTCGAGTGTGTAGCAATCATTATTTATGTGCAGTAGCTTTTCCCTTGTTATTTCAGGACTACAGTATACACTCTTTATTATGGTCTTTATGTCTTGATCAAGCAGAGCGAGAAACCTTTGGACCAAGTATTTGGCCGGTAATATTTTTGAAACTTCCAACATCGAAACTATTTATTCCATACAAACTGTGTGGTTAACTGTTTCATATACTTGCTGCTGTTCAATAAGATCCCAGGGTTGTGGTGTAGCCATTTTTGCCAAATCCTGATCTTGAAATCATTCTGTCAATGTCAAGTCAGATTAAGTTTGTTACTACTTCTGCAGCACTATTGCAGGCATTTAGTGATGAGGTAGTTAATTAATGCCCAATGCATTACTTTAGATTTTAAACTAATTTATATTCTACATTGTTTCTGCTGTGAATAGAGTCTATGACTTAAGTACAGAAAAGAATGTTGCAGCAAAATGGATATTATATTTGTATTACAAGAAACAAAGTTGCGTGTTGTAGAAGAACTGCCGACGTTTATGAAACAATATTCAACTAGTACTATATACTATACATATTAGGTAGTAAAAACTTTTATTCACATGTGAAATGTGACCCCAAATGATCATCATCAAGTCTTAAGTGTAGGTTAAAAGTGTAGTTGAATGAAAGTGCTGAAATGTCACGAGATAAATAACATGAAAGAGAGTAATAAATTCAAGCAGGTAAGAGTGTTGATAATTTTTGAGTTGATTAATTTTAAACATGTATCCCTTCTCTCAGTTTTTGTGTACGCCTGAAAAAAAAATCATTTGTTTTCTTGAAATGTTAAAATACTGAAACATTTAAAAGTGGTGTGGCTTTGTGGTATTTGCTAGCTTATATGTTTTTATCACAGCGTATAAACTGCTACTGTTAACTGTTCTCGTGTACTCCAAATGTGTACTTTTGTGTTGTTTCTTCCCTACCTTACTTTCTTTTTCAGATGTTACATTATTATTAAAATTTTAAATACACAAATTGGGTATGATCTTCTACATGTGTATACATTTAAGTCACTTGTCTTTTCTAAAATGAAACTTTAAAGTGTACTATTCTTGCAGGTTATATGGCACCTCTTACCTGTAATATCTTTATAGTGGTTGTGTTTATTAATTTTTTTGAATAAAATTACACCGGTATTGTTAACTTTCTTGGTTACTTGTAAGACAATCCGTTTGGAAGTCGACAGATTATTAAAATAATAATGAATGAAAAATTTCAATTCAAGCTTATTTATTTTGTAATCATTTTTCATATGATGCATCAAGAGGTTCTGTAACTGCATTACAGATGAACACGATTTTTTTCTTCAAGCCCATAGTTGAAAGAAATGGGGCTTACGTCGTTGAAGAAATAATTTAGTTGGTTATGTATTGATGCAGAAAGCATATAAAAAGTCTCAAAATCTTTGAAACTCTAATTCTGTAAAAAAAAAATGACTGCAGTACAGGGTTAAATAGAGCTAGAGATTTTCTCTAACGAATATTTGGCGCAATGTTCTTTAGTCAGCCAATTTTGAGTCATAAAATGGCGGCCATCTTGTTTATTACTGTTTGTTTAAATTACCTGATATTTTTCCTTAAATATGGTCAAGTCTGTAAGTAATTACTTACGTACTTAAGTACAGTTCAGAGGTTCAGATCGTTCCTACTTTCTTACCACCAAAGATGCCAGGACGCCATATGCCATGTATAAAATTGATTATTAACACGTTGGATGTGTTAGACATAGAAAATCTGAAATGCTAAATGTGCGCATTATACAAAACTCGCCATATGTCAGCTTTGAGAGTTTTATCAAAAAAACAGTATTCTTTTGTTTTCGATTTTTTTCGAAGTAAGATTTCTTTGGAAAGTGCCCAATTTGTGACTATTTTAGTTTGCCCTACAAATAAACAAACAGAATCACCAAATCCCAAGCAATAATAAGTCTGTATCTTTAAACGGTTTCACGTTTTTACGGCTGAAAATGGATCATCGTGGGTCACGCCGGTTGAAGGAATTTAAATGTCCTTACGAATATGTTCAAATGGATGGTTTAGTAAGATTTACTTTTTTATGCTTGAAAAAGAAAGATAAAGATGGCTGGTTATTATTATATTTTTTTCTCATGTAGGCCGTCATGAAAATCATCAAACACTGCTATGAAGAGAGATCTAGTGTTGATACCCCCAGGGGGGGTTTGCTTGGACTGGTTGTGCAGGACAGACTCGAGATCACGAACACGTTTGCGTTTCCATTTACAAAATCTGATGAGGATACGGTTGACGAAGGTTTGTGGCATTCATTTTAAACTCAAGCTATGTAAACTTGAATAGTTGCATCGTTACGTGTGTTGGAATAAATCGTATTGATGAATAATCATCTGAATCTTGCTTTGAAAATTTAGAATACACTGCTAATATGATGATGCATATGAAAAAAATCAATCAAGATTATTTACATGTTGGCTGGTATCAGGCATGTGAGCTTGGATCATTTGTAACTACTGAGTTTGTTCTTGCTCAGCAAGGCTACCAGGATTCTATTGAGGAATCTGTTGTTGTTATTTATGGTATGTGTTTAATAGTTCAAATTTGGTGTCCTATTTGGGATGTGCTAAGCTAGTATTTTCGCAATTGTTTTTCCACAGATCCTCAGAAAACTGAGAAAGGATTTTTGTCTTTGAAGGCGTACCGGCTGACGCCTACAGCTTTGAAAATGTTGAGCGAAAATGAAAACAATATCACTCCAGATGTTGTCAAGCAACTTCATTTAAGTTACGAGAAATTATTTCATGAAGTTCCACTTGTCATCAGAAACTCTCCACTTGCTGGTGCTTTGTGTTGTCAACTTGTGGATATGAAACCTGATAAGGCGACGCAGTATTTGGATTTAGGCACTTCGTAAGTGATGATGATTTCTTGCACTTCTAGTTAATATGAGTCGTTTATTACGAAGCCGAAGGCGAAGTCATAGAATTACCAGAAACGGGAGCGCCCTATGCTCCACATGTTAAAGCTAAAATCACCTGAAAACGCAAGATTGAAATTTGTGTTAGTAAACTCTGTTTGGAACGGGGTAAAAGTTGTGTGCGCAGTTTTCAGACAGGT
>Ga0210040_10009938_pt1 | contig 10993 bp, 12 predicted proteins | sample CryGeyCG12114_NA_FD_185462 | JGI IMG/M metagenome (GOLD analysis project Ga0210040, IMG submission 185462) | Groundwater microbial communities from aquifer - Crystal Geyser CG19_WC_8/21/14_NA (SPAdes) (version 2) | ecosystem: Environmental > Aquatic > Deep subsurface > Groundwater | place: USA... | reverse complement strand
CGCCGGTGAACGGCTCGGTCCCATCATGCAGACGAACGTCCCGCCGCTCGCTTCTGCGGAGCAGCTCGCCGCCGCCATCACTTGGCTGCTGAGTGACGACTCCGCGAACGTGTCCGGTGCCATCCTGCCGAGCGACGGCGGCTGGGCGGCCGTCTGACGGCCCAGACGAGGGAAGAAAGGAGGAGCGCGATGCCTTTCTGGGAAGCGATCCGGACCGGATTCCGGAAGTATGCGGAGTTCCGGGGAACCGCGCGCCGATCCGAGTTCTGGTGGTGGATCCTCTTCGCCGTGCTCGTTCATGCAGCTTTGAACGCCGTGCCGGTGTGGCACCTCGGCATGATGAGCGCCGGTTTCGGGCAGGGCGACGGGCTGTCCGGTGTATGGACGGTTGTGGCCCTGCTTCCGACACTCGCAGTCACAGTGCGCCGCCTGGCCGACGCCGGCTACGCCCGGGCCCACATCCTGTGGGTGCTGCTCCCGCTCGCGGGGCTGATCGTGCTGGCCGTGCTCTGCACGCAACCGAGCCGGAACTCGGTGCAGCCCCCGGGCGCGAGAAGCGACAGCCCCGCTGTGCACGAGTTCGGGACGTGACGCGGACGGACGAAGCCGGGAACGCCGAGGGCTACGGCCGGCCGCTGTGCGGTACGCCGTAGCCCTCGGCGTTTTGGTGTCGGCGAGGCGGGCGACGGGGGCTTCCGTGGCGCAGGCTTCCCGGGAGGTTCGGCGCCCTTATGCCTCGGGGACCACCACGACGGCGCATCCGCTCAGCTCCCGGAGCGCCCGACCGGCCGGATCAAGGTCTGCGCCGGCTCGGCTGTCCTCTGTCGACGACCCGGTCACGACGAGACGCGCGGTGCGGCTCGCTTCCAGCAACGCTGAAGCGAGCCCGCCTTTCGCCGCCATGCGTCGGACGGCGAGACCGGGATGAGTGACGTGTGCGGTTACAAGCGCGTCATGCAGCACGCGCCACTGGGCCGGGTCCTGATCGCCGTTCTCCTCGTGGCCGCCGTGGACGGCGGGCGCGTCCGCGAGCGGTCGCCGCACGTCGATGATTGTCAGGGGTTCGCCTGCACCTGCCGCCTCTCCGGCCGCGAACGACAGCGCTGACCGCGACATCGGCGTCCCGTCGAACCACACCGCCACGCCTGTCCGTGACCCGTCCCTCAGAGCAGGAATCACGGCCACCGGGCCATGTGCGCGTTCTACGACCGCCATCGGCAGAGTCGCCGTCGAGGTGGATCCGCTCCGGGCGGCACCCAGCACGACCAGGGTGCCAAGGCCGGTCATGTCGGCGAGAACCTGGGAGGCTTCGCCGGGAAGCTCCTCACAGGTGATGCGCAGCCCCGGATGCGTCTCGCGGACGCTTTCAGCCTGCTCGTATAAGCGGTTGTGGCCCGCCCCCGGGTCGCTGTCGCCACGCGCATGGACCAGAACGATCCGGTCCGAGGGGGATCGGTCGCACGCCCACGCCAGGGCGGTCTGAGCGTTCTCGGAACCGTCCCAACCCACAACGGTCGTGTGCGTCACTGGCTTCGTGCCGCCTTGCGCCACCGCTCGGGGCGGGGCGGGGCGGCTCTCAGACGAACGGTTGGCGGTGAGCTCCCACGGCATCATGACCTCCGGTCCTCTGGCTTCCACTGCCCTAGCCGGGGTGGTGCTCCTCGTGCGGCGACGGACGCCGACGAGCCATCCACCCTGTCGACACGATCATGCTCGCCGCCCCGAGACGGGTGAAGGGCCGTTGGTCCCGGGGCCCCTGCCGGCGGCTGATCGTCAGACGTTACCTGGGCGATTCGCCGCGACGCTTGCCACGGCGGTGGCGGTGACCCGGGCGACACGCGGGCGGATCAGATGGTCTGCGCCGACGACTCGGTGCGCTGTGACGTGTCGCATCTGCTCCACGATGCGGAGCCCGCCCGGCATGAGGAAGGGGTCCAGCGTGCCGTAGACGAGGTGAATCGATGTCGACACCGAGGCGAGGTCGCTCACCGCTGTCTGCAGCTCGATCACGTTCTCCAGGGATAGAGCGAACGCCTTCCAGTTGCGCTCGCTGACCTCCAGCACGTCCTTGATGGGGGATAGGCGGGCGAGGAAAGCGGCGTTGCGCATCGTGAAGGGCTTATTGCTGCGAAGGAACTCGTAGGCGCGGAGGTAGAGACCCATCGCGGTCCGTTCCAGGGGGTCGCCGAAGGACTCGGGAGGGAGGTAGATGGGCGGACTGACGAGGACCAAGCCCTGCACTCGACGCTGGTGCTGGGCGCCGTAGCGGGCGGCGATGAGGCTCCCCAGCGAGTGTCCGACCAGCACAAACCGGGACAGCCCGAGATGTTTGATCGTCCTCTCCAGGTAGTCGACGTGCTCCGCCATGGTGTATGTGGCGTCGGAAGGGGCAGGTGAGTCACCGAAGCCGAGAAGGTCGATGGCGACCACGCGATGGCTTGGCACGAGGAGCGGGATGAGGTTGGCGAAGGTCGCAGCGGAGGAGGCGATCCCGTGTACGAGCACCACGACCGGCCCTGTACCGCGGTCGACGGAGACGTACAGGAGGGGTCGCGAAGTCCAAGGCCAGCGCACATTCCTGAATACCACGGCGCGATCCTCACCGCTCAAGTCGGGTCTGGCCGCGGAGACCTGCTCCCCTCGCTGCGCTGACCAGAATCGTGGGATGGTCTACCCGCCCGTTGCCCTCGCGGCGACACAGAGGATGACGTGTCCTTGACCACTCTCACGACCCAAGATCCCGTTATCGCGGCGACCGTCAGCGCCATCAGGACCCCGGCAGCTCCGAAAGCCGCCAGCACGAGGAGGGGAGGCGCGCTTTCGTCCACGAGCGGCATCGGTGCGAGGGTCCACAGTAGACCGGTCAGCCACGCGATCGCGCTGATGCCGAGCCAGGACCAGGCCGGCCGCCCCGCATAGGCCAGCACCGCCGCCTGCAAGGCGGGCATCGCCAACAGCAGCAGGGTACCGAGCGCGATCGCGGAGCTGAGCACCACGGGATCGTCCCAGGCGGGTGCTGGCAGCGTGCTCGGCAGCAGCCCGATCGCCCAGGCGATCATGGCGCCGAGAGCGGTCGCCGCGATCCATCGGCGCTGCGGCAGGTTGATCCCCGTGGCGTTCAGGGCGAGCGCTTGACCGGTGCCCAGGCACGCGCCTTCGACTCCACCTGCTGCGACGAGGAGCACATATCGCTCAGGATCCGAGATAGAGGCGGAGGCAACTCCTGCGATGGACGCCATGGCGAAGCCCGCCGTTTCGGCAATCACGACCGCGAGAACCCACCGGCGGTAGACAGCAGCTGGGCGAGGGGGCCGCGGAGAACGATCATCGGTCCTCCGCGACCCCCTCGTCCCGGTTGTCCCGGACGGCGCCTCCGTCACCGTGTCGCCACCCGGAGGTGAGCGGGTTCGGGTACCGCCGCGGCGACCTGCTGGGCCGGGATGACTGCGATCGGCGACGCCGGATTCAGCAGTACGTCATGGGCCACGGATCCCAACTGCACGAGATCGTGCAGCACCCCGCGCTCGTCCCGGCCCACCACAAGGAGGCCGGCGCCAGCGCTCGCCTCCACCAACCGTGGGATCGTCGGCCCCTCGACGAGAACTTCGCGCACCGGCAACGCCGGGTGACGGCGGCGGATGGCCTCCGCGGTCGAGTCGAGTACGGCTTGGCCAGACCGCTTGATCGACTCCCAGGGGTAGTCGATGAGGTACAACGGCGAGGGGTAGGCCGGAGGAGCAGCCCACACGTGGACCAGTTCCAATGGGGCGTCCGCGCGGACGGCTTCCTCTTCGGCGAATGCCATAGCGGTCTCGGAGGGCTTGCCGTCGCCCACAGCGAGCAGCACGGACCCGGAGTTGGGTTGCCACGTCTTCGGCACCACCACCAAAGGCGTTGCGCTCAGCGCAGCCAGCCGCAGAGGAACGGTGCCGTAAACGAGGTGCCGAACCAAACTCGTCTTGTCTGTACCGACGACCAGGAGATCGCTGTCAGTGCTCGCCTCGAGCAGTTCGTGCGTGACGGACCCGGTTCGGGTGCTGGTGCTGATCGCCTCGAAGGGCGCCGCAGACCGCGCGCGGTCCTCGGCCTCCTTCAGAGTCTGCTCGTAGTAGGTGCGCACAGTGCCGAGGTCCCATTCGAGTTCGATCGCAGTGATGACGGTGACGATCTGCAAGCGGGTCGGCGCGGTCTTCGCGCGGTCGATCACCCAGTCGAGCACTGTGAGACTGGTAGGGCTTCCGTCAACGCCGACGGTAACTTTCCGGATGTTCATGTCGATCCTCCTTGTCGGGAAATGTCGCTCTCAGGGTCCGGCCGGTCGTCCGGCAGCGGCAGGGGAGAAAGTCCTACGACACCCGCGGTGTGGACGCGGCCGGGGCAGGCTCTGAATCGACCCCAAATCCCCGCCAGGACTTGAGTGGCACCACCGCAATCGGGCAGGGGGGAGCCGCCACGAGTTCGTGGGCGACAGAACCCAGTAGCACGTCCCGGAAGGCGCTCCCTCCCCGCCGCCCTACGACGGCGAGGGAGGCGCCAGCGAGTGCCTCGCGGAGCGTGCGAGCAGGTGGCCCCTCCAGCAGCACCGTCTCGACCCCGAGGGTCGGGGAGAGTGCGGTCGCCTGTCGCGCCGCGTCGTCGAGGATCTCCCGAGCGGCACGGTGGAGGTAGTCGTACGCGGGGTGCTGCTTCGCGCGGTCGGCGGGGTAGCCGAGCGCGACCTGCCAGGCGTGCAGGATCCGAAGCGGAACCTCCTTCGCAAGCGCCCATTTGACCGCGAAGGCAAGAGGGGCCGCCAGGTCGTTGTTCTCGCCGACGAGAAGCGTGACGGGCGCCGCTCCCGAGGCCCCGCTGGCGGGTGTGGCGATGACCGGCACCCGCGACGTGGCGGCGAGGAACAACGGCAGAGTGGCAGAAGCGAGATCCTCGACCAGCTCAGCGGGAGGAGCAGCGATCACCACGATATCGTCGGGACGCGTAATCCGCGCGACGGAGTCCGCGACGCTGTCGACGAGCGGCGCCGCCCGGAGCGAGAACCAGGCGGTGCCTCGCAGCCACTCGCGGTGGGGGCCAGATAGCTCGAGGGACTCCGCGAGAGCGCGCTCCGCTCCACTTCGCGTCACGCCCCGTGTCTCGACGGTCACGAGCCGGAGCGCGTCGGATTCGACGACGCCGTGATCTACCACCCAGCGGAGCGCCCGAACGCTCTCTGCGCGACCGTCCAGCGCCACGAGTGCCCTTTTGAACGGGGCCGCGCCTGAACGGGCAGGACCCGATGGACTGGGGAACGAGGTTTCAGTTGTGGCATTCATGCCTGCATGATCCGACTTCGCCGGTTTCCCCGGCAGGGCCGTTGGTCCCCGGGCGACGAGAGGGACTTTGGGCCCTTACCGCGATGGACGCGGGCGGGAAGCATAAGTGAAAGGAATCCACTCGTCGGGGCGGGCGTCCGACCCCGGCTAATGAACGAGCGGCCTGCCTCGCAGCGGTTCCACTCACAACGAGTTCCTGGAACGGAGAGAACGATGAGCACAACGAATCTCGAGCGGCCGACCCGCTGCCTGCCGGCGCTCGAGGAGCACGCTGCTGACCCGCTCGTGGAAGACGTGGTCTTGGCGACAGACGGAGGAGAGGCGAGCGTCGGTGCGATGAAGTGGCTGGCGCGGCGCTCTCGGCTGCACCGGCTGAATGTGACGGTGATGACGGTCGTGGAGGCGGACTGGATGACGGTGCAACTCGACTCTGGAACGCTGGAGAGGGCCGCGGAGGAGTGTCTGGACGCCTCCGAGACCTACCTGGCGCGTGTCGCCCCGTCCGCCGAGGTCCGCACCGTCCAGGCGTGGGGCGAGCCCCGCGAGGAGTTCGCGAGAGCCTCGCAGGGGGCCGATCTTCTGGTCGTCGGCAGCAACCGCACGAGCGGTCTCTCGAGCGTCTTAGGCGCCAGCTTCTCGACGAAGCTCGCGGAGGGCGCCGACTGCCCGGTCGTGGTGGTGCCGCGAACCTGGCGAGCCGGCAAGGGAGCCGTCGTCGTCGGCGTGCAAGGCGACGGCAGCGACGAGGCCGCCATCCGGCTGGCCGTGCGGGAAGCCCGCATCATGCACCGCGAACTCCGCATCGTGCATTCCTGGTCCTATCCTCCGATCCTGGCGCCCATCGCCCCCCTCGATGAGGAGACTCCTGGAGTCGTGGACGCGCACGATTCCCTGCTTCAGGGGGTTGTCGGGCGAGTGAGACGGGAGAACCCGACACTCTCCGTTTCCGCCGTGCTCGCCGAGGGGCACCCCGGGGAGGTACTGGCTCGCGAGGCGCAGGGTGGCGAGCTGCTCGTCGTGGGATCGCACGGTTGGACCCTCATGGACAGGTTCTTCATCGGGTCCGTGAGCCGCGAGATCATCTCGCGCCCTCCCTGCCCGGTCGCGGTGGTGCGGCCGTTCGACAAGGAGGTGGAGAGGTGAGCGCCATCTGGACGCCCGAGGACTCCGACGCCGTCGCTGAACTCTCCGATGAGGAGTGCTGGAGTCTGCTCGCGGAGACGGAGGTCGGCCGACTGGCTGCCAGCGTCGCGAACGTACCCGACATCTTCCCCGTGAATCACGTGGTGGACGGGCACACTCTGCTCGTCCGAACAGCCGAGGGAACCAAGCTGCTCGAGATGACCATCAACTCCTACGTCGCGTACGAAATCGACGGGTGGGACGCCGAGTACGCCTGGAGCGTCGTGGTGCGAGGAAACGCGTCCGTGCTGGACAAGCAAGCCGACATTCTCCGGGCGTCTTCGCTGGGTCTCCGGACCTGGGCCCCTACTCTGACGACGCGGTTCGTGCGCATCACACCCATGGTCATCACGGGCCGGCGGATCCGCCGCGACGGCGTCGAGTACTGGGTGTGAGCTGGCGACAGGTCGGAAGGGCGTGACAGGGTCTCCGTCGCTCCGGAAGCGCGGATGCGTGCTTCCGGACTCGGGCACCTGCTCGACGCAGTAGAGCCCGAGTTTCGCGAGTGCGCCTCCACCGATTCTCGGCGTCCAATGCGGCGGGGGATCGCGGCGCGGTAGCAGCCCGACTGACGGCTCTCCCGAGGGCCGGTGCGGATGGCCCTCCCTTTCTAGGAGGGCCGCGATGCAGATCGCCGGCGAGGACTTTCAATCCGCAGGACCGCCTGACCGTTGCGGCCGCTGGCCCGAAGAGGACAATGGGTGATCTCCTGCCGTCCTCATCCCCCCGCGCTGATCAGCCGTTTACGCTCGCACCGTGCGATTGGCCGACTTGGGGTCCAGGATCTGCGTGATCGGGCAGTCCGGTGCAGGCAAGTCCACGCTCGCCGCCGCGATCGGGGCGGGGCTCGATCTGCCCGTCACTCATCTCGACCAGTTGCGGCACCTGCCAGGTACCCAGTGGGAGCTTCGCCCTGATGACGAGTTCGCCGCGTTGCACGCCAACGCGGTCTGCGTCGATCGGTGGGTGATCGAGGGCAACTACTCGCTCCTGTGGACGGAGCGATTCGAACGGGCCTCCGGGTTGATCCTCCTCGACCTCTCCACACCGAGAAGCCTCGTCGAGTATCTGCGTCGTACCGGCGGCCGCGGGCCGAGGATCGGCGGGCTCGACGGCACGACGGATGTCCTCTCCCGGCAGATGGTGGCATTCATCGTGCGGCGGACCCGGGCGAACCGTCGCAGGCGTCGCGACCTGTTCGACAGCGTGGACCTGCCGAAGCTCCTGTTGTCGGGACGCCCCGCCCTCCGCGATTTCTACGAGCAGGAGGGCCTGCGTCGCCCGCTCGGCTGACGATGTCCCCCGCCACGGAAAGAGCCCGCGCTTGGAGTAACCCCGGAGCGGCTGGAAAGTCGGAGCGCCCCTCAGTCGGGACGACCGCGGCTTGCGGTGCACCCTTGCCAGTCCTCACGGAACTTGGTTCAATTGCCGAGGCCCCAGACCCCGGTCGTATCAGTCCTCGAGATTCCTCGGATTCGCTTCCCGTCGGTGGCTCGCGACGCTCCTCGGTCGCGCAGCCTTCGCAGGTGTCTCGTCGACGCGCATCGACGCTCTGAGGAGACCTGTGAACGATCCCGATGTCCGGCCTCGCGGGCAGCAATTGCAGAATCCGTCCGCCATGTCAGTCCCCTCCACCGCGGAGGGCGACCAGCGAGGCCGGCTGATCCGGCAGTTGCCGCGTTCGCTTCCGGACCTCGGCGGCCTCCGGTCTGCGGGCGGGCCGGTGCTCGCGGTGGCAGTCGGGGTTTTCCTCGCCTTCGAGGCGCTTCATGGCGAGTTGGCGGTGGTGATCGTCGCCCTCATCGTGTGCGCTGCGGCGCTCATCGCCACCGCCGTCGGCCGTCAGGTCCTCGCTCGTCGGCGTCTCCGGGGCAGCCGTCGGAGCCGCTCCGGCGAGGCACGGTGACGCCGCCCCGGATCGAGCGGTGGTGTTGTCGGACGTCGCGGGGGCGAGATACCCCATCGATGAAACCCCTGCGCTAGGGGCCCGAGGTCGCAACAGTGCTCGCGAACCGATCCCGGTGGCGCTCACCCGGCAGAGCGAGAATCTCTCGTCGGTAGGCTTCCTCGGGGCGCTCGCCTGATCGCCTGAGCGGACGGAGGGCCGACATGGTCAGGATCGGTTTCGGGTTGCGGCTGGTCGGCGCGACCATCGGACGCCTGTCGATCGCCACGCAGCCCCACGAGAAGATCGTCGCCAGCCAGCAGCGGCAGATCAGTCACAACGCGGTCGTGGACCTCCTGCTCGGCGGCATGGCCCCCGGCGTCACCACGATCGACGACACCGCGGCCGGCGCGGACAGCCGGATCCCGATTCGCATCTATCGACCCAGCAGGTCGCTCCAGACCCTGCCCCTCGTCGTGCTGATGCATGGCGGTGGCTGGGCGACGGGTTCGCTGACGATCTACGACTGGCTCGCAAGCAACCTCGCTCTCCGGGTCGACGCGGTGGTGGTGTCGGTCGACTACCGGCTCGCCCCTGTCCATCGGTGGCCAGCGGCAGCCGAGGACTGCTACGCCGCCTTCGTCGAGGTGGTCGAGCGGGCGGCCGAGTGGAACGCCGACGGTTCCCGCGTGGCGGTCACGGGGGACAGTGCGGGCGGCAACCTCGCTGCGGTGGTGGCACTCATGTCGCGCGATCGCGGGGGGCCGCCGATCTCGTTCCAAGGCCTCATCTATCCGGCGACCGACTTGACTCTCGGCAGCGCCTCGATCGAGGAGAACGCCGAGGCGCCGATCCTGACGAAGCGAGACATCATCGCGTTCCGCGACCTCTACACCCGCGTTGAAGATCGCACCGACCCCTACGCGTCGCCGCTTCTGGCCACCGATCACCGGGGCCTGCCTCCTGCGCTGATCCAAGTCGCAGAACACGATCCGATCCGTGACGACGGGCTGCGGTATGCGGAGGTGTTGCGGAACGCGGGTGTGCCGGTTCGCGTCACCACCTATGTCGGCATGCCGCACGGGTTCCTCGCGTTCCCGCGAATCAGTCGCGCGGCGCCGCAGGCGCTGGAAGAGCTGGGCGCCGCGCTGCAGGACGCGCTCCAGAGCTGAGGGCCCTCCGTCCAGCGCGCCGGGCCCCGGGCCACCCGACGAGTCGCTCACGAGCTCCGAGAGTCGAGGTGGACAGTGCCGGGAACCGGTACGTCGCTGGTGGCGCGGAGGCCGGTGTCGATGAACGAGACCATCCAACTGAAGCTGTCGCCGACATCCGTGGCCATCTGGAAGCCCCCGGAGGACTCGAGCGTGGCGAAGCCGTGCAGGAAGCTCCGGAGCATGCGCATCGCGTGGATCTGATCGCCCTCCTCGAGCTGGTACCCGCGCAGGACCGCGGCGAAGGAGATCAGCGTGCGCTCGAGCGCCGCGGTCAGCGGGTCGTCCGGGCCGGTCGGGCGGATGCCCGTCGTCGCGGCGTAACGGCCCGGGTGCTGCTTCACGTACCCGCGGACGGCCTGCGCGGCGGCGGCGAGGGCATCCCCGCCGGCTCGGCCCTGCATGGCGTCGCGGAGTTCGTCGCCCACCTCGTTGGCCGCGAGCACCGCGATGCGGTGGATGAGGTCCGGGAGCCCTTCGACGTGCTTGTAGAGGGATGGCGCCTTCACTCCGAGTCGGTCCGCGACGACGCTCATGCTCAGCTGCGGAAGCCCGATCTCGTCCGCGAGGGCGGCGGCGGCCTCGGTCACCGCCGCGGAGTCGAGGCCGGCCCTAGGCATGGGTGTCAGCGCTTGTGGACGTCAGCGTCCTGCGGAGGAACGGCACCAGGAGGGCGAGGACAGCCGCGGGCGTCTCCGCGTGCGGGTAGTGACCGGCGCCGTCGATGACGGCGAGCTCGCCCACACCGTCGGCGAGGTCGTCGAGGATCCGCTGACCCTCCGCGCGGGGGTCGGCCCAGTCGGGGTCTGCGCTGCCCTCGATGACGAGGACGGGGCTGCGGACGTCACCGAGGAGAGCGCCGGCATCCGCCGGGGACGTCTTGGTCATGGCGCGGAGTACCGCCATGCGCTCAGGCTGCCGCAGCGTCTCCTCGATGCGGCGGCGCTCCTCGGCCCAGTCGGCGGGCTTGGTGGGGATCGCCACGTCGAGGTAGTCGAGCCAGCCCGGCAAGCTGCCGCTCATCATGACCTTCATGAGCCGCGCCGTGCCGGTGCGATGGTTCTTGTTGCGGAGCAGTCCGGTGAGGTCGATCGACTGCTTGCGGGTGAACGGGGCGAGTTCGACGACGCCCGCGATGACATCGGGGGCCGTCGCGGCGGCGATCGTGGCCGCGCCGCCACTGATCGACTGCCCGACGATCACCGCGGGCCCGCCCAGGGCACGGACGAGGGCGACGAGGTCGCGGGCGATGTCGGTGCGCTCGTAGCTCGCCCAGCCGGTGCTCGAGTCGCCGCAACCGCGGAGGTCCACGTTGGCGACCCGGTACCCGGCGGCGACGAGCTCCGGAACCATGAAGCGATAGGAGCGGCGGCTGTCGCCCATCCCGTGGGCGAGGACGACGAGCG
>Ga0210040_10009937_pt1 | contig 10994 bp, 9 predicted proteins | sample CryGeyCG12114_NA_FD_185462 | JGI IMG/M metagenome (GOLD analysis project Ga0210040, IMG submission 185462) | Groundwater microbial communities from aquifer - Crystal Geyser CG19_WC_8/21/14_NA (SPAdes) (version 2) | ecosystem: Environmental > Aquatic > Deep subsurface > Groundwater | place: USA... | reverse complement strand
AGCTTGTGCGGGGTGACGCCCTCGAGCACCTGCGGCGGGCGGCCGGGCACGTAGGACGGCACGTCGTCGAGGACCGCCCGCAGGCGGGGGTGCGGCGAGGTCATGCCCGCAGAGGGTAGGCGCGGCTGCGGGAGCGGCCGGGCCCCCGGGACCGCGGCCTCACCCGGCGGCGCGCTGCTGCGCCGCCCAGGCCCCGGCGACCATGTCGTCGAGGCTGTGGCGCATGGCCCAGTCGAGGTCGCGAGCCGCCAGGTCGCCGCGGGCCACGATGCGGGCGGGGTCGCCCGGCCGGCGCTCGGCCTCCTCCGGGGTGAAGTCCACGCCCGTGACGCGCGCGACGGCGGTCATGATCTCCCGCACCGACACCCCGTCGCCGCTGCCGAGGTTGTAGACGGGCTCGACCGGGTCCCCGGCCTCGAGGCGGCGGGCGGCGGCCACGTGGCTGCGCGCGAGGTCGGCGACGTGGACGTAGTCGCGCACGCAGGTGCCGTCCGGCGTCGGGTAGTCGGTGCCCCGGATGCTCGGGGTGCGGCCCTCGACCAGCGCCGAGAGCACCAGCGGGAAGAGGTTGTGCCGGCTGGCGTCGTAGAGCTCGGGGCGCCCGGACCCGACGACGTTGAAGTAGCGCAGCGAGGTGCCGCGCAGGTCGGTGGTCCGCGCGACGTCGCGCAGCAGCCACTCCCCGACCAGCTTGCTCTCCCCGTACGGCGACTCCGGCCGCGTGGGCGTGGCCTCGGTGACGACGTCGTCCGGCGGCGTGCCGTAGACGGCCGCGCTCGAGGAGAAGACGAGTCGGCCGACGCCGACCTCGCCCATCGCCCGCAGCAGCCCCACCATCGCGGTGACGTTCTGGGTGTAGGTGTGCAGCGGCCGCTGCACGGAGACGCCGGCGTACTTGAAGCCGGCCAGGTGGACCACGCCGGTGACCTCGTGCTCGCGCAGGGCGCCCTCGACGGCCGGGACGTCGAGCAGGTCGGCCCGCACCAGGGGCACGTCGTCGGGCACGAAGCCCCTGACGCCCGAGGACAGGTCGTCGAGGACCACGCAGGCCAGCCCGGCCTCGCGGAACGCGTCCACGACGTGCGCCCCGATGTACCCCGCGCCGCCGGTCACCAGCCAGCTCATCTAGCTCTCCTCGCCCCTCGTCGTCGCCCTCGCCCCGCGGCCCCGTCGACGCGCCCGCGGGGGGCGTCCTGCGGCTGCGGCCACCGGGGCCGGTCCTCCGCATCCTGCCAGCCGCCCGTCGGCGCGGGCCGGAACGACGAGGGCGCTGCGCGTCGGGCCTCATCGGGCCGGCCGGCGCTCGGCGAGAAGGAGCTGCGCGCTCGCGGAGGTGCCGTCGGCCGCCAGGTACGGGGCCACGCGCTCGCGCCAGGCGACGAGCGAGGCGTCGTCGGAGGAGTCCACCAGGTCGGCCGTCTCGCCGTAGCGGTCCAGGGAGTGGCCGGCCATCCCGTGCGGCGGCTCCCCGGGCGCGGCGGTCTCGGGCGGCAGGTCCCGCACGACCGTCGACCAGCTCGGCGTCGCCGGGTTCTCCGCGCCGTCCAGGCTCGCGATCCAGTCCTCCTCGTGCTCGAGCGAGAGGACCGCGACGTCCGGGGGCAGGTCGAAGCCGCCGACGGGGGCTCCCGCGGTGAGCACGGCGTCGACGGTGACCGTCGCGCGCAGCGCCGGGTCGGCGGCCAGCTGGGCCGCCGTGATGCCGCCCTGGCTGTAGCCGACGAGGAGGACCGGGTCGCCCGGGTGGACGCCCGCCCGCTGCATCGCCGTGACCGCGGCGCGCGTCGCCGCCGTCGGCACCTGCGCCACCGCCCGGACGTCGGTGCCGAGGTCGGCGGGGTTCGTCGTCGTCCGCGCCCACGGCGCCGCGGTGGTCTGCGTCGGCGGCAGGACGACGACCCAGCGGCGGGTGCCGGCGGCGTCGACGACGCGCTCGACGGAGACGGGTGCCCCGCTCGTGCCCCGCCCGCCGGGGCTCAGCGCACCCCCGCCGGCCATGGGGCGCGCACGTGCGAGCAGGTCGGCGGTGCCCCGCGCGGCCGGCACCGGGGCTGCGGGGCCCGCGGCGCGCACCTCGACCCGCGCGGGCCGCAGCGCGCCGTCCTGGGTGGCGACGGCGGCCACGGCGCCCGCCAGGTCGGCGACGTCGCGCGGCGGCCAGACCACGCGGTCCCCGCCCGCCTCGAGGACGGCCCGTCGTCCCGCGCCCCCCGGGGGCGCGGCCCCCGGCCCCAGCGGCAGAGCGGCACCGGCGAGGGCCGGCAGCGCGGCCACGACGTGCTGGAGCAGGAGCGGGTGCTGGGCCGCGAGCAGGGACGCCTCGGCCGCGAGCCCTGCAGCCGACGCGCGGGCGTCGTCCCGCGCGAGGGCCTCGAGCTCCGCGGGCAGCCCCACCGCTCCGGCCAGCAGCAGCCCCCGCTCCGCCGCGTCCACCCGGCTGTCGGCGAGGGCCCCCACCGCCTGGTCCCCCAGGTCCCCCACGAGCCCGCCGCCCCGCACCACCACCCAGGTGAGGCAGGCCCCGGAGACGGCCACGAGCACGGCCGCGCCCGCGGGCAGCGCCACGTCCGGGCGCCGCGCCATCGCGCCCAGCGCCCCGCCCGCGGCTCCCGCGACGCCGTCCCGGACCTGCGCGACGGCGCGCTCCGCCACGCGCTCGGCCTCCTCGTAGGCCGCCCCGGCCAGGGCCAGGCTCGCCGCCAGGGCGCCGCACACCGCCGCGGTGCCCGCCGCTCCGCCCGGCCCGACCGCGGCGGCGAGAGCCTCCGCGACCGCGGCAGCCCCGGCCGGGTCCAGCGCCGGCGCACCGGTGAGAGCCGCGCGGGCGACGACGCCCGTCACGTCGACCACGCGCTCCCCGAGCACGAGGCCGCTGCGCCGCAGCGCGTCGGCCGCCTCGCCCATGGCCCTCCCGTCGGCGACGAGGCCGCCGGCACCGCCGCGGACGGCCAGCCCGCCACCCGCGGCCCGGCCCGGCCCCAGCACCTCGGCCACGAGGTCGGCCGCGGGACCCGCCGTCGAGGTCACCACCGGGCTCACCAGCGGGCCGCCGTCCACGAGGAGGCACCGCGGAGGGCGCCGTCGACCACGGCGTCGGCGCGAGCCAGCAGGCGCGGCGCCAGGTCGTCGCCCTCCTCCACCGCCCGCGCCGCGAGCTCGGCCGCGACCGCGGCGGCCGAACGCAGGGCCTCGGCGCGGCCCTCCACACCCGCCGCGTGCGCTCGCAGCGCGAGGGCGAGCGCGTCGAGGGCGCCGGCGTCCCGCGTCGCGCGCACGACCAGCTCGGCCAGCCGGGCGCGGTAGGCGACCGCTGCGCGCGAGCGCCACCCGCCCGCGTCGGCGGCCCGCAGCCGGGCCACCTCGGCGCGCACGGCCGCCGCCTCGCCGTCGACCCTGGACGCCGCCGCGCGCAGCGCCCCCGCCGCAGCGCTCGCCGCGGCGAGGGCGGGCCCCACGGCCCGCACCAGCCCCTCCGCACCCGCGCCCGTCCCGACCGTCATGCGACCTCCCGCTCTCGAACCCGGGCAGGACGCTAGGGAGGACGCGGACCCGGCCGGCGGCCCCGACGGTCTGCTGTGCGCACCCGCCGCGCCGTCGAGCCTGTGCGCGCGGGCAGGACAGGCCCGACGGCGAGAGCACCGTGAGGACGGCCGAGCGCGCCGGGCACGTGACGGCTCGGGACCCGGCACAGCTCGGCCCGGGCGGGCCGGGAGCTGTCGGGGCGGAGCTGCCGGGGCGGAGCCGTCGGGGCGGAGCCGTCTGGGCGGGGCTATCGGGGCGGGGCGTCGGGCGGGCGCGCAGCTCAGGCGCGCCCGAGGTCCTCCACGTCCTCGACGACCAGCGGAGGGCCCTGCTGGGCCGTCGTGAGCACCCCGCGCTGCTCGGCGCCGCGCACGCGGACCCGGTGCCCGACGAGGTGGCGCTGGGCGGCACCCACGAGCCACGTCCCGCCGTCCGCGGCGCGCAGCACCACGGCTCCGCGCTCGACGCCCTCCTCGACGACGCCCTCGAGCTCGAGCCGGGGCCCGGGGCCGGCGGGCTCCTGCGGCCGCTGGCGCCCGCGGCGCCCCGCGCGCCGGGCCAGCCGATCGCGCACCTGGTCCGGAGCCGGGAGCCGGCCGTCGTCGGAGGAGCCGGGCACGGGCGCGTCGGGGTCCATCCCCCGTGCCTACCGCACGCCCGCTCCCTCCGGCGCGCCCAGGCCCGACGCGGCGGGCACCCGGCACGGACCGCGACACGGGCCGCGGGGCCGGACCGGGACACCGGGCACCGGGCACCGGGCACCGGGCACCGGGCACCGGGCACCGGGCACCGGGCACCGGGCACCGGGCACCGGCGGCGTGCACCGGCGGGGCGGGAGGATGGCGACGTGCCGCCCTCCGCCTCCTCGTCGGCGCCCCGCCCCGCTGCCCGGCGACCAGCTCCCGCAGCCGCACCCCGCACCGCCCCACCTGCGCGCGGCCCGGCCCCTCCCGCGGAGGAGGACGCGCTGGAGGGCCTGCCGGTGCGCACCCCCGTCGAGGTGCTGCTGCTGCTCGCCTCGCCGGAGCACCACTACTTCGGCCGTCCCCGCGACGGCGCCCCGCAGCCGCCCTCGCCGGCGCTGGACCGCGTCGACGTCGTCTCGGGCAGGGGCGTGGTCGGCGACCGCTTCTTCGGCCGCGCGGCGCACATGGACGCGGCCGTGACGGTGATGGCCGTCGAGTCCCTGCAGCGCGTGGCCGCCGACCTCGGCCTGGCCACGGGCTCGGACCCGCTCGGCGGCTTCGACCTCCGCCGGCCCCGTCGCAACGTCGTGCTGCGCGGCGCCCCGGTGGACTCCCTCGTCGGGCGCGACCTCGCCCTCGACTGCCGCGCCGGCGGGGGCGGCGTCGTCCGGTTCTCGGGGCGTCGGCCCGCGGCGCCGTGCGCCTGGATGGACGAGGTGCTCGCGCCCGGCGCGCACGCGGCCCTGCGCGGGCGCGGCGGGCTGCGCTGCGTGCCCACGACGTCGGGTGCGCTGGTGGTCGGTCGGGCGCAGCTGCGCACCGCCGAGCCCGTCGACCCGGCGAGCGCCGGGTTCCCCGTCCTGCGCCGCGGCCGCCTCCCCTGACCGACCCGCACCGCCGCCCGCAGCGGGCCGGGTCTCAGCGGGGCCGGCGTCCGGGCCGCACCCGCACCGGCCCGAGCAGCGGACCCGCCTGCCGCGTCGCCGCGTCGCCGGCCCGGCGCCGGGGGACCGGCGAGGTCTCCCGGAGCTCCTCGAGCGGGTCGGGCCCGTGCTCCGGCGAGCACGCAGCCGCGTCGCGCTCGGGCACCGGGAGACCTCCGAGGACGGGCGCTGACGCACGCAGCGCGATGTCGACGTCGCTGCGGCGCGCCGGCCCCCAGGTGAGCACGGTCCGTGGCGCTGCACCCACCGGGGCCCGGGCGATCACCCCCCCGGGTCAGCGCAGAGTCACCGATCGGGTCAGTCGGACGCCTGCCGGGCGTCACGCGGTGACGGCACGCCCCGAACCGTCGAGCCCGAGCACCGGTCGCTCGGACCGTGCGTCCGCGCTGGGCGCCGGCGGCGCGGAACATCGGGGGGCCGTGTCGCGGTTGCCGCACCACGTGCCGCCACCAGCGCGCCCCTCCGGGCGCGCGGACCGGTGGTCGGCCCGACGACCCCGAGGAGCGCACCTGTGCTGACCGTGAACGCCCGATCCACCGCCGGCCCCGGCGAGCCCTTCCAGGCCACGACCGTCGAGCGCCGTGACGTCGGCCCCGCCGAGGTCCTCATCGACATCGCGTTCGCCGGCATCTGCCACTCCGACATCCACACCGCGCGCGGCGAGTGGGGCGAGACCCTGTTCCCGCTGGTCCCCGGCCACGAGATCGCGGGCGTCGTCTCCGAGGTCGGCTCCGACGTCACGAAGTTCTCCGTCGGCGACCGCGTCGGGGTGGGGTGCTTCGTCGACTCCTGCCGCGAGTGCGAGAACTGCCGCGCGGGCGAGGAGCAGTACTGCCTGCAGGGCGAGACCGGCACCTACAACGCCGTCGGGCGGGACGGGCGCCCGACGGTCGGCGGCTACAGCGAGAAGATCGTCGTCGACGAGAACTACGTCATGGGCATCCCCGAGGGCATCGACCTCGACGTCGCCGCCCCGCTGCTGTGCGCCGGCATCACGCTGTACAGCCCGCTCAAGCACTGGGGCGCGGGCCCGGGGAAGAAGGTCGCGATCGTCGGCCTCGGCGGGCTCGGGCACATGGGCGTCAAGATCGCCAAGGCCCTCGGCGCCGAGGTGACGGTGCTCTCGCAGTCGCTGAAGAAGCAGGAGGACGGCCTGCGCCTGGGCGCCGACCACTACCACGCGACGGGCGACGAGGGCACCTTCGAGCAGCTCGCCGGGCAGTTCGACCTGATCATCAGCACCATCTCGGCCAACGTCGACTTCAACGCCTACCTCGGCCTGCTGAAGCTCGACGGCGCGCTCGTGCAGGTCGGCGCGCCGGAGAAGCCGCTGGACATCGCGGCGTTCTCGCTCATCCAGGGCCGCAAGACGCTCGCCGGGTCCAAGATCGGCGGCATCCGCCAGACCCAGGAGATGCTCGACTTCTGCGCCGAGCACGGCATCGGCGCCGAGGTCGAGGTCATCCGCGGCGACCAGGTCGACGAGGCCTACGAGCGCGTCGTCGCCAGCGACGTCCGCTACCGCTTCGTCATCGACACCGCCACGCTCGCGGGCTGACGCCCCTGCCCCACCACGACGACGCCCCCGCCGGTCTCCGGCGGGGGCGTCGTCGTCGCGGGCCTCAGCGGTCGGTGTGCGCGGGGTCGCCCGCTGCAGCCCCACCGCCGACGGACGACCCGGACGGCCCGGGCGCGCCCGCGAGGCCGGACGTCAGGGCGGCGATGGCGTCGTCGCTCACGGCGGCGGCGGAGCGGTTCGCCTCCACGACGGCGCGGTAGACCTCCTCGCGGTGCACCTGGACGCTGCGGGGGGCGTCGATGCCGAGGCGCACCACCTCACCGCGGACCTCGACGACCGTCACCACGACGTCGTCGCCGATGACGATGCTCTCTCCCGCGCGACGGGTCAGGACCAGCACCCGCAGAGCATAGGCGCGGACGGGAGGTCCCGGGCGTCTCGCCCCGTCCCCCGCACCTCGCGGGACCTCCGCGTCACGCCGGTCGACGGCTCAGCGGCCGCCGTCGTCCCCGACCCGCAGGCGCTCGGCCAGCTCCTCGGGGATCACCTGCGACACCGCCGCCGGGGGGGCGCTGCGCTGCCGCGGCACCCCGGCCGCGCTCCCCGCCGCCTCCGACGGCGGGGGCGGCGGGGGGAGCAGACGACGCAGGGCGGCCTCCCCGGCCATCGCGACCAGCAGGGCCGCGAGCAGCCGGACCGAGGCCTCGAGAGGGGTCGTGGCGCCGACCAGCATCCCGCGCACCGCCGGGGCGGCCAGCAGCACGGTCAGCGCGGTGACGACGCCGACGCTCACCGGGCGACCCTGCGCTCGCGACGGCGGCGCGCCGGCTCGGCCGCCACGGGCTCGGGGAGCGCGCGGGTCAGCAGGGAGGTCCAGGCGCTGGCCCCGCCGTCGCCCCCGTCGACGCTCGCGACCGGCAGCTCGAAGCCGAGCACGGTGCCCGGGTCGGCGCTGCCCGCGGCCTGCACCACGTGCGCGGCGTCCGGGTCCTCGACGAAGACGCCGTCGAGCCAGCGCTCGGAGTCCGAGCTCTTGCGCGTCGCGTCGACGACGACGTGCACCTGGTCGGCCCGCAGTGCGCCGACGACGCCGCGCGCCCAGTGCACGCTCTCCGGGTCGCACTCGACCTGGACGACGACGACGCCGGGGGCGTCGCCGAGGCGGACCGTCGCCGCGGCGCGGCGCGCAGCGACGGCGTCGCGCACCACCTCGCGCCGCGGGGAGCCCGACCCGGTCGGGCGGGCGGCGACGACGACGCCCTCGGGGCCGATGCCGAGCCTCGTCGCCAGGGCCATCGCGACCACGAGCGCCTCTCGGGGAGCGCCGACGACGGCCACGAGGTCCCCCTCGCGTCCGGGCAGGGGCGGTGCCTCCGGCAGCTCCTGGAGCAGCTCGTGCAGCTCGCCGGTGGTCGCGTCGAGCGGCAGTCGCTCGAGCAGGTGGGCCGGCAGCCCGGCCGCGGCGGCGCGGGCCCGCGGCGCACCGGCGTCGTCCCCTCCCGGCGCGGGAGCCGGGGCGGCCGGCGCCGGCGCCGCGACCTGCGCCGCCTCGGGCCTGCGCCGCACCGCCGCCTGCGCCTGCGTGTCCTCCTGCTGCCTCAGGTCCGCGTGCTCCGACGGGACGTCCTGGGCCCCCTCCGCGGCCGACGGCTCGGCGTCCGCGAGGGGCACGGCGCCCTCGGCGACGTGACGGGCCGCCAGCAGGGCCATCAGCTCGGCCACGGCCGCCCCGGCGGCCACGGGCTCCGCGCCCTGCGCGACCTGCACCTCGTGCTCCGCCCCGGGCCGCGGCGTCGCACCGGCGGTCGGCGCCGGTGCGCCGACGACGTCGGGCTCGGCGGCGCCGCGCACCGCGTCGAGGACGGCGGCGAAGGCGGCGCTCTCGGTGGACAGGGGGCGGCCGCGCTCCAGCGGCTCCGCCGGGGCGGCGTGGCGCGCCCGGGGGGAGCTGCCGCCCCGCCCGTCCGCCCCGGCCCCGTCCCCGGCGGCCGCGTGCACCGCCGCCCCGTTGATCCCGTTCGTCCCGTTGATCCCCACCGCGGCATCGTCCCCCGCGTCGGCGGCGTCGACCAGGCGGTCGAGCGCACCACCGCGCGCTGCGCGTCCGACGACCGGGGCGTTGGCGTCCGGGTCGAGGACGCCGCCCCGCACGAGCGCCCGGGCGATCGGCGAGTCGAAGATGTCGCCCAGCACCTCGTCGCGGCGGCCGGTGCCGGCGGTCGGGTCGGCGGTCGCCCGCGGGGTGGGCACCTCCGCGGCCACGGCCGGGGTGCCCTTCGAGAGTCCGAGCACGTGCGTCTCCTCCTGGTCGCGGCCGCGGGGGCCGTGCTGGTGCTCGCCGGCGTCGGCGCTGGTCAGTTGCGGGGCGGTGGCGGGTCGGCGCTCGTCGACGACGACCTCGGGGGCCTCCCCCGACTCCTCGGCGGGACGGACGGCCTCCTGGACCGCTGGGGCCGCCCCGTCCGCGGGCTGGGACGCGGGGGCGTCGGGCTCGTCGTCCAGCTCGACGACGACCTCGTAGCGCTGGCGGGCGAAGAAGCCGCCGACGCCACCCACGCGCACGCGCTCGGCGCGCACCACGCGGGCGCCCTCGCCGTGCTCGTCGGCGACCCGCGCCAGCAGCTCGTCCAGCCCGTCCCCCTCGAGGACCACGGTGGTCATCGCCTCACGCTCCCAGCGCCTGGGCGACCGGGACCGCGGCGGCCCCCGTCACCGTCCCGACGGTCTCGATGCGGGGGCCGGACGAACCCCCACCACCCGCCTCGGAGTACGACAGCACGGGCAGGCGCGGCACGGCCAGGCCCACGAGCCGGCGCAGCGGCGCGCGCAGCACGGGTGCGCACACGAGGACCGGGGACCAGCCCAGGTCCTCGGCCTGCCGCAGCACCGCGTCCACCTGCTCGACGACGGCCTCGGCGCGGCGCGGGTCGAGGGACAGGGTCGTCCCCTCGTCGCCCGGGCGCACCGACTCCGCCATCTGGTGCTCGAGGAGCGGGTCCAGCGTGATCACCCGCAGGACGCCGTCTCGGGCGGCGGCCGCGGCGATGGCCGGCCCGAGAGCGGCGCGTGCGGCGTCCACGAGGGCGTCGAGGTCGGCGCCGCCTCCGCGGCCGCGCAGGGAGAGCGCCTCGAAGATGCGGGCCAGGTCGCGGATGGCGATCCCCTCGTCCAGCAGGGCGCGCAGCACGCGCTGCACCTCGCCCAGGGTCATGACGCCGGGCACGAGCTCCTCGACGACGGCGGGGTCGTCCACCTTGACGGCGTCCACCAGGGCGCGGACGTCCTCGCGGGAGAGCAGCCGCGCGGCGTGCGTGCGCACGACCTCGGCGAGGTGGGTGACCAGCACGGATGCGCGGTCGACGACGGTCGCCCCGGTCATCTCGGCCTGGTGCTGCAGCTCGGCGGGCACCCAGCGGCCGGCGAGGCCGAAGACCGGCTCGCTCGTCGGCGTCCCGGGCAGGTGGTCCAGGTCGTCGCCGAGAGCGAGGACGCGCCCGGGGGGCGCCTGGCCGCGGCCGACCTCCACGCCCGAGATGCGGATGGCGTAGGAGGACATCGGCAGGTCGATGCTGTCGCGGGTGCGGACCGGCGGGACGACGAGGCCCAGCTCGAGGGCCGTCTTGCGGCGCAGGCCCCGCACCCGGTCGAGCAGGTCGCCACCGGCGCCCGTGTCGACGAGGTCGACGAGGTCCGGGGCGAGCACGACCTCCAGCGGGTCGACGCGCATCTGCTGCAGCAGCCCCTGCGGGCTGTCGGCGCCGGGCCCGGCCGGCAGGGCGGGGGCGGCGGCCTCGGCCGCGGCGTCCTCGGCGGCCTGCGCCCTCCCCGCGCGCTGGGCCGCGAGCAGGACCACGGCGCCGAGCGCCATGAACGGCAGCTTGGGCATGCCCGGGATGAGGGCGATCACGATGACGCCGCCGCCGGCGATCAGGAGCGCCGGCCTCTGCTTGAGCAGCTGCGTCGCCGCGTCCGTGCCCAGGTCCCCCTGCGTCGTGGCGCGGGTGACGATGAGGCCGGTGGCGACCGAGAGCAGCAGCGCGGGGATCTGAGAGACGAGGCCGTCGCCGACCGTCAGCAGGCTGTAGGTCTGCAGGGACTCACCGGCCGGCATGTCCTTCTGGACCATCCCGATGATGAAGCCGCCGACCAGGTTGATGACCGTGATGATGATGCCGGCGATGGCGTCGCCCTTGACGAACTTCGAGCCGCCGTCCATGGCGCCGTAGAAGTCGGCCTCGGCGGTCACGTCCGCGCGGCGCTGGCGGGCGGTGTCCTCGTCGATGAGGCCGGCGTTGAGGTCGGCGTCGATGGCCATCTGCTTGC
>Ga0210040_10009936_pt1 | contig 10995 bp, 16 predicted proteins | sample CryGeyCG12114_NA_FD_185462 | JGI IMG/M metagenome (GOLD analysis project Ga0210040, IMG submission 185462) | Groundwater microbial communities from aquifer - Crystal Geyser CG19_WC_8/21/14_NA (SPAdes) (version 2) | ecosystem: Environmental > Aquatic > Deep subsurface > Groundwater | place: USA... | reverse complement strand
ACCCCAGCGCCCGGGCACCCTCGATCAGCTCATCCCGATACGGCTCTGCTCCCTGGTATCCGCTAGAGAAACGGGGCGGTACGTGAGAGTCCCTGACCGTGTCCCAGTCCGGTGTGCTACCGGGTGAGAAATGCGTGCTGCCTTCGGGCGGGGGTACTGGTGACTCCTCAAAAACATCATCAGCGCGGCTCTGTGCTGCGATCTGACGGGGTTTCCGGGTCGGGATGGTCGTGGCTACCATGGCGGGCGGTTCCTGTCCTGTGTCGGGCGTCTGCGGTTGGCCTGTTGTATCTTCTGGCCGAGGCGTCCACCGGCTGAGGTGTTGCAGCGTGAGTGCGAGGGGCCGAGGTTCTCGAGGGTGTCGGGTCCGCCGAGTGCGCTGTCGATGATGTGGCCTACGTGCCATCGCTGGTCGGTGGTCACTGGGCGTCCACAGTTCACGCACGCCAGAGGCAGGCGGGGGGTGATGTACTCCCTCGCCTGCCTGCTGATCTTGAGCCATGCTGTCGTGCGGTGGTGGGCGCTCATCCCCGGCTCGGGTCCCAGAAATCGAGGAAGTAGTCCTGGTCGTCGTGCATCCACTTCGAGCACTGTTCACCGGCGTACTCGACGCTGATGCTGCGGTCGCCTGCGTCGGTCATGGTGTCCATGCAGTACTGGAACGCTGCGGTCATGGGGTCGAGTGCCGGCGTCGCGGGCTGGGTCATGTTGAGGCTGATGATCACGGCGGCGGCGAGGGCGAGGAGGAGTGTCCCGATGATGATGACCTTCTGGCCGTTGGTGAGTGCGTGGCGTCGCATCGGGTTAGCCCTCCATGTTGCAGTAGGCGACGTCGTGAGCTGCGATGCACGCCTGCCGGTTGGCTTCGATCCAGGCGATGTGCTCGGGACTGGTCGCCCAGGTCATGAGGGCGATGAACCCGCACACGATGACCGCTCCGATGAACGTGAGTACGACGGAGTAGAGGATCTTCTGGCGGGTGGTGAGGGGCTCGACCGTGATCGGGACGCTTTCGCCTCCTGCTGCGTGGATGGCTGCGTCGAGCTGGTTGAGGCGCCGCTGGACGTCCTGGATGTTGGTCAGGGTGTCGTCAATGGTGGTCATGGTGTTGTCCTGTTCTGTTTAGGCGGTGACAAGGGCTGCGAGGTCGAGGCGGAGTGCCTGCGCGAGGCGGGCGACTTCCTCGACGTAGAGCGGGTGGCCGTTGTAGATGCGGGTCATGCGGCGGTGGCTGATCCCGGTTAGAGCGGCGAGCTGGCGTGCGTTGAGGTTCTGGCGGGTGGCCTCGAGGATGACTCGGAGGGTGATGGTGTCGGAGTAGTCGTGCTCGCGCTGAGTTGTGGGGTTCATGGTGGGGTCCTGTCAGTTGAAGGTGCGGTCGAGGATGCGATGGCAGCGGGTGCAGAGCGCGTCGTAGTCGGCGGGGTTCCCGGACCAGACGGCCGATGACTGGACGCTGATGCGGCCCTGGGATCGGTGGACTCTGCGCTCTCCGGTCTGCTCCTGCTTCGAACGGTGGTTGTACGCCCACTCGCGGGCCTGCTTCCCACAGGGGCACACGTACTGGGATGCGCTGCCTCTGCGGTCGTACAGGCGAAGGTGGGCGGTGGTGTAGCTGCAAGGGCCGGTGAGTGACCCTGAACGGTTGGGGCGGCGGATGATGTTGTCGGGGACGGTGGGGTACGTCGTGGTGGGCATGGTGGCTCCTAGTCAGGGATGGGTGGGTGTTAGGCGGTCGTGCCGATGAAGCGGACGTAGAGCTCCGCGCGGCCCTTCTGTTCCTTGTCGCGGTTGCGCAAGGTGGCCTCGAACGCGCCCGCTGGGCGGAACGCGACGAGATGGGCTGTGCGGACCTGGTAGGCGTTGGCCGAGTGGGCGAGCCCGTCGACCTTGATCCATTCGCCGGGATTGGCTTTGGCGAGGTCTGCGACTTCGTACCAATCGATGCGGACGGACTGCCCATTGCTGGCGGGCCTACCGGAGTTGGCCGGCGGTGGGTTCTGGATGGTGGGCATAGCACGAGTCTAACACAGACTTTAGTCCGCGGTGTCACGTATCCCGATCAGTTCCCCGATTGGAGGACCAGGGCGCGACGTTTCGACTTGGTCATTTGGTGATGGAGTCATTTGGACATCCATCACACACACGTAGTGGGTGGATGTGTCCAGAACAGGCGGCGTCCAGATGGTTTCCCGCGCCGTTACTGGGCAGGAGGGCCATCGGGCGATCTGGACACGGCCCCCGCTGTCCGAATGGCTGACGTCGGCTCAACCGGCGCCGGCCCAGGGTGTCCCTGATGACGGACACCCCTCGTGAGATACTGGTCCGCAGGTAGTAAATCCCATCGTTGTAGTTCGCCTCGTCGCTTGTGCTAAAGTGGACTAGCACGAGATAAGTAAGGTCCCGGCCGGAACCCCCATCACCCGGTCGGGTGGCACCAACCTCCTGACTAGCCCCCCACGTGAAAGGCTCTACCTTGACCTCCTCCCACCTCCCCACAGCTCTCCGCCTCGCGGCCATCGGGATGCACGTGTTCCCGTGCTACGCAAAGACCACTCAGGTACTCGGGACCGCGCTCACCCACTACCCGAAGACACCCGTCACCCGACGCGGATTCACCGAAGCGACTACGGATCCGAAGCAGATTCGCGCATGGTTCGAGGGAACCGACTACCTAGTGGGCGTCGCCGCCGGGAGGTCCGGCGTGGTCGTGCTCGACGTCGACGTGGACATGGACAAGGGCACTGATGGGTGGGACTCGCTCGCGGACGTGGAAGTGGCCGACACGTTCCACTACCAGACGAAGCGCGGCGGCTCGCACTACGTCTACGCGGCCCCTGAGGGTGTCGCCCTGGCCCCCACCCAGAACCATGTGACCGACGACGGCCTCGTGCTCGACGGTGTCGATCGTCGCGCCGGCGGGTCGTATTTCATCTGGTGGGCCGATGAGGTGCCGTCCTCCCGTGACGTGTTCACCCCGGCGCCTGAGTGGTTCCTCGGCGCCTCCGGCCGTGTCGAGGGTGAGGGGTTCTCCGCGGGACTGGCCGAATGGTTCCTCCGCGTCCCTCAGGGCGAAGCGGACAACACGATGCAGCGGGCTATCGACGCGATCCCCCGCGGCGACTTCGGCCACCTCGAGCTGTTGTCTCAGCAGACATACCTCGTCAAGCTCGCCTCCGAGGGGCACCCGGGCGTGGAGGACGCGCTGCGAGTACTGTTCCAGGAGTGGACGCGCGCCCCGTACAACGACGAGGATCACGCGCGGGAGTTCCACGTCGCGCTGCAGGGCGCCGTCCTCAAGTACGGGAAGGTGCCCGACGACTCCGCCGCCGACACCCCGAAGCCCCGAGGACTCAACTTGCTGCGCCTCTCCGACCTGATGAGCAGGCCCGACCCCGAGTGGTGGGTGGAGGGCCTCATCCAGCAGGACACGGTCGCGCTGTTCGCCGGTGAGCCCGGCATCGGCAAGACGTTCGTCATGCTCGACGTCGCCGGGTGCATCGCTACCGGCGCGGACTGGCACGGACGCAAGACTAAGCAGGGCCGGGTCCTGTACGTCGTGGCTGAGGGTGCAGGGTCATTCGGTCAGCGGCTCATGGCGTGGCAGGACTACAACGGCCAGTCGATTGGCAACGACTCGATGGGGTTCCTCGAGCAGGGGATCAACCTCTCCGAGGGGCAGAGCATGAAGAATCTTGAGGAGCTGCTGGAGGTCGAGCCCTTCGACCTCATCGTGCTGGACACGTTCTCCCAGCTGTCCAATGTCGAGTCCGAGAATGATGCCGCACAGGTGTCCAGCGTGCTCAGGATGGCTCGCAAGATCCGCGAATGGAGGCCGGGGTCCACGGTCGTGATCGTCCACCACACGAACAAGTCCGAGCGCGGGCAGGTACGCGGGTCGACGGTGTTCCGGGGCAACTGCGACACGGTGATCGTCGCGCGGCCCGAGGGTGGCGAGGACTCTGGATCGTTCTACCTGTCGACGGAGGCGGCGAAGGATGGGAAGCAAAAGGACGGGAAGGCGGAGACTCTGCACGGGTTCGCGGTCCACGAGCACAAGCCCTCCGCGGTGATCGTGCAGGACGGTGCGAGCAAGCCCGACCCCGACTATGACGCCATCGTCCTGACGCTCTCCGATGGTCAGTGGCACGGCATCGCGGACTTCGCTGCGCATATGGCGACGGCCACCGACTCCGACAAGAAACGGATCAAACGGCGGTTGGACACGATGCGCACTGGGTTCCACGCGGTGGAGGAGCAGGGGAACACTAAGAGCAAAGCCTGGCGGTTCACGGAGGTGGCGCTGCAGCAGTCCGCGTCGATCCTCCCGATGGTCACGCCGCGCGGAGTGGCCGCGTAGCACGTACCTCCGACAAAGCAGAAAGCCCCGCACCCCCCCACGGGGCCGGGGCTTTCTCTGTTGGGTGGTGCGCTCCTGACTAGGGGGCTGCTACTTGTCCAGGATACTCGTTGACCGGCCGTTGGCAAGTCCGAACGGTCACGTGCTCACTTCTGAACAACTGGCGGCGGGACCTGCAACGCCAGCGCGGTGATGGCCTCGTGCAGCGCCCGGTTTTCCTCGGTGAGCTTTGACAGGGTCCCGTTGGTCTGCGCCTTGATCGTCTCGAGCTTGCGGTCCTGGTGCCCGAGCGCGGAGAACGTGCCGGCGGCGACCGTCGCGAGTCCGAGCACGGTGACGAGGGTGTTCACGAGCACGCCCAGAGAGTCCGGGCGGACAATGAGGATGATCACAGCCCCGGCGATGCCGAGCCCCACGAGGATGAAGTACCCCAGAGTGATCGCGGTCTTGTTCATGCCAGAGCTCCCTATCAGGCGGGCCGGTAGGAGAACTGGATGGACATGGCCGATCCCGCTCCCCAGGTCTGCGGCGTGGTCGGATTGATGTTGATGTAGCCGGAGGTGTTGGGCGCGAGCGCGAACAGAGTCACCTGCGTCTGCGAGGTGTTCCGGGCGAGCACGAACAGGGGCGCGACAGAGCCGCCGATGAACGTGCCACCGGTCCCGGCGTACGCGGCGAATGCGTGCAGCGGGACGACGGCAGGCACCGGGAGCGTGAATCCCGGGTCGGTGCCCATCGACCAGTTCGACCCGCCGAACACGACGGAGAACTGCACGGTCACTTCGTTCTCGTCGCCGCGCCAGAACCCCTTGATCTGCCCCGTGGTGCCCTTGTTCATGTTCAGGAGGGTGGGCACGTACGGGGTCCACGAGGTGTCCGCGAGGCTAGCGATGCGCTCGCCCACGGCCGTGAGCGCGGCACTGACGCTGCGCTGCCCCTTGTTCTCGAACTCGGAGAACGGCGTCACGGCGTCCGTCTCGTCGTAGATGTAGATGCCTTCGCCATCGACGTATCCCATGGTGTGCTGCCTTCCTAGTCGCGCTCGACGTTGCGGGTGGTGACGGTCATCTCGTCAGCCGGGAGGTTCCACGTAACGGATGCCACGCGGGATGTCTGTGTGTACGTCTCGGGCAGGCCGAGGGTCGCGGTCATGCCGGGCCGGAGCGTGTAGTCGGACACGGCCTCGACGGTCACTTGCCGGCCGCGAGCCTGAGCACGGTTGAGGAGGAGCTGCGCACCTATGCCGGCGTTCCCCACCCCGTCGTACGTGACCGTCAGCGTCTTAGTCGGCGCGGCGATGCCGGGCATCTGCGCGGTCGTGTAGTTGGTGTGCTCCACGTCGAACTCGTCACGCCACCGGTAGATCGCGACTACGGAGTCGTACCACTGATCGGAGATCTCCTGCGCGTCCCGGCTGATCGTGTCCATCAGGCCCGTGATATTGCTGCTGATGGTGAGGTTCATCGCCTCCGCGCGGTTGTACGTCGCGGGCACGAGCCTCCACCGGCGATTCTCGTCGCAGAACAGGCGGAGCCCGGCGTCCTGGAGAATCGGCATGAGGTAGTCCCACGCGCTCGTGCCGGGTTCCCACCGGAGTGCTTCGTCATCGGCCACGTCCGCGTCAGCCTCAGGGGTGCCGAGGTACGCCCCGATGGTGGCGAGCGCGAACCGTACGGCCGACGACACAGTGCCACCCTGGGGGTAGAGGGCGTCAGTCTGCACGAGGGCGTAGTCCTGCAGCAGGGCCTCGTCGGACGCGAGCGTGTAGCTGGCCTCACCGGTGACCCAGTCGAGGCGCCGGGACCGGAGCGTCAGGAACAGGGACGTCGATCGCGGCATGACGCGCTGTGTGCCCCTGTACGGCTCGAAATACAGCGCGGTGACGTCCGCTGCGGTGTCGCCCTGAAATGCGCTCGTGAGGGCCGCTGCGGTCTGCCCTGTGTGCGCTGCGGTGAATGCCGACACCGGGGCCGATGCTCCGAAGTCCTCCCGGAGGTTGACCTGGACACGGACGTTCTTGCGCGGGTCGAGCTGCGCCATCTCGTCCTCGGTCGGGAGCGGCCCCGTAAGCGTCACCTGCACGTACGGACTCCACCCCTCGTCCAGCGTTGCGGTGAAGTCGGACGGGGTGATCGTGACGCGCTTCTCGACGTCGACCAACTGCCGGGCGGTGACCGTCACGTCGTCCACGTAGTTGATCGTGGATGCGGCCGCGGTGGTGTTCTTGAGGCGGAGGTAGACGCCGGCCGCGGTGGTGAGCGTGATCACGAGGCGGACCCGCTGCCACGACGTTGTCGGCTGGACGAACAGGACAGGGGTCGCGGTCGTCGGCTCGAGGCCGATCCGCTGCACCCACGCGCTCACACCGTCGCCGTTGCGGTTCGAGCGGATCCAGAACTCCACGGTGTACTCCGTGCGCCCGGTGCCGGAATCGGGGAACGTGCCTTGCACAGTGTCGGTGGAGGGCTTGAAGCTGAGGGAGTACGCCCCGGTGCGCGCCTCGGTGGTGCTGCGGATACCGCCGGACCATGCGGCCCGTTCCGTCTCGAAACTCGTGCTGTACGGGAAACGCTCGGAGGCGACCGTGGGCACGAGGACCACAGCGTCCGGGAGGACCTCGACGGAGTGCCGGGATATGGTGCTCAAAACTCGCTCACCTCCTGGAACCCCACGGACACGATCCAGAACGCTCGCGTCTCCGGTTCGAGCTGGCGGCGGATGCTGCCCACGACGTAGACCATCCCGATGGATGGGCGGTCAGAGTCGGTTAGCGTGAATGACCCCTCAGTGGCGTGTAGCGCCTCGCACGCGGCCGCGGTGGACTCGTCAGCGAACAGTAGCTCCAACGTCCCGGAGCGAAGGCTGGCGGGCTTGAGGGTGACGTTCGGAGCACCGTTCCCGATGAGGTTGTGGACGAGGTTGCGCGACATCCGTGCGGCGTCGTAGCCGAGGACGAGCGCGGGCGTGACGGTGACGTCGCCCTTCGTGATCGTGGTGGCCATTACGGAATCCCCATCCCTCCCCGAACACCGTTCGAGGCGTAGTTGTTGACGCGGGCCTCGATGTTCGCCACGCGCCGCTGAGCGACGAACGCGGCCATCTGGGAGTTCGCGGTGCGGAGGTCTACGGACGGGCTCACGACAGGGCCGGCCATGGTGTCCGGGATGCCCTGCTCGAGGCCCTTCGTGTAGGTGCCCGAGTTGCTGCGGGCGGCCTCGGACCAGATGCGGTCGAGCGCGCGCTGCTGGTCCGGTGCGGCGGACTGGTATCCGGCGAGGAACGTCGCGGCGGACTCGACACCCTGAGCCTGCAGGAACGCCTTGGCGTCGGCTGAGAGGGGCGTGCTGGCGAGCGTCTGCTGGTAGTTGCGGATCGCGTCCTCGCGGGCCTGCATCGCGTTGATGTATGCGCCCACGTCGAATAGCCCGGACTCGTCATCGATGTAGTCCTGGACGCCCTCAGCGGCTTCGTCGTACGCCTCATTGATCGACTCGACTGCCTGAGCACGACGGTCAGCTGCCTCGGTCGCGCGGGCCTGCGCTGCCGTGTCCTCCTCGGTGATCTCGGTCAGCAGCTTGTTTGCGGCGATGGCGTCATCGGTCACGCCGGTCATGTTCTGCAGCGCGGCGATCTGGTTCTTGAGCGCAGTCTCCCGAGCGCTCAGGGCAGCGTTATCGCTGAACCCCGCGAAGATGTTCTCGTCACGGTTCTTGCGCGCCTGCTCCTGGACCTCCTGCAACTGCCCCTTGAGGTCGTCGAGCACAGCGAGGGTGGCGTCCATGTCGTAGCCCGACATCGCCCGGAACATCGTCTTGATGTCCACCCCGAAGTCATCAGCGGCCGCGCTCGCCTTGTCGAGGTTCGAGACCGCGCTGCGCTGCCACAGCTCCCAGAACTCCTTGGAATCAGCGACCTCCACGCCCCACTCGCGCATCTTCGCGCCGAGGTCGATCTGGTCGATATCGCCGCCAACGTCGTAGAGTTCCTGCGCAAGTTCGCCCGTGCGCTCCTTCGCCTCGTTGATGGCGTCGGCCGCCTCCTGCCCCGCGGTGATCGCGAGCCCCAGCCCGATCGCTACAGCAGCACCGGCGACGAGGCCAGCAGGACCGAAGCCTGCAAGCGCGTTCGCGGCAAGCTCCTGGATGGCGTCCAGGCCGTCCTCGACGGACGAGAAACTAGCGGCCATCTCCTTACCGGTGGACGCTGCCTCGTCGCCCATCTCCTCGATGCCCTTGGACGCGCCGTCCGTGCCATCCTTGAGGTTGCGGCGTGTCGAGTCCCCGGCGTCCTTCGTCTCCCGCTGAACGGTCGACGCCATGTCCTTGAACGACCGCTCAACCTTCTCGGTCTGCTGGATCGTGCCCTTGAACGAATCCTCGAGCTTGTCGCCGGCCTTGTCGCCGCCGCGCGCGAGGTCATCGAGGGAGTCGCCGACATCCTCAAGAACATCGGTGACGTCCTTCATCCCGCGAACTACCTCGCGGGTGTTCGCTCCGATGTCGAGCGTCAGTCCGGCCATGGTGTCAGCCCTTTCCTTCGAGTGCCTCAGCGATGACGCGCACAGTGGTCTGTGCCCACAGCGAGGCGACGCGGGGGACTATGCGCTTGACGGCTGGATAGAACACGCGGCCCCTGGCGTTGTAAGCGGGAAACTGCTTTCCGGTGCGGCGAGTCACCCGGTAGGGGCGTCCCTTGGGTGACCGCTGCGTGTACGTGGACTGACGGACCTTCGCGCCGAACTCGAAACCGCCGAACCCCTCACGCGGCAGGAGCCCACCGGAGAGGCGGCGTCCCTTCGTCGCGGCGGTCAACTTGATGTTCTGGTTGCTCACTGTGGCGGTGGCTGTCTGGACGAGCACCTTGGACTGCGGGACGGTGGACGCCTCACGGGCGAGCGCACGCTGCCACTCCGGGACGATGGCCTGCTTCGTCTGGGTGCGGATTTGCTTCTGGATCTCGCGGTCCGCGTTCTTGAGCGCGGCGAGGATGGCCCGAAGCTCACGCGATGAACGCGCGTCGATCTTGAGCATTCGGGCCAGCCCCTTTACGCGCCGGCTGCGGGGAGCAGCTCGGGACGGCCCTCGACTCCGAGCGTCACCGATGCGGTGCCGACTGCGGACACGGCCCCACCGATCGTGCCGGGGACGAGGATGATGTCCGCGGTGAACGCCGGGCCACCGGCGGTGGGCTCGAACCGTGCCACGACCGTCTCGCCCTCGTGCTCGAACAGGTAGCGGGAGAGGCTGTCGGGCGTCTCCCAATCCTGCGCATAGCTGAGGTTGCACGTCCACGTCGCGGGCACCGCGAAGCTGAACACGCTCTCCGGGGTGAGGCCCTGCCACGTGACGATGTTCCCCGAAGGGGCGAACTCGACCGTCGACACGTGGGCCTGATAGTCGTTCGCTGCGATGGTGAGCACGACGTCCCGGAGGAAGATCGGCTTTACTGCGATGGTTGCCATGATGTCTCCTTAGGACTTGGCGGTGATGGTCAGGCCGATGTCGTATCCGAGTGCACCGGAGTCGGTGTCCCCGAACTTGTCGGCTCCTGTCCAGGCGACGGTGCCGCCCGGGAGCTTGTCGATCGCGGCGAGGAAGTCCCCCACGCCGGCATCCAGGTCGTCCTCCATGCGGGCGAGGTTCTCGCCCTCCACGAATACGCGAGCCGTGAAGTCGACCAGGATGTTTCCGATCGGGGCCTCAGGGAGCGGGCGGAAACTCTGCTGGGAGAGGCGGACGACGATCTTCCCGCGGGTGTCCACAGTGCCCTCGTCGTGGACGAGCTTGAACGTACGCGGGAGGTGCGGGCGGATGAGCCCGGCGAGGTCAGAGCGGATGCTCATGCTGCCACCGGCCGTCCACGCTTCGGGCGGAGAATGCCCTTGACGACCCAGTCCATCGGGAACGGGCGGATCGTGAAGCCCTCATCCCCCACGTTCCCCGAGGGGTCAGCCTTCGTCGCGATGTAGAGGTTGCGGGCTTGCATGGCCTGAGCCTGCCGGTACCGGAGCGGTGCCTGCCCGTCGTACGCGGGCGCGAACTCCTCGCACTGGAACCGTGCCGTGCTCAGGAGCGAGTAGAGCTGCGTGTCCGGGATGTCGGCGGCGTCACGCCATTCCGTGCGGATGGACGCGAGCGTGTGCCACCCATCCGGGTCCTCGACCACAATCCACGCCGGAGCGACCCTGTACCGGCCTGCGCCGGTGGAAAGGACGAGCCCGAGGGGGTAGAGCCCCGAGGACGTAAACAGGCTGTCAGCGGGCAGCGTCAGGACGATGGAGTCCTCATCCACTGATGCGGGAACCGTCGTGCCGTTGAGCGTCGCCTCGGCCGCGGTGACGTTGGTCAGCGCAACCTCGTTGCCCTCATCGTCCTCGAGCGTGACGGTGAGTGTGCCAGGGGTGTCCCCGATGTAGTAGGAGTCCAGAGGTTCGGTCACGGAGTAAGCCATCGGAGATCCCTTCTGCTAGGCGGGTGGACCCCGGGGGGCCGGCGTGAGTAGCCGACCCCCCGGGAGGTGGGGTTACGCGCCCGGTGCGACGAGGGAGAGCGCGGCGGGGTTGTTGATGACCGTTGCGAAGTAGCCGTGCAGCGAGGGGTCGATGCCTCCCTTGGACACGTCGAGGCCCTCGACGC
>Ga0210040_10009935_pt1 | contig 10995 bp, 12 predicted proteins | sample CryGeyCG12114_NA_FD_185462 | JGI IMG/M metagenome (GOLD analysis project Ga0210040, IMG submission 185462) | Groundwater microbial communities from aquifer - Crystal Geyser CG19_WC_8/21/14_NA (SPAdes) (version 2) | ecosystem: Environmental > Aquatic > Deep subsurface > Groundwater | place: USA... | reverse complement strand
CCCCGACGCCCACCCCGACGCCCACGCCCACCGACACCCCGACCGTCACGCCGACCGCGACGCCGACCGGCACCGCGACGGTGCCACCGCCGCCCTGAGCCCGGTGGGTCAGTCCAGTCCGTCAGTCGGCTCTCAGGGCTGGCAGTCAGCCGTCAGCGGCGGGCGGTGGTGGTCGCCGGGCGGGCGTAGTCGAGCTCGGTGCTGCCGTCGTACGCCGGCAGCCGGACGCTGCTCTCGAGCTTGACGTCCCAGCCGAGGCCGTCCTGGACCGCCTGCAGGTAGAGCTTGACGTAGGGATTCCCCTCGACCGAGGCGAGCAGGTCCGACGGTGAGCCGACGGCGGTGATCCGATAGGGCGGGGAGTAGGGCACGCCGTGCAGGACCACGGTGTTGCCCACGCACTTGATGCCGGTCGTGGCCACCACCCGCTGGCCCTGCAGGGTCATCGCCTCGGCGCCGCCGGCCCACAGGGCGTTGGCCACCGCCTGGATGTCCTGCTGGTGGACCAGCAACTGGCTCACCTGGCTGCCCGCCTCCGCCAGCGCCTCGTCGGAGGCGTCGTCGAGGGTGATGGTGACGCCCGGGCCCCGCACCGGGCGCAGCCCCGCGGGGCCCTCGAGGGCGTCGGCCTTGCGCTGCTCGGTGTCCGCGGCGGTGCTGCCGAGCTCCTTGCTGAGCCGGTCCACCTGCGCCGACAGGGCGACCGCCTGCGCCCGCAGCCCCTCGAGATCGTGCGCCTCGGAGTCGGCCAGCCCCGGGAGGTCGTCGTACCTCCCGGCGCGCAGGTCGGTGCCCTGCGAGCTGACCATGCTGGTGACGAAGAGGACGCCGGCCAGCACGAAGACGGCCGGCGCCAGCAGCCGCCACTGCCAGGACCGGCGTGCCGGTGCACCGTGGCGCGACCGGCTGCGGCCCCCGAGGGCGGCGCGCAGCCGGCCCGGGCGGTCCTGCCGGTGGGAGTGCACCGGGGGGTGGCCAGTCATCGGCGGCGCCTTCGGTCAAGCGGCTGGGTCGCGACTACGCTAGCCGAGATATCTCCACCCCGAGCCGACCCGGCCGTCGTCCGTGCGCGGCTCGGCGTCCGCCCCCAGGAGTGAGCTGTGCCGAGTTCCCGCACCTTCCGCCGCCGTGACGCCGACCTCGGCGCCGCCCCGCGTCGCCGGACCTCGGTGGTCCGCACCGGGCTGTGCCTGGTCCTGGCCCTGCTCGGCATCGCCTGGCTGGTGGTCTACACGGTCGCGGCCGCTCCCGACGACCTCGGGGTGAGCCCGACCAAGGGCGCGATGGGCCAGATGGCCGACCTCGGCCACTGGAACTACGTGATCGGCTTCGGCCTGCTGTTCCTCGGCCTCGCGCTGGCGGCTCACCCCTCGACCCCGCTGGGTCGCGGCCGCGGCGTGGTGGTCGGGATGCTCGGCTCCTTCCTGGTCGGCCTGGTGTGGATCGTCTTGTACTACGTCACCGGCTCGGTCGCCGACGTCCCGCTGATCACCGACCTCGCGCAGTACAACCTGATCGTCGGCATCGGCTTCTTCGCCGTCGGCTTCGTCTACGCCACACACTGGGAGTAGCCGGTTATCCACAACTGTGGACGTGCGTGGGGACGAATTACACGGCTGGAATTTCATCCACAGGAGTTATCAACACTGTGGATCACGGGGCGTGCCGGGTGAGACCTCGGACTGTGCGCGCTCCCCACGCAGGGCATGACACCTAGGTGAATCACCCGACGCGCCGGTCTTCATGCGGGCGCGCCCGAGCTGACTAGACCGGTGTGAGCCAGGCAGGGGTGCGGGCGGCCGCCTGGGTCAGGAGGCGAGGGCCAGGGCCCGGACGGCGATCAGCGCGACGACCACGACGGCGGTCGTCGCCACGCCCGCCACCTGGTACGTCGTGCGCCCGGCTCGAGGCGCGAAGGCCAGCACCGAGCCGATGACCACACCGGCGACGAAGCCGCCGAGGTGCCCCTGCCACGAGATGCCGCTGAGCAGCACCGTGATGACGAAGTTGATGCCGATCCAGGTGGCGATGCTGCGCACGTCACCGTGCACCTTGATCGCGATCACCAGCAGCGCGCCCATCAGCCCGAAGATCGCGCCGGACGCACCGAGCGTGAGGCTGTAGCTGGCCGACAGCCACATCACCGAGGCGCTGCCCGCGAGCCCGGAGACGAAGTAGACCGCGAGGAACCGCAGCCGTCCCAGCGCCAGCTCGAGCTGCGGGCCGAGCACCCACAAGGCGAGCATGTTGAACCCGATGTGGGTGATGCTGACGTGCATGAACATCGAGGTGACCAGCTGCCACACGTCGCCCTGGGCGACCGCGTGGTACTGCGGGTAGACGACGCCCCCGTAGCTCGCGGACGGGCGCAGGGCCAGCAGGTCGATCAGCCGGCTGCCGCTGCCGCCGGTCGCGGTCACCGCCACCCAGAGTGCGACATTGATCGCGATCAGCACCTGGGAGGTGAGCGCCGGGTTGCCGGAGTGCTGCCCGCCGTACGCCGTGCGCCCGGCTCGGGCGTCCCGGGTCCCCTCCTTGACACACGACGGGCACTGGAACCCCACGGCCGCCGGTCGCATGCAGTCCGGGCAGATGGTCCGGCCGCAGCGCTGGCACCGGATGTGCGCCTCGCGCTCGGGGTGCCGATAGCAGACCGGCGCCGCCTCGAGAGGGGCGCCGGCCGACGGGACGTCCGGGATGCTCATCGTGGGTGCCTCAGGGCCGGCAGCTGATGGTCAGCGTCGTTCGATGCTGACCGACTCGATGGTGACCGGCTCGACCGGACGGTCGCCGGAGCCGGTGGGCACCGTGTTGATGCTGTCCACGATGGCGCGGCTGGCCTCGTCCTCGACCTCGCCGAAGATCGTGTGCTTGTTGTTGAGCCACGGGGTGGCGGCGGTGGTGATGAAGAACTGCGAGCCGTTGGTGCCGGGGCCGGCGTTGGCCATCGCCAGGAGGTACTTGCGGTCGAACTGCAGCTCGGGGTGGAACTCGTCCTTGAACTGGTAGCCCGGACCACCGGTGCCGGTGCCCAGCGGGTCGCCGCCCTGGATCATGAAGTCCTGGATGATCCGGTGGAAGACCACGCCGTCGTAGAACGGCTCGGGGGACTTCTTGCCGGTCTGCGGGACGGCGTACTCCTGGGTGCCCTCGGCGAGCCCGACGAAGTTCTTCACGGTCGTGGGTGCGTGGTTGTCGAACAGGTGGACGACGATGTCGCCCTTCGAGGTCTTCAACGTCGCGTAGGTCTCGGTCATGACCCCGATCCTCCCATGCGGGCCAACCCGGTGTTTCGCCCGCGACCGGACGCGGGCATGATCGACACCCCAGACACGAGAGAGGCACCCATGTCGAGGAAGAAGACGCTGCGCGACCACGCCGGCGAGCTCGCGGAGACCCTGGCCCCCCACGTGGAAACCGCCCGGGACAAGGCCGGCCCGGCCCTCGCGGACGCCCGCGACCGGGCCGTGCCTGCACTCAAGGACGCCCGAGACCGTGCCGTGCCGGTCCTCGCCGATGCGCGCGACCGAGCCGTGGAGGCGGCCGGACCGCGACTGGCCAGCGCCCGCGACAAGGCCGTCGACGTCGCCGGTCCGCGCCTCGCGGACGCCCGGGACAAGGCGGTCAGCACCGCTTCGCCGTACCTCGAGGACGTGCGCGACCGTGCCCTGGACGCGGCCGCGCCGGTCCTGGACCGGGCGGCGCCGGTGCTGTCCGACGCCCGCGACAAGGCGGCCCCGCTCCTCGCCGAGGCCCGTGACCGGCTCGCCTCCGACGTCGTCCCGGCACTCGAGGCGGCGATCGCTGCGGTCGACCACGCCACCGAGGACGTCCGCGCCGAGACCGGTCGACGCGGCCGTGCCGTCGCCGCCGCGGTCAAGGGCGACGTCGCCGAGCCCCCGCGCAGCAGCCACCGCGTCCGCAACGTGCTGCTCGCCCTCGGCGTGGGCGGCGCGGCGTTCGCGGTCGTGAAGAGGCTGACCGGCGGATCGTCGAAGCCGACCACCGGCTGGCAGTCCTCCTACACGCCGCCGCCGGCGACCAGCGCCGCCGTGGCCGAGCCGGCCGACGGTGCCGCCGCCACCCCGGCCGAGGCCGTCGCGGACAGCGCGGAGGCCCCCCGCGACGCGACCACCCCGGACAACCCGGTCACCGAGATCGAGGTCAACCGCACCGACAAGCCCTGACCCGCCGAGGCGTCCCTTCCGGCGCCCCCAACCCCGCCGAGGCGTCCCTTAGCGCGCCCCCAACCCCGCCGAGGCGTCCCTTCCAGCCGTCCGACAAGCCCGAGCACGTCACGAAGAGACGCCTGGGCATGCCGCCAGCTGCGCGAAGAGACGCCTCGGCGCACGGATGGGTGCGGGAAGGGACGCCTCGATCAGACGGCGGGCTCGGGGGTGCCCTGGGCGAGCTGCGCCTGCACCCGGCGGACCGCACGGTGCTCGGCCCAGAACGACAGGAACGGGACCGTGCCGCACAGCAGGGTGAGCAGCGTGAACACGATGCTCCACCGGGCCACGCGCGACAGCGCGAAGGCGACGAACAAGAAGCCCATGTAGATGAACCCGTGGGCGGTGCCCAGGATCCGGCTGATCCCGCTGCCGACCTCCTGGCCGGTGCTGCCCACGGGCAGCACCCCCGGGGACACCGCGTGCACCTGGTCCAGCGGCAGCCCGACCAGGACGAGCAGGATGATCGAGACACCCACGACGGTCGCCAGCACGCGGTACGCCGTCAGCAGTGTCTGCAGGGTCCTCACACCGGCGAAGGTACTCCGGTGACCCGGCTCACCTCGTCGCGGCACCAGCGCAGCCACACGTAGACGCCGAAGCCGCCGAACACCCACCACTCCAGCGCGTAGAGCAGGTTGCGTACCGAGGTGAACGCCGACGCCTTGGGCAGCGCAGCCGGCGTCACCGCCTCCAGGGCCTGCCCCGCCGCGGAGGCGGTCGCCGGCGAGACTCGCTTCGCGATCACGTAGGCGCCGTAGAGGTCGCGGTCGACGCGCTGCAGCACGTCGGGCACCCGGAGCTGCGCGATCACGTCGTCGTCCGGGTGCGGGTCAGTGTCGCCGGACCCCTCGCCGGGCTGGAGCCATCCGGTCACCCGGACCTTCCCCGACGGCGCGGCCGGCGCGTCCGCGACCTTGGGGGTCCAGCCGCGGACCACGAGCATCGCCGGCGCGCCGGCGCAGGACCCGGCCGACGCCTCGGCGGTGGGGCAGACGGCGACGGGCGTCACCGCCCAGAACCCCTCACGACCGTGCAGCTCGCGCCCGGAGACGTAGACGGTGGCGCCGGGGTCCCAGCGGCCGGTCAGCGTGACCGGCTTGCCGACGCCGGTCCGCGGGAACGCCTCGTCGGCGGTCATCACCGAGGACAGCGGAGCCGGTCGGGCATCCACGACGGCGGCGGTCTTGTGCTCGCGACCGTCCTGCCACACGCCGTACTGCCAGAGACCGAGCAGGATCGCCCCGGCCGTCGCGACCACCGCCAGCAGGTGCAGCGCCAGCATCCGCGGCGCGAGCAGGCGGGTCACCGGGGGCACGCCTCCAGGCTACGGGCGGGAGCCAGGGCGTACGTCGCCCGGTCGAGCCCCCGGGTCGCCCGGGACCACCCTGGGCCGCAGTGCCGCAATCCGCGGCGAACCGCTGCCCGGCCACGATAGATTCGTGGCGGGAGAGAGGGAGCGACCGTGCGCGCCAGGGGACCTCACAGCACCGGCCTGTTGGCGGAGGTGCGTCGCAGCCACCGGCTGGTGCGGTGCGTGCTGCTCGCGGCGCTGGTGCTGAGCCTGGTCACGGCCGGCTACGTCGTTGCCGTCAGCACCCCTCGACTCAGCGCGGCCTCCGCCCAGCTGGCCGACGCGCGCGCCCTCGACACCGGCATGCTCGAGGAGGAGGCAGGCATCCGAGCCTGGCTGACCACCGGTGACCAGTCGGCGCTGCAGACCTACGACGCCGGGCACGCCGTCAGCCAAGGGGCAGTCGCACGCCTGGTGCGGCACCACGACCAGCACCCCTCGGGCACACCCGAGGTGGTCACCACGCTGCTGGCCCAGCAGCGGTGGGACGCCTGGGCCGCGATCGCGGCGACCTCCACCTACACCTCCACCCAGCGCAGCGACGGCACGGCCGCCCGCTTCATGCTCGAGGCGGACGCGGTCTTCGACACCTACCGCGACGCCGCCGACGCCAGCAACGCTGCCCTCGCCCGGGCGAGGTCCCGGGCCGAGACCCAGCAGGCCGATGTGCTGCGCGGGGTCCTCGCCGCCGCCGCCGTGCTGCTGGCCCTGGCCGCCCTCGCGACCGCGGTCCGCCAGCGGCGGTCCCGCCGGACCCTGGTAGAACCGCTCGACAGCCTCCACGACACCGTGACGGCCCTGCGGTCGGGTGACCTCACCGTGCGCACCGGCGCGTCCGTCGCCGGGTCCGTACCCGAGCTCGCGGAGGTCGGCGTCGCGCTCGACACGCTGGCCGACGACCTGACCCGGGCCGGCACCGAGGCCGCCGCCCGGGAACGCCGGCTCGCCCGGCTCGCCTACCGCTTCGAGACGGTGGTCCGGGTCGGCCGCGAGGTCGCCGGCAGTCTGAGCGTCCCCTACGTGTCGGCGACCGTCACCACGGCCGCCGCCGAGCTGCTCAACGCCTCCGCCGTGCTGTGGCTGCGGGGCGAGCAGCAGACCTTCGAGGCGGTGCACCGCAGCCGCGACCCGCACGGGGTGAACCCTCCGGCCGACCCGGTGCCGCCGGGCATCGTGGCCCGCGCCGCGGCCGACGCCCACGTCGCCTCCGAGCTCGGGCGCACGGCGTACCCGCTGGTGCTGGCGGGCCGGGTCACCGCCGTGCTCGAGGTCGCCACCACGCAGCTCGACGCCGACACCGACCAGGTGCTCAGCGCGCTGCTGTCCACGGCCGCCGCGTCGCTGGAGTCGGCGCACCTGCACAGCACCGCGCGCCAGATGGCCGACCTCGACGGGCTCACGAGCCTCCCGAACCGCCGCCGGTTCGAGACCGACATGGACAGCGAGTGGGAGCGGTGCCGCCGCTACAAGCGCCCGCTCAGCCTGGTGATGCTCGACCTCGACCACTTCAAGCGGCTCAACGACGAGCACGGCCACCTGCTCGGCGACGAAGTGCTCCGCGAGGTGGCCAGAACGCTGCGGTCGGGGCTGCGCGCCACCGACACCGCCTACCGGTACGGCGGCGAGGAGCTCGTGGTGCTGCTGCGCGAGACCCGCCTCCAGGAGGCCACGGCCGTCGCCGAGCGGCTGCGTGGGTCCATCGCCGGCGTGCGGCTGGTCAGCCACCCCGAGGTCTCGGTCTCGGCCAGCGCGGGGGTCTCCACCCTGCGTACGTCGATGCCGCACCACACCGACCTCGTCGGCGACGCGGACCGAGCGCTCTACGAGGCCAAGCGACTCGGCCGCGACCGGGTCGTCACCACGCCCACGCCCGGCGAGACGCTGGTGCACGGCGGTCCCACCGGGTCGCTGGTGCCGGATCAGGTGATCCCGCAGTAGTGCACATCTCCCGACACTGTCCCTAGGGTGTCGGTCATGGCTGTCGCACGCTTCCCGGTAGTCGTCCTCGACTGTCCCGACCCGCAGACCCTGGCCGAGTTCTACGGCGCACTCCTGGACTGGGAGATCGAGCAGACCGAGGACGACTGGTGGTCCATCCGCGCCGAGCACGGTGACTCGCTCGCCTTCCAGAAGGTCGCCGACCACCGCCCGCCGGCGTGGCCCGGCCAGGACGTGCCGCAGCAGCTGCACCTCGACGTCACGGTCGACGATCTCGACACCGCCGAGGCGGCGGCTCTCGAGCTGGGCGCCACCAGGCACGAGCACCAGCCCGGCACCACGTTCCGGGTGCTGCTCGACCCGGCGGGTCACCCGTTCTGCCTCTGCCTCCCCTGACGGGTCCTCGACCGAGCACCGGCGTCGCTCCGTGCCGAGGAGGGAGGCGCGTGGTCGATGAGTGTCGATGCCGCGTCCAGCAAGAGACCCTCGGGCATCGCGGCAGCAAGGGTGACCCGCTCTACGGTAACCAGAACCTCCTGCGTGCCGGCGCGGAGAAGCTCACCGATCAAGCCCCGGGATCACAGTGCTCAACAGGTAAGCGCGCAGCAGCGTTACGTCATGGGTGACGGTGCGCCATACCCGCCGCGGGTCCAGGTCGTCGTACTGGTGGGCGGCGAAGCTGCGCATGGCGACGATCTGCCGCCAGGGCTGCTCGGAGAAAAGCTCGAGCACCTCGTCGGGGATTCGGTTCACGGCCTCTCCGATGCGGATGAGGCCCATCTCGACGGCCCACTGCGTCCGCAGGTCTTCCACGAAGGCGTCAACATCGGGCGGAATCATGCCCGCAAGTACGTCGCAGACGGCGACGACGCGTTCGGCCGCGTCGTACGCCTTCCGTTGTGACTCGGTCACACCTCCACCGCTTCGCTGAGAACACGCTCCCGTACCCGGCCCCTGAGAGTGTCCGCCGCGACCACGTCGACGTCGACGCGGAGGAGGTCGGCAAGTGCGAGCCGGAGGCCGATCTCGTCGAGCAACGAGGCCTCGTCAGTGAAGTCGACGAGGAGGTCGACGTCAGAGCCGGCCTCGTCGTCCCCTCGGGCAACGGAGCCGAAGATCCGAGGCGAGACGGCATGGTGCTCGGCCACCAGTGCCCGGATCGACTCCCGGTGCTGGCGGACCCTCGCGGAGGGTCGCACCGCGAGTGCGCCCCTGATCCGGTCGAGCACCTCCGGAGAGGGCATTCGGCGGCCGTTCTCGTACGCCGACAAGTTCGGTTGCGGGATCCCCGCGGCCCGCGCCAGCTGGGACTGGCTGAGACCAACCGCCCGCCGCTCCACTCGAATGTCCACACACACATCGTATCGAGGAGTTATCGCGAGCGATATGGATGCCACGTCACCGCGGCACCCGTTCAGCGCTCCCCCCACAGGGCCGGTCCAATCAGCAGGGGCGTTGAACTGGAAACAAGAATAGGCGGCTCTGGCCCGCGGTTTCACCAAGTGGAGCCAAGGGGACTCGAACCCCTAACCCCCTGCTTGCAAGGGGGTGACACGCGCTCAGCGCTCAGCGCACGGCGCTCTGAGCAGCGGTTTTACGGTCATACATGGACACGAGCGGCCGTCCATCTGGCACCAATCTGGCACCACTTGAGGTATTCTGGCACCACCGAGAGGGGTGGTGACGATGGCGAGTAAGGCTGCGGCGGGCAACGTCCGCAAGGTTCACCTCCGCTCCTGCCATCACCGTCAGCCCTGCACGTGCGGCGGCCGGGGCACGCACGTGAAGCCGTGCCCAAAGGCTCAACGGTGCCGCTGGGAGGGCCGCTGGCAGGCCCGCGTCACGGCTCCAAACGGTGCGACCGTCACCGCACCGTCGACTTTCAGGGCGAAGCTCGACGCCGAGGAGTGGGTGAAGTCCGAGCGGGCCTTGATGGAGAACCCGGCGTCGTACGTCACCGCCCAGGCGCGACTTGTGGCCGCAAAGGAGCAGGCCCGAATCGACGCGGCCAACACCTTCTCGCTGTACGCCGAGCGCTACCTCGCCTCGCGCGACCTGCGACCCAAGACGATTCGCGAGTATCGGGGCCTGCTCGACCGGACCCTCCTTCCCGCATTCGGGGCGACGCCGCTGAAGCAGTTCACCCGAGAGTCGGTGCGCAGCTGGCACGAGGCGCTGCCCAAGAACACGCCGGCCGCGAACGCCGCGGCCTACCGATTCCTCCGCTCGCTGATGAGCGCCGCCGAGGACGACGAGCTGATCGACCGCAACCCAGTGCGCATCCAGAAGGCTGCAACCGCTCGCGTGAAGAACCCACAGCGACCCTCCCCCGTCGACGAGATGGCGGTCATCGTCGACAACATGCCCGAGCGGTTGCGCCTCTTCATCGTCCTCGCCGCCTTCGCCGGCATGCGCGAGGGCGAGATCTTCGAACTCCGCCGCAACGACATCGAGCCGACCTCGGGCTCGATCTCGGTCACCCGCAAGATCGAGAAGGACGCCGACCCCAAGGCCGACGGCGCCTGCCCCAACTGCGGCCGCGTGATCGGGCCACCGAAGACGGAAAAGGGCACCCGCGTCCTCCACTTGCCACCAGCCTTCCTGCCGCTGCTGCGCGCGCACCTGCTCGCCCACACCGCACCCGGCGCCGACGGACTGCTCTTCCCGGGCGAGCGCAAGGACCATATGAGCGCCCGCTACCTGCTCGACCGCTACGAGGTCGCCCGCGAAGCCGCCGGCCGGCCAGACCTCACCGTCCACGGTCTGCGCCACTCCGCCCTCACCCTCGCTGGCCAGCACGGCGCCACCGCCGCCGAGCTCCAGGCCCGCGCGGGCCACGCCTCCCAACTCGCCATGGCGATCTACCAGCACGCCACCGTCGACCGTGACCGGCAACTGGCCGAGAGGCTCGGCCAGACCATCACCGCCTCGAGCGCTTGGGCCCGGCTCCTCCGGGAGACTTGAGTCAGGTTGCAAGCAGGGGGTTACGGGTTCGAGTCCCGTAGGCTCCACCAGAAAACCCCAGGTCAGCCTTAGGTTTGCGCTTTTCTGAACTTCCAGGCCGACTTTGAGATGGCGTTCAAGGGGGACTGGTGGGGGAAGCGGGACTGATCCTCATCCCCCGACTCCGGGGTAGTCGCCTCTCCGATAGTAATGAGCGCTACCTTCCCATTCGGACAACTCAAGTTCCGGGCTTGACCTGTCTGGCGTCGTCGCAAGTCAGTCGACCACCATATGGATCGATCCAGGCGCGGGTCCCAGCAATAGTGCGCGGCGTCTGTGCGCCGGGCCAGCCGATGGGCAGGTGGCGCTGCGTCCCGACCGGAGTACCGCTGCCCGGCCGGTGGCCTGAGTTGGCTCAGATTAGTGTGCAAGGGCCCTTCAGTTGATGAGCGCGAGCGCGTCTCGTAGGTCGCGGGGCAGCGGGTCGGCGGCGGTGAGGATCTGGTTGCCGGCGCGGATCTGGACGGTGCG
>Ga0210040_10009931_pt1 | contig 10997 bp, 6 predicted proteins | sample CryGeyCG12114_NA_FD_185462 | JGI IMG/M metagenome (GOLD analysis project Ga0210040, IMG submission 185462) | Groundwater microbial communities from aquifer - Crystal Geyser CG19_WC_8/21/14_NA (SPAdes) (version 2) | ecosystem: Environmental > Aquatic > Deep subsurface > Groundwater | place: USA... | reverse complement strand
AACTTTTATCTCAGCGGGCGGATAAAAATTTGTCTTAGTATGACCAAATTAAAAATGATTTATTAAAATATTGTGTTCCTGGCTTGCGGTTTTGTTTCCCAAATATTTTTGGACTCAAGATTGGGTAAATATTGTTTGCATAAGCTTTGTACACGATGTTCAACAATTTTCTGAGTGGACGGATTGATTTGTCCCAAGATATGACCGTAGTCAAGACAATTTAGTAAATTTTTTAAGATTTTTGCCTGTGGTTTCGTTTCCCAAACTTTTTTTTTGCTCGCAAAGGTATACGTTTTGTTAAGCAAAGATTTTCACATCATATTCAACTTTTATCTGAGCGGGCGGATAAAAATTTGTCTTTGTATGACCAAATTAAAAATGATTTATTAAAATATTGTGTTCCTGGCTTGCGGTTTTGTTTCCCAAATATTTTTGGACTCAAGATTGGGTAAATATTGTTTGCATAAGCTTTGTACACGATGTTCAACAATTTCCTGAGTGGACGGATTGATTTGTTCCAAGATATGACCGTAGTCAAAACAATTTTGTAAACTTTTTACGATTTTTGCCTGTGGTTTCGTTTCCCAAACATTTTTTTGCTCGCAAAGGTATAGGTTTTGTTGAGCAAAGATTTTTACACCACATTCAACTTTTATCTCAGCGGGCGGATAAAAATTTGTCTTAGTATGACCAAATTAAAAATGATTTATTGAAATATTGTCTCTCCTGGCTTTTGATTTCGTTTTCCAAATTTTTTTTACCAAGTTTGAAAAAAAATTTTTTTTTTTGCTTCTAGTTTTGTTTACTACAATTCAGATAAGCGTTTTACACCATATTGGATTTATTCTTGTGTGGCGAATGAAAGTGTTCCTAATAATGGCCGTAGTCACGACAAATGTAAGACATATTCATAGTTTTCAAACTGTTTTCAAGTCAAAAGGAGTTTTCTTTTGCCTATGTAAGCTTTTTACACCGTAAGTAATTTTTATTCGACAGGACGGATGGAATTATTCCCGACTACAATCAAAGTCCAGAGAATTCTCAGAATTATTTTTTTTTGCTTGTGCTAATGTTCTCCGCCAAAAAGGATCATCAGAGACGGTCAAAAATAGTTCAAACAACGTTCCTTGACAACATTAAACTTTTAAATGACTGAAAAAATGTTATGATCCCTATATGTGCCCGTAGTTAAGACAATGAAATAAATTTTCGGTGATTTTTCCGAATCAAAGCTCTGCGCTATCTTCACATTGACTTTTTTTTTAAAAACCAAACATTTTTATACATAGTTTTGTACGTAGACTTCAAAAAAAATATTTTAAAAAATATCAGAGCTCAAATTAAAAAAAATTAGCTGAGAATTTAAGGTTGCCATGGTGTCACAACCGCAGCAAACAATAGGGTTGGTCCCTCTCGGTCTCCGATTATGTATGCCACGTTTCAAAACAATCGGTTAAAATGTACAAAAGTTATCGTGTAAACACGAAAAACATTCGTCAAAGTAGTAATATAAGCGCTTGCTCCGCTGACACGCGCTGAAAAGGCACAAGGCAAAGGAATTGGTCAAAATAAGGTATATATTTGCTTCCTCTGCAATGAAAGTTTTTCTAACTATGGCAAGTTTTTGCTACATTTAAATCACCATAACTCTCTTGGACCAAGAAGTGAATACCAATGTACCCATTGTGAAAAAGTGTATCCCAAGAAGTCGTATTTTAACCACATAAGGAATTTTTTTAAGTTTCATCAAAATGTTGACTAAAAAATTATTCCTGAGGACTCAGATCTTTATCAAATTACTGAAAGGGTGAATAGAATTGAAAAGGAAGATGATGATATTAACTCACTTGAGACAAATGTTTCAAAAATCACATCGAAAATATTCGGTACACGAGAACGGTAAAATGTGCTCGTCGACTATACAGACGATTCTTACTTCAATAAATGCTTTGGTACAATACTGTACTGAGGAATATCAAAGAAGTTTGAAAAAAAATCTACCAATGAGGATCATAAAACAGATTTTGCAACACCCGTTCAATAATTTGAAGACAGATTATTTACTGAGAAAACACCATCGTACCAACAATCATAAGAGGCCAAAGAAATTTCTCTTGATACCGACATACGGATTTGTAAGGATAAAATTACGCACCACAGTGTACAGGTGTATCGACCTGTTTCAATGCAATACGTGTCTATCAAAGAAACAGTGATGGGAACAGCTGATAGGAATGAAAGGCTTCACTGAAGTTGTCAACAAAAACATTTCAAAACATTCCAGAGCTGGGATATTATCACATTTCAGAAATGGGTCCTTGTTCAAGGCGAATGAAATGAAATTCCAAGACTGTATCATAATTGATATTTTTTATGATGACGTTGAAATATCTAATCCCCTTGGCAGCAAAACTAGTAAACACAAACTCGCCCAATTTTACTTTTCAATATCGGATTTTCCTGACTACCTGAACAGTACAACAAGAAACTGCTTTCTACTTGCGTCGCTAAAATCTAATGATTTGAAAATATGTGGCCCGAATGTAATAATGCAATGCATTGTTAATGAACTTACAGTTTTGTATGAACAAGGTATTACTTTTTTTGACCAAGATCTTGGTGAACACAAGACATACAAAATTGCTTTGGGAAAAATCAGGGAAGATAACTTAGGCCAACACAGTGGTATAGGCTTCCCAGAAGGTTTCACCGCTACTTATCCCTGTATAATGTGCTCCATTAATAAAAGTGTGATGAGAACTGCGACATCTGGGCACTATGAATTGCTTAGAACGGAAACACAATTTTTGGTCGATGCAGCTGAGGGCAATTTGAAAAAGACTGGTGTCAAGTTCTTGACGTGTTTACAAAATCTACCGTATGTATCAGCAATACAACTGCCAACTTTTGATATTATGCACGATTTATTTGAAGGCGTCATCCCAGATGTTGTGTGCTTTTTACTTGATTCGTTTATAAACAGAAAAAAAAATTTCACCTTGGACAAGCTGAATCATCGAATTGAAGCATTTAACTATGGACTTCATTATGGGAAATCGAAGCCCAGAGAAATTAAAGCGCAGGCAATAACCGGGAAATCTGGATTTGGCTTAACTTCATCGCAAACTATTACCCTTACAATTTTCTTTCCTTTTCTTATTGCCGATTTAATTTCTAAAGAATCTCGTGAATGGAATCTGTTTATTTTACTTCGCTGTATAGTGGACATTGTTATGAACTCAGAACTGAGTGTATCTAAAGTGGGAAAGCTACAATTTCTTGTGCAAGAATTTCTGATAGAATATTTGGATGTAACGAAGAAACATTTGAAGCCAAAATTTCACCATATGACACAATATGCATCTGCAATTTTAGGGGACGGTCCATTGAAACGTTTTTGGTCTATGCCATTTGAAACAAATCACAAGTTTTTTAAAAAATATATGCAGATTAGTTGCAACTTCATGAACGTGCCAAAAACGACTGCCCAGAAGTATCAACTGCAAAAGTGTTTTCAACTTTTAGCCCATCCTGAATTCAAAATACAGAATGTGAAAACCGAGAACTCCGAAAATGATGAGTGACTAGAGTTGTTAAGTTTGCTAAAATCTGATAGCAGATTTAATGTTTCTTCAGAAAATAACAATTCTTCTTTTCGAAAAATAATAGTTAATGGAGGCGTTTTTATTTTACAAAGTTTTTTGTATCTTGGTTACCTGGATTGTTGCATTGCCTTCGGTAAAATTCACAAAATTTTCTGTGTCAACAACTCCAATTACTTTTATGTTAAACTATATGAAGGAACAAAAAACGATCACTACTGTTCCTACGAACTTAAATGTCAAATTGAAGAACTACTGGTATCTTTGGAAGATGTGAAACACTGCCGTGGATTATTTTGTGTCAAAAATTACGACGACAAGGATTCTAACAAAATATTTATTTCCGATTTTCTTATAGAAGATATTTACCAATGCTTTCAGATGACAGTGAGTAAAATCGATCCTCCTGAAGTGAAAAGTTCAACTGTTCAGAATAATGGGTCTCTGTTGGATGAAACTCCTGTTTCAGCTGAACAAACTGATGTGTCGTTAGCTGGTACTAGCATCCAAATGATTGGTTCATTATCTGTGACACCAAGTGACTTGGTGATGAATCCTGAACATAGTTCTATCGTAAGTTTTCGTTTTCACGTTCTAAAAAAATTTGGCACACGAATGAATTAACAGTGTTTTGATTTTCTCAGGATATATTGGCCGTTTTACAATCATCCCTGAGAACTTGGGATTTTTTGGAAAATAAAATCCTAAATGGTCGATTCATTTTGCAAGGAGACCAAAAAGCTATTTCTGATGTTTTAATTGATGCCTTGATTTCAAAACGAGGCCTAAAGTACGTAAAACTCCACATTCAATGTAAACAGTCAAGTCTTTAGAAGTTGTCATCCACTTTATTGTGAATTTTTTCAGTCCAGGAAATTCTTCTTTGGAATCCTTATCAATCGCTTTGGTTAAACTTTTCCCAGCACTGGGAGACAAAACCAGACCCAACAATTTGCCGGAAATTTGGTTTCAAAAACATTTAGAAGGTATGCAACATTCAACTGGATTTTTTTACGACCGGTTGCAAACAATTCGAAGAAAAAGGAACGTGGAACTATCATTGTTGAATAAAACAAAAGTGAGAAATGACTTTTGGATTCCAATTGAATCAGGTGCCTGGCTTGTTTTTAAATATTGATGCAAATAAGAGTGTTTTTTAATTTTTTATGACAAATTTTTATTAGAAAATCAGTATTATGGATCGGAAGCTGCTGAAAAACTTCTGTACAGCAAAGCAAATATCCAATTTCCTGAATCAAAATCAATTATGCTATCAACAGTTGTGTATCGAAAGAAAATTATTGATTCTGCCGAGGATTTTTGCGAAATAATGAATGATATGCCAAGACTGTTTGACACGGTTGGAAGTGTGAGCATGCATTGGGAATCTACCATAGTGTAAATTTAAGTGAAAGTACTTTCAATTTTTAACAATGAATGCAGTTATTGTTTTTACAGATTCCTGATGACTTTAATGCTCCATACCCCTCTTTAAAATTCAACATTTACAATTTCTGGCCCAGAGCAGCAAAAACACTTATTCACTATGCCGAGGACTCGGGAAAAAATTTTGTTTTACGCAAACTCAACATTGAGAAACCGTTGAGCCTCTGGACCGAAAGTATTTCCGAAGATTTTATGCGTTGAAGAAGAATATGCAGAGAGTATAACTCTTTTTTTAAATTCCATTTTTTTAGAGAACGACAACATTGCGGGGCTATCGGTACTTCCCTTTCTATTGCAAAACTGCGCTCGTGGTCTGAAAACAGAGGAAAACGATGCTATGAACTTTGCAGAAGGCACTTCTAAAAGACGAAAGTCTTCTTCTAGGACCACAAACACTAACCAAATGACTAAAGTTTCGCCAGTTCTGGCGTCAAAAAAGCTGATTGTATTTTCTTCTGTATGAGTTACTCGAACATATAAAGCACTATAATTTGCGTGTTGTGTATGATTTAAACTTCAACTTATTCTGCACGCAGGTGAATACAAATGTGAAAGAAATTTTATCACAAGATGATAGTTTGCCGTACATTTGGGTGAGAGGAGACAAAAGAACTTTGGAAATTGATCAATTTTTCGTTATATTAGAAAATCCGCAATTCCTTGTACCGATTTATTTTGTCAAGTTCTTGACACATGCTTCAAATCTTATCACTTATTTGATATGAAATATCCTCATACATTGGAGCCTGTTTGGAAATTTTTGGAGTTTGGAATTTTTCAACGGTCATATGCAGGACAAAATGTGAGCTCAACGATAATGTTTTTAATAGGACAGATTTTGCCCGGCATTATTGGCTAATAATGTGCACACAGTTTTGTTATATTTTTTAAGACGTTCTCATTATTTTCAAATTTATTGATTTTTTTGCTGTATCCGTTCTGTTTTGGTGAAAAGAGTGCAGTTATATCTAGATTTTAGAATAAAAAATGAAATAAACACACTTTTTTAATCTGTATCGGTATTTTTAAGCTATTTAATTTTTGACAGAGAGCCCGCACACATAATTGACATAATGCACGTCATTATGACGAGCACCACTGTAAGCATTTGGTCTACCGCCCACGTGATTTTGACATCGTACCCGCACAAAATTTAGCGTGGAGAGTATTCAATAAATGTAGGAGCAGCTTGTCATACAGTTAACGGGATTTTCCTGTTAGCTGTTTGACAGAGGACCCGGTTGAGGCCCGCCAACAGAGCAAATCGTCAAATTTGACAGAACGCTCGTACGACTTTTGGGAGAGTGTGAAGGATTAATTTTTCGTGTTTTTAAAAAAGCAAATCGCGAAAATTTTAAAACTACTATCAGGCAATAAGTACGGTTACCTTCCCGAAGTTTTGAATATTCTTAGTTTTTATACATGTGGCGTCATAGCTAACAGTTCCAAGGATTTCTCTGAACCAGTAATAAATCTACTAACCTGTATCAAATTGATAGAAAAAACTACAAAAAACTAGTTTACAATTGCCAACATATTTTTAAACTCCACGATCACTTTTCCTACCATAAATAGGACTAAGCAAATCGTCAGAGCAAGAAACTTTTGAAAAAATTTTATTTATCTATTCGTGAATATAATTATTGCTGATCCGATATTATGGACGCCCTAGTTTTTAAAATGCAAACATTTGTCATCTTTTTGTACATTTTACATTTTGCTGAAAGTCAATTCATTTTGCGTACAGACGGGAAGACGCGCGGACACATATAACCAGTTCAAAAGAGCGTTTGAAGAAAACCCAGTGGAGGTGCCCGATCGTCCTAGTCATGATATGAAGCACATTACACAGTTGGAGGACTCATTTTTGAAACGACCTGTGTTCGCATTCCACATCCATGTGACTGCGGATACTGATCGATGCTCATCTGATACAAAGCAAAGGAATGAGGTCAAGATTTATGGCCCTTCTCCCGATAATCTAAAACCGTTCCAGTTACGGTCCGAAAACATATTATATCCCGCATCGTTGAACTCGATTTTTTTTCATCGGCGGCGCAAAAACATAGATTGAACAATTATTTGTAGAATACTTGAAAAAATATCGTTAAAATTACGCTAACAGTGACAGAGAGTCGATTTAATTTTAAACAGTCCAAAAGGACGGTATCGGATTTGCATTGGCGAAAAAAAAATTAGGATGAAACCTAAGTTTTCTAGCGCTTAAAATTCTACATCGAAAAGCTCTTTCAGTTTTTGAAAAAAATGCGTGCTTACCCCAGTGGGGGAAAATTCTAAAATTGAATACTTGGGGAAGATAGGGAAACTGCTCATTTTCAAAGTGGGATTTGAGGATGATCTTCAACTAGTTTCAAACTAAAAGTAGTATCATTGGAAAGAGAAAGGTTGAAATCATATTCGAGGACTGGTCGCAAAATGTTTTACTTCCTATTTAGAGAATTTATTGGGTTTTGAAAAAAGGCATCTTTTTTCTTGCAACATTAATGAGTAGGTAACATGAGGAAAAGTTGTCCTTTTTCAAAACCCCATAACTTCCCCAAAGGGGGAGAATTGACATTCAGTGTTTTACTCATAGTTAATAGGCTGTTTTCACAAAGGTAAATTTTAAATCCGAAGTACTCAAGTTCCCACTTGAATCCATTTCCAATTTTTTCACACATAATTTTTCATGTTATGAGAAAGACTAAGCAGAAGAAATTTTTGAAATCCAAGCGCTGGAAAAATTTAAGCAATGAATTGACATTCAGTGTTTTACTCATAGTTAATAGGCTGTTTTCACAAAGGTAAATTTTAAATCCGAAGTACTCAAGTTCCCACTTGAATCCATTTCCAATTTTTTCACACATAATTTGTCATGTTATGAGAAAGACTACGCAGAAGAAATTTTTGAAATCCAAGCGCTGGAAAAATTTAAGCAATGAATTGAAATTCAGTGTTTTACCCATAGTTAATAGGCTGTTTTCGCAAAGGTAAATTTGAAATCCGAAATATTCAAGTTCCCACTTAAACCCATTTCCAATTTTTTCACACATAATTTGTCATGTTATGGGAAAGACTGAGCAAAAAAAAAATTTGAAATCTACGCGCTAGAAAACTTTTGGCATTGTGAAATTAAAAAATTTTTACGTACATTTAAGAAGCCTATTACACCAAGGTAAATTTGAAAGCAAAAAAACTAAAGTTCTCACTTAAATCTATTTCTAACTTTTTCACACATAAATTTTCCTGTAGCAAAGAAGACTAAGCAAAAGAAAATTGAAATCCAAGCGCTGAAAAACTTTAGCAAATCTCATTTCTTTTGTTCTGCTTTTGTCTCTCTTTCTCGGGCTCTGCCAAGTTGTACCAGAAGTTTTCTCATTTGCTCAATCCTACTCATATTGTTTTTTTTCTCCGCTTTATCAGCTGGTTTCAAGTTTTGGCTTCGAATTGCATCTCGTTTCAGTTTCAATTTTTTTGACAAGTCCTCATCCATTGGTCTTTTCTTCAAAGGTTCGTGGAAAACTGTGAAACTTATAGCGAAAATGACGACTAATGTTTTTGCAAACCGCCACAGCACAAGTGCTTGGCAATTTTCTACTCGAAAAAGCCACAAAAGCCTAATCAAGTTTTTTAAATGCTCAATCCCTATCCTTCACGAAAATTTGTCCACAAACAGTGCGTCAAAAAGTTTGTTTACCAGTTTTGAGAAATTGCTAGGTGATCTGCCACTTCCTGCAATCAAGAAGTCGGAGACTGTTCTCATTTTTTGTCGTTGGACTTTGGAACACTTCTGAATCGACATTTCTTCAACGATCATGCGCATTCTGTGATGCTCGCTCAGACGGTATGGATTCAAATTCATCACATGCAGTGGAGTGCATTCCAAATTCGGAATGGCACGTGTCAGTTTGTGTAATTATTCTCGCTTCGTTTCGTGTAAATAGCTTGACACGGACCAAACCGGTGATTTCGTGTCGTGTCCAGCTATTAAAACGAACCGATCCGGTAATTTCGTGTCGTGTCGAGCTATTGAAACGAACCGATAGATTCGTGTTATGACACGAAACGAATTTTCGTGTCGATTCACTTTTTTGACATACAACGAACCACGGGTCAAACTTGTCAAATATTATATTGTTAGATCTGGAGGTTCTTAGGAAAAGGTAGTTTATTTGTTGGTGTTACGAGTTGGACAAATGACAAATGACAAATTTTACAAAGAGTGGTAGCAACTTATATAGACAGCATAGACTTATTTTTATGATCATAACGAAACTACCGAATTAGTACAAGGAAGAAATACATTGTTTATTTTTAATACTTTGTAACTATAATTTTCAATTTACCAGAACATAACTTTTTTACTACCGCTATTAACTTATCTTTAACTATAAATATTTATTGCTTTATGTGATTGATCAGCGGAACTATATGGAAAAGTTTATAACCGAGACATAACCTCGATTTAGTAAATTTTAGTTACTAACTTTGCAGAGTCTGTTTTTATGTTTATTACTTCTTTCCAATCTAAATTTAATTTCCAATCATAGCCATGTCTAATTCATAAACACAACAACATTTTTAACTCATTTGTTTTTAACAACTAAACAAAACTAAAGCTAATGCTAAATCTAACAATATAAGAATAAATGACCGGTTTAAATAACTATACTATAAGTATTAATAATAGGGTTTTGATCCATCGTCACTGCTTTCGGCAGAATATCGTCACTGTTTCCCGGTGAAATACCTTCGTTTTGACTACTCATTCTTATTAAATTATTTAAATATTTAATTTGATGATGATGAAATGATTTTACAACTTTAGATTTCCACAGAAACACACCATACTATGTGAAGAATCATTTTGCAGCTGATTCTTCTATAAATCTATATTTTGTCATTTTTATATAGGGGTCATTTTTCTTAAGTTTAAATAACCTGAATTTTTTCATTCCTACCTAAAACTAATTTACTTACCTAGCCTAGCCTATCTAACCTATGTTAATTACCTATCTATTAATAGCTAGTGGTCAATGTGTCAATGCATGTATTGACCGATAACTAATTGAGTGCTGCGACAAAAGTACCTAGCTACTACTAACTACTACAAAGCATACTACTTCTACTACTACTACTTCTAAGTTCTACGAAATGCATAGCTGGGATAGCGGCCAAAGTTGAAAACTTGTTGCTGGAGATGGAGGAGTGACCAGCAGTGACCAATCAGGAGTCACCATGCTCCAAATAGCGTGGGTAGTGGAGCGGAAAGAACTATGCGGCCAGGACTTAGAATTTTAGAGAGAGTTGGGATCTGGATTTCATTTAGTGATCATGTTTGGAAATTATTAAGTTTTGTACTGAAAGTTGGGAATTAGCTCTTGTATTGTGATAATGTTTGGGATAAATTGATTGTGATTTTTTGTATTTTGAGTTGGAATTTGGATTGAAATTGGAATCATGTTTTGGAATAATTGAGATATCTCAGATTATGTGTGGAAATGAACATTTTGTGAATTTGGATCGACTATGTGAAATGGACATTTTGTGCTAACTGAATATTGTGTGAATTATTTTAAATAGACTTTTGTGTGAATTTTGAGTTTGTTTTGTGGAAGTTTTGGAACAATAATAAATTGTTGCCAACTATGGACCATTATGTAATTTCAAGGAGAAATTTTGTGGTTTGTGTTATTTTCATTTCCGATGGAAATAGTGTTAGTTTTCCAACGCAGTTTTTGAGAATTGGAACATTTTACTATATTTTGGCATTATATCGGACCAGTAAATGTGCCCGTTCTACGAACGGATGGAATCTACACTAACTAAGACAAATATTCCGACCCTTCTAGATTTATCATGCAAATTTGAGTGAATTGTCCAGCACTGATTTAATATTTTAAAGCACTAATTTACATTGTTCGGTACTGATTTAACATTGTCAAGCAT
>Ga0210040_10009930_pt1 | contig 10999 bp, 13 predicted proteins | sample CryGeyCG12114_NA_FD_185462 | JGI IMG/M metagenome (GOLD analysis project Ga0210040, IMG submission 185462) | Groundwater microbial communities from aquifer - Crystal Geyser CG19_WC_8/21/14_NA (SPAdes) (version 2) | ecosystem: Environmental > Aquatic > Deep subsurface > Groundwater | place: USA... | reverse complement strand
AATCCTCGGAGCCGGAGCTACTCAAGCTTTACATAGCGGCCGTAGCCGTACGTCATCACGGGTAGATAGCGCGGAGTACAATCGAACCGTCCTAGCTCTCAACCACTGCATTAAGCAGCCATGTGCGGAAGACGATTTAGAGTCGATGCGGCCGCAACAATGGCCTTTTGCATCACCCAGGTCGGCAGCATGTCAACGCACCCGACTTCGACCACTATGTGATGGAAGGCTTCGACCTCAATTCATCTCGTACTTATACCTGAGTGACCCTCCGGATAACTCGACTTGAAAGGCTGTTATACACACAATACAGCTACGCAATACATCAGGACTCTCTCAAGTCACAGCATTTGTTTTTGTATCTCAGCCAGAACCATGTCGTCCTCCATCTTTGACCCCAATAACGTTCCAAGCCTGGCCGGCCGTGTCTTCTTCATCACTGGTGGTAAGCAGATTAAGATCAGCATCCCGGGCACAGGGGAGCTAACGCGTTCGCAGGCACTGCAGGACTTGGGGCGAGGTCTATATCACTCCTTGCTGCCGGAAAGCCAGCCCACATCTACTTCAGCGGCAGGAACACCAAGAAGGCGGATGAGCTAATAGCCAGTCTCAACGCCAAGCATCCAGACGTACCAGTCACTTTCATTAGGTGTGACTTGGCGGACCTCAATTCTGTCAAACAAGCTGCTAAAACATTCCTTGCACAATCTCAACGGCTTGATGTACTCTATGCGAACGCTGGCATTATGGCCCTTCCACCTGGGCAGACCAAAGATGGCTATGAAATTCAGTTCGGAACAAACCACTTAGGGCATGCCCACCTCATCAACCTGCTCTTGCCACTCATGCTTCTTACTGCAGAAGCGCCCAACTCAGACGTTCGGGTCATCAACATGAGTTCGATAGCTTACAAACAAGCTCCAAATGAAGGCATCGCTTTTGAGACCTTGAAGACACCTCAGGCGAACCTTGGTAGCATGATTCCAGGCGGCAAATGGACGAGGTATGGTCAAAGCAAGCTGGCGAATATGTTGTATACGAGGGAGTTGGCTGAGCGATACCCAAGCGTCAAGACCGTCTCGGTACATCCAGGATACATCAAAACGGATATCTTCGCGAATGTGCCATTCATGACAACACTACCTGTAAGGATCGCAGTGCCATTGGGTGCTGGATGGACGCCCGTTGAGGAAGGCGCATACAATCAGACGTGGGCGGGCACGACGGAAAGAGCGAAACTCGAAGACGGTGCGTACTACGTACCCATTGGCAGGAAAGGCCAGCTCGAGACGAAACAATCGAAGGACGCAGTCCTCTCGAAGAGATTGTGGGACTGGACTCAGAAGGAACTAGCCGAATTCAGTTGAGATGTTTGGTTAAAGGGAGCCCGGCGTAGATAGTGGTTCTATTACCCCTGCTCGGAACACTTTCCCGCGGATTGAATTGGTATGACGTTCATAACCTTAGATTGTACCAAGCACTTGCTCGACCTTTCAAGATAATCAAAATACATAATACCATCTGTCTTTCATCCCCAACGAGGACTGACAGGTATCTGACAAGATGTCGCTTGTGTCAGCAGGTATCAGCAACACAGCCGCCACTCTCCTCAAGTTCAGTCCTACAGCATGGCTAAAGTCTTGGCTGCTATACATCGGCATCCAAACTCATGTCGGATCCACCATCGACCCAGAACTCAAACCACTACATAATGTCTGCGAGTATCTCAACGCTCTACATATCTATGCCGATGAAGCCAGAGAGGGAAAGGTTCGGACTGTTGAAGCACACCACTTCTGCGCACACGTTCGCAAGGATCTACGCCAGTGTCTCCTCTATGACTCGTGTACGCCTGGCGCAAGATTGATTGGCATTGAATACATGATCCCAAAGGAGAAGTACCTGCAGCTACCGGAGGACGAACAGAAATTGTGGCATAGCCATGAGTTCGAGGTCCAGAGCGGAATGTTAGTGCTGCCTACGCCGGCAACGCATCGAGGCCAAGAAGACAAGTGGGAGAAGCTGGAGACGGAAGCGATGAAGGAGGTAGTCGGGCTGTATGGGAAGACTTGGCATACCTGGCAGGTCGATATCCACGATGAGATCCCGATGGGCGTGCCGAGATTGATGGGGAGTTTGACAGAATTTGAGCAACTCAATATCGACGAGGCACTTGCCGACCGTAACCGGCGGTTTAACGTTGACCACAAAGAGAAGAGAGAAGTACGTAAGGGCATTGAGGGACCAGGCATACCTGAAAATGCAGACTCTTGGTGGAAGGAGGCGAAGGAGAAGAATCTCGGTGTGTACGCTGCGTAGATACATCTTAGTGATATGTGGTCCTCAATGGATACCAAGGACCTTCCACGGAAATTGAGCAAAGCCAGGGCTGCGGCATGAGGCAGGGGAGTGCTTCGAATCTAGGAATTCACGTGATGGAATGCAGAAGAACCGACGAGCACAACTTGGGGAGTCTATCAAGGTTCAGCATGTATACGGTAGTCGAAGTAGCATAATTCCATCTCGCATTGTCCACTCCGCGCGCGCTGGCGCAAAACAGAATTTCATTTGTTCGGAGAAGGCCGAATAAAGTCATCCCGTTTGGTGGAGCTGATACCGAACCCTGGAAACCAGCACTCCAAAATCGCGAGGGCTACTTCAGCGCCAGTTCGTACAAAGCTCTTCATCTCCTCCTCCTTGCGCGCCCAGGTATACCACATCCTCCTGTCACAACTACATTCGACCCAAGACATTGGACTCATAATGACGACCCATCTTCAGGGTACAATCGCTCCACAAGCAATCGCAGTCACTTTCGGAAGCATCTCGATCCTCTACGGTCTTCGCGGCATCCTCACGCCCACCTTGTTCGCCCGTGAGTTCGGATTCCCGCCGGACGCGATGAGTGCCTCAGGTCAGCCAACGAGGACACCATCCAACAAGAGAGATCCCTTTGTCACGGCGACGGGCGGTAGGACGCTAGCGCTGGGCCTGGCTGTTTTGGTGCTGGCTTGGGAGACTCAGCTCAAGGCAGCCGGTACAGTGCTGGGCTGTTGCGCTGTTTCGGGCTTGTCGGACACGGTTGGTTGCTATGCTGCGGGGGCTTCTTCAGGTGCTGTAATGCAACATGCTATCGGTACGATCGTTCTCGGATGCGTTGGGTTTTGGCTGAGGGGCGTAGCCTGAGCCGTGAGTAGCCCCCGGGTTGAGGTAATCTGAAGCGAGGAGGGGCAAACCTCGTTCTAATCATGTTGATCTGATCAAAGGTATCAGCCGATGGACCATGGAGTATCACGACAAGATCGTACCTCAGTCTACTCATTCTCGCTGATCACGAAGACACTCTAAGACCTGTAAAGCCGCTTCTTGCGCGACTAGGTGGGTTTGCGGAGCGTCTTTTACGTTGCCAAGAGATTTCCTGACCAATTAGAGGGACTTTCTCAACACGTGCTTACCGAAACAATGGAAGAGACTTCCTTCTCGCTGTACCGTCCTGCAGTAGATGTCTCGTTCCGGTACCGATCACAACGTGCATGACGGCGGACCTGCAGCAAACCGACTCCACGACAGCTTCAGGATGACGCCATGAGCATGAAGTCGTGGCACCTTCATGGCTACGCGACGTTGTTCATCACTACTACGAAAGTATGTAAGGTGCACAGCCCTCATTGAGCTTCTTCAGACTACTTCTATTTCTCCAAAAAACTTGCTACGATGTACCTCTCATTGATAACCTCCGTGTTGCTCGCGAGCACAGCCTCGGCCCTACCGCAACGACGCCAGGATGCAGTCAACACTACGACCTGCAATGGCAAGACATACGAGTACATATCTCTCGCAGGGTACGGCTTCACTGCGCCTAATGGCCGAGACAAGTTTGGCGACACTGCCGCTGGTATCGGTAGCAGCGCGGCAATCGATGCCAAGACATGGACTCTACACGACAACGGAACCTATACGGGACTACTTTATGCCTTGCCAGATAGAGGCTGGAACACAGAGGGCACGCTCAACTACCAGCCGCGAGTGCACAAATTCCAGATTCAGTTTGACCCGGGAAGTACTGGACCATCACCCAATCTGCAACTGCACTATCTTGACACCATTCGTTTCTCGAGCGACGCCGATGTGCCATTTACTGGTATCGACCCCAATATTCTGCCGCCTTACCTGACTACTTCCGACGGTACGACACTTCCCAGCGCTACGTATGAGGGCGATGGCTTTGGAGGCGACGGACCCGGTGGCTCCCGGCCCAGTCTTGACTCGGAGGGTATCGTCCTTATGCCTGATGGAACGATGTATATCAGCGACGAATACGGTGACTACATCTACCACTTTGCTGCCGATGGGAAACTCATCACTGCCATTCCACCTCCCGAGCCCTTCATCCCAATCAGAAATGGTAGCGTAAGCTTCAGTGCAGCGAGTCCACCCCGGTATGACCCTGACAGGGAGACGATCCCGGAGGACCCAGATTTCGGACGTGTTAACAACCAAGGCTACGAAGGTCTGACGGGGAGTCCAGATGGCAAGTACCTGTTTGTCTTGACACAGTCGTCACTGATACAAGACGGTGGTGCGGAAGGCGACGAGCTTGCGCGGTGGTCGAGACTTGTGAAGCTCGATTTGTCTGCCTCTGAGGGTGAAGTGCCTCCGGTGGTCGGCCAATATGTCGTGCCACTGCCAGTGTACGCAGATGAGGACGATGAATTGGACGTCGCTGCCCAGAGCGAGATCAAGTACGTTTCCGAAACTCAATTCCTCGTAATGGCGAGAGATGGCAATGGACGGGGTCAGGACGAGACGGAAAGCAAATATCGACGAGCAGACGTGTTTGACATCAGTGGCGCAACGGACGTGAACGGAAGAGAGACTGTAGCGTCGGGGGGTATACTGGCGGATGACATCGTCGCGGCAACGTATTGCACTTTCTTAGACTTCAACGTCAACTCTGAGTTGGCGAAGTTCGGGCTGCACAACGGCGGGGACCAGGATGTTGGGCTACTGAACGAGAAGTGGGAGAGTTTGGTGCTTGTGCCTGTGCAGCCGGCCGCTGCAGGCCAGTGGGGGCAATGGACCGGCAAACAAGATGCGAACGATGAGTACTTCTTGTTCTCCTTGAGCGACAACGACTTCATAACCCAAGATGGCTACATGAATGGTGGAGCGCTTCCGTATAGTGACGAGAGTGGCTATGATTTGCTCAACCAGGTGTTGGTCTTCCGCGTCCAACTGCCTGCTGGCGCCAAGCCCCTGACAGGGTAGGTCTGAATGACCCAGCAGAAGCTCGCCAACTAGCGTCTCACACGAAAGCAATGTCATTGTCTTCATGCATGCATGCGGAAAGTAATTGTTTTCTTAATCGCTTGTCTTTGGTACCTTGACTCGCCTGGTTGTTAACTGGTGCTTTGCAGCAGACCAGTTTGGTTTGCTTGGAACAATGATTGTGCTGCAGGTATCCCCTTCGGTACATAGAGCACTTCCACGAATCTAGATCATCATGGTCCATCATCATCACCCACAGCACAACCTAGATCTCACAAACGTCAAGATGGTATGGGTGAACCGTCGACCCATCAAAAAGATTACACCGGAGCTAGGTCTGCCGGACTACGTCGAGAAAAGCCTCACAGATGCGACCCGGAGCTTCATGAAATGCTACGTCGAAGCTCTGCCAGAACAAGCAGATGCCGAGCTTGGACATCCTTATGACCTGCCCTACAGACTCAGCCGCGACTTCCTCGATCGACATGGAGCTCGCTTCTTCCGTCACGCGAAGTGGAAATGGCCTGAAGACTCTGCCTATCTTGAGCGGAGGATTGCAGAGATCTTGTGCGTGCAGTACATCAATCTTTTAGATAAGCGTCGACGCAAGCGGCCCGTGTCTGATATCGATGATGAGGATGGTGGAGAAGAGAGTGCCAGGGATGTTAGATCGCGGCGCGATGGTCAGTGTTCGCGTTTGGATATCTGATATTCGAGCTAATGGGTTCTCTTAGCTGATATCACCACCAACGAGGTTGCCGAAAGGGTCCCTTCCCGGAGGCGAGAAGCTCTACAAGGTTCGTCTCTGGGAGTCGACTTCGCTTCAGGCTCGGACAACCCCTCAGAACTCAATCGATCCAAAGACCAAGAGACCTACACCGTTCCAGAGTCTCCAGTCATCTCAGCGTCACATCTTCCACCATTTAGCCGCGTGTCCTCTCCACGCGAACATCTTTCACAACCCCAAGCACCACCCAAAGACCGTAGCCCGCCATCTACCGGCGTAGCAAGACCGCGATCAACGGTCCCCAACCCGCTAAACGACAGTCTCTCAGCATACTTCACCCCAACCATCTCACGAAGATCCAAATCCAAATCCAGGTCCAGACCACAGCTCACAAGAGACGTCAGGAAGCCCTCAAACCTCACTGACGAGACCTGCTCAACATCCTCATCTGACACGCCTCTCCAAGATCAGCGGCTCCAACGTTCACCAACATTCACCATCCGCTGTGGAAACCAGACCATCGCGGTGCTAGCCGAAACCCTCGCGCATGTCTTGCAATCAGCCGTCACCAGATTGGAGTGGCAGAGATCGGAGCTCTCGTTGGTGATGGAAGATACTGACGGCAGGGGGGATCACGGTTTGAAAACGGAAGCTGATAAACGGGCATTGACGAGGGTCTCGGAGTTGCTTGCTGTAATTGAGGCAAAGTTGTGTAAGGACGCCGTGTAGGAGCTTGTCCGTGTCGTCTGAACGAGGGAGAGAAGTGTGCCATGGGGAGGACTGGTTGCTTTTGTTGGTGATGCTTAGAACGAACGTGCACTGTTGGTTATCCTTTAGGACGCGCAGACTACTACTTCGCAGCTAGTAGATTTGTTGGCTTCAAGATGGTTTGTGCGACATGATGAGTTAGTCCACGGTGCTCGCGGTGACGAGGCAAATGGTAAGCTCAACTCGTACTGCGAGGAGCCAGGTAGTCACATAGAGGTACATCGGATCCAAGATGGAGCAAGACAAATTCGAAGACCGTACGCTGTAAAGAGCCCCAATAAAGGCCCAGTATGGACGGCAGTACTGGCAGAGATGTAGTAGACATCAAACCTATCTAATATGCAGCATAGCTCTTGCAAGCCCAGTAGTTTGAATCTAATATGCTCTACAACAGAACCGCGAACCCTACAACGGCAGCAGCCAGAGCGACAAGTGTCTTGCCTGTGGAGCCGGACGTAGCCGCGGCCGCACCCTTGTATGCCTCCACGCCTTGCACACCAGCGCCCGTCGGCTTGGGAATAGCCGCTGTTCCAGACACCGCATCTGAGCTCCAAGTGTTCCATGGTTCACCAGGCGTTTGAGTCGAGGCCGCCGGGCTACCAGTTGAGCCATCCTTACTGTGAGTTGCACCCACACCCGCACCCGCTGCAGATGCGACGCCCGAGCTCCAGGCATTCCACGATTGGGATGCAGCGCCAGATCCAGTACCAATCGCCGCAGAGGGCGTCTTAGTGGCAGCCGCCAGACTACCGTTCTGGCCCAGGCTTGATGCAGAAGCTGTTCCAGACGCAGCACCGAGCCCGGTGCCGGTCGCAGCTGCAGGTGTCTTACTCGAAGCCGCCGAACCACCGTTCGGATCGTTCTTGCCTTGACCTGACCAAGCAACCCAGGTCGACGCTGGATCGACCTGAGCACTGCCGGCTCCCACTGGCAGAGGACTTACGACCAACGTCGTGAGCCGGTCAACTTTTGCCGTAGCATCGGCACCAGTACCCGCAGTAACAGGCACCGTCACAGTCACGGTACGACCAGCGCCAACGGCCCAGTTCGTCGGCACGACTGTCGTGTACGTCGTCATGGCCGGTATAGATGGGACAGGTGTCTCCTTGCAGCCGCAGTGAGTTGTGAGCACGGTTGTCGTCTTGGTTTCCCACCCTGTTGGGCAGGGGACGAGGAACGTCGTGGTCAGGGTCAATGTGATCTTGGACTTGGCGGGGTCAGAGTTTGCGCTTGGCCATGAGCCCCAGGTCGGGTCTGAGGAGACAGTTGTTCTGACCGTGCTCTTTTCCCAGACTGACCACGTATATGCTGGGTCAGTGGAGGGCGTGGTTGTGACTTTGCTTGCTTCCCAGGCGGACCAAGTCTTTGCTGTATCAGCCGAGGAGGACGATTTTGCCGTGCTTGACGACCACTTTTCCCAGTCTTTGGTGGCTGGATCGGTGGTTGTAGTAGTTGACTTCTCGTTCATAGGCCAGTTAGACCAGTGCGACTCAACACTTGATGAGACGATCGTCGAGCTTGTTCGGCCGACCGAGCTAGAAGAAGGGGTTGTGTATCGCCTGGTAGTAGAAATTGAGCTGGTTCGAACACCCGGGCGGGACGACCTTGAGAAGCCGGAGCGGGAAGATGTCGAACTGATCGAGCTTGAATAGGTGGGATGGGAAGATGTCGTGCTGACCACTTCAGTGGTAGAGCTTGACGCGGAGGTAGTGGTAAGAGAACTGGAGTGGCTGTCGCTACTTGTCGTTGTCTCCGAGCAAGATGTTGTTGTGGTCAAGTATGCTGAGCTAGTAGTCGTGGTAGAGTCGTAGGTCGTGCTGCTGGTAGCGCTCTCAGTCGTACTTGAAACGCTCTCGCTTGTACTCGTAGTGCTTTCAGTAGTGCTCGACTGCGACTTGCTCGACGTACTTGCACCCCCGCAAGGATTGGGGACTTTGTCGCCGCCCACAGCACTAGAGCTTCTCTGGAGCGACTCGGACTCCGGGGATTGCTGCCATGACCGGCAAGAACCACCGTCATAGTCGTATGCCCACCCTATGCACTCCGTGTCTGCCGTGCATTGCTCAATACAGCCTGATATTGTGGCGAAGACAGTACGCTGGCCACCGGCAGTATATGTGTAACCGCAAGTTTGAGCGAAGTAGGTGCCAGAAGATTCGAAAATACTGCCCGAATTGCAATCGTTGTAGCGAGGGTAAGCAGTTGCGACAGAGCAAGAAGTACTAGTTGTGCTTGAAGTTGTGCTTGAAGTTGTGCTTGAAGTTGTGGTCGAAGTCTCCGGTGCCATTGAACTAGTGGTTGTAGCAGTAGTTGTGCTCGACGAAGCTTCTGGTGTGGTGGATACGGTAGTTGTCGTCGTGCCTGGCCCAGGTACCGGGCAGTCCCTATCGTAGAGGACATTGCCATCGTAATCGTCTCCAGCAATCTGGTCAACCGGTTCGCGGTAAAAGCCGCACACCGTAGATTCAGGGTATGGCACCGCAAAAGAAGCACACTGGTCATCGTTCCTGCATTTGGCCTGGCAAGACTCGAAGTCAGACCGCGAGGAGACAAATATGCTATAGAAATCACGAGTTGCACGTTTGTGAAGGCCACACGTCAAGGTCGCAGCCGGCGTTGTTGTTGTTGCCGCCGCTTCGGATGTAGTAGTTGTCGTGGTGGTGGATGTCGTAGTTGCTATGGTTGTCGTCGTTGTCGTCGTCGTCGTCGTGCCTGACCCAGAAGGATTCGGACAGCCTCTATCGTAGAGGAAAACGGAGGTGCAAGTTTCGCCTGAAGCAAACTGGTCAACGGGTTCGTTGAAAAGATAGCACCACAACGATTCGGGGTAGTTCAGCGCAAAAGCAACACATTGGTCATTGTTCGTGCATTCGGCCTGGCAAGATTCGTAGCTATACTGGCCGTATAAAGTTGCGACAAAGTAATCCATACTACCAACTGTACATTCGTTAAGGCCACACGTCAAGGTCGTAGCCGGCGTTGTTGTTGTTGTTGCCGCCGCATCGGATGTAGTAGTGGTGGTAGTAGTGGATGTCGTGGTTGCTATAGTTGTCGTAGTTGTCGTTGTCGTCGTATCTGACCCGGGTACTAAACAACTTCTATCGAAGAGGGAAACGTCGTTGCAAGCGATACCGGAAGCAAGCTGGTCAATGGGTACGTCGTAAAGATAGCACCACGTAGATTCGGGGTACTCCAGCCCAAAAGCAACACATTGGTCATTGTTCGTACATTCGGCCTGGCAGGATTCGAAGTTATACTCGCTGTGGAAAGCTGCGATGACGAGCCCAGGAAATGGACATTCGTTGAGGCCACATGTCAATGGGGGTACTGTCGCGGGGGAATTCATGCTAAAGAGTGTCGAGACCTTGAAGATCGTTTGTAAATGAAAGACTAGGGTGAGTATGGAGAACGATCACAGAAAAAAGCAAGAAGATCCAACGTGCAAGAGTTGGGAATAACTTATGTACACTTCTCACCCGACATCGAGGACCTGGACATCTCAACCGAGTAGAACGCCAGTGTCGATAGATCCCCTCGTAGCTCACCTTGTCAGCGCCACATGGAAAGCGCGCCAGATGCGACGGATGCATGGTCGTCTAGCCACGCCCAAAAGACACCTGATATTCACGGTCAATGCTCGACGCCCACGCCAACCTTACCAAAGGCCGCCACGGGGTCTTGGAATCAATGACAAGTTGAGCCGCGCTGCTGAAAGCGTTAGGGCAGACTCAGTTCAGCTGCGGTGCTGGAAGGAGAAGGAAAGAGAGGAGATTGCTTTGACAGCCAGGTGAAGTTTGAAAGGAGATCTGGATTTCAGCTTGTCTTGGCAGATCTTCATTAGTGTAGCACGTGGAGAGAGAAGCTCGACCAGGTTCGGCGAGGCCGTAAGCGAGCTGCTTGATGTGCACGTGACAAGAAGAATGGACCCTTTCGACGACTGACGATGCCCCTTGGATAAGTACTAAGTAATTGGCCAAACTGTGTGCATTAATCACGTAGCCAATGACAGAAAACCAATATACCACAACTCTGTGGTAACAATTGTCTTTTCCCTCTGCTAGCCAACCCAGTCAACACACATGACTCAACCCTATCGCCAACTCCACGAGGGTTTCTTTCGTTTGTTATCGTTCTTGGACGACAGTGGCTTGTCTTGCAGCCTTGGAGAGTACAAGTTAAATGAAGCACCGCCATTTATTGCCCTGTCCTATACGTGGGGACCAGCCAGCTATCAGA
>Ga0210040_10009929_pt1 | contig 10999 bp, 10 predicted proteins | sample CryGeyCG12114_NA_FD_185462 | JGI IMG/M metagenome (GOLD analysis project Ga0210040, IMG submission 185462) | Groundwater microbial communities from aquifer - Crystal Geyser CG19_WC_8/21/14_NA (SPAdes) (version 2) | ecosystem: Environmental > Aquatic > Deep subsurface > Groundwater | place: USA... | reverse complement strand
CATCAACTGCTACATGCAGCCCAGCTTCGCCGTAGAAACCAGCAAATACTTCTGGCAGGCATTGCCCAGCACCCTCAAGTATAATTGGGAGAAAGGCACCTGGAAACGTATGCTGGCCCGTTGACTGCCGCTACGAGAAGAAGCGGATGGAAAGTGGATACACCCATAGTTCGCCGTTGTTGGCTTTAATGGCCCCAATGATCGGGAAGATGAGCCCGAGCACCGCCAGAATACCAAGTAGCGGCAACCCAATCAACACGAAAATCAGTATGCCGCTGACCGCCCCGTAAATCAAAGAGCTGACTATCCAGTTGGTTACCACTTTGCCGTGGGCATCAATGCCGGGCAATTCGTTCTTCTTGAGTTGCCACAGCACAATGGGCAGCACAAATCCCGCCCCCGGTACCAGCACACCAGCCAGCAACGATAAGTGCAGAAAAGTGGCCCATTGGCGGGTTTCCTGGTCGGCGGGAACAAACGGCTGCTGCATAGGGGAAGGCCTTTAGCGCTGCCAGAGGTAGCAGAGCATCAGCAAGTAAGCGAAATTGGCCGTGACCCAGACCACTGGTTGGTAGATTCGCTGAAGAGAAGGTTTCGCGTGTAGGTTTGCAGCAGCACAACAGCAAACTCACAGTTTCACCACCTTACTATTTCACCGTATGCCTCTCATTCTTCCCGTTCATGGCGTATTGCCCCAGCTTGGTGCCAACTGCTACACTGCCGATAACGCCACCATCATCGGCAACGTGGTGCTGGGCGAAAATTGCACCGTATGGTTCAATGTCGTTATCCGTGGCGACGTGAACCGCATCCGCATCGGCGACCAAACCAATATTCAGGACGGTGCTGTACTGCATTGCACCTATCAGAAAGCAGTTCTTACCATCGGTTCCCGAGTCAGTATTGGCCACAAAGCTATTGCTCACGGGTGCACTATTGAAGACGACGTGCTAATTGGCATGGGAGCCATTGTGATGGACCACGCCGTGGTAGGTACTGGCTGCATCATTGCGGCCGGCGCTGTAGTGCTGGAAAACACAGTGTGCGAGCCAGGCTACCTCTATGCTGGTATTCCCGCCCGCCGTATCAAGCCTGTCACGGACGAGCAGCGCGCTACTATAGCGAGGACTGCCGACAACTATGTGCTATATGCTAGCTGGCTGAAATAGTAGCAAAAGGCCGGCACAATGTGCCGGCCTTTTGCTACTATTTCAGTTGAAGTACTTTATAGGTTCAATGCCTCGTTGGCCTCTTCTTCACGCTCAGCCGAAGTGGTTACCCGCAGCTGCACCAGCTCTACGGAACGGCGGGAGCGTTTCAGCACTCGAAACTCATAGTTGTCGAGCACGGCTACGTCGCCTACTTCCGGTATGTTGCCGTAGATGACGTTGAGCAAGCCACCCACGGTTTCGTAATCGTCGCCTTCGGGAAGCGGGTAGGGGAGGTATTCGTTGGCATCGGAAATAGCGGTGGCTGTATTCACGCGGTATTCCACTTCCGATACCTTTTCCACTACTGGCACTTCGTTATCGTACTCGTCCTGGATTTCACCTACTAGTTCCTCCATGATGTCCTCGATGGTAACGATGCCCGAGACTCCCCCAAACTCATCGCTCACAATGGCCATGTGCATGTGCTTGCGCTGAAACTGGCGCAGCAGACGGTTGATTTTCTTGGTTTCAGGCACGAAGTAGGCGGGCCGCATGATTTTTGGCAGTACAATCGGCTCGTTGCGCCGGATAATTTGCAGCAAATCCTTCACGTAGAGCACGCCCACGATATTGTCGATGTTGCCCTCAAACACCGGAATCCGCGAAAACCCTTCGTTGTAAACAATTTCCAGAATGCCATCCTGCGGCGTGTTTACATCAATGGCCGAGAGCTTGGTGCGGGGTACCATAATCTGCTTTACCATCCGGTCGTTGAACTCGAACACGTTTTCAATCAGCTCGTGCTCCGAGTCCTGAATTTCACCGCTTTGCTTGCTCTGATCCAGCAACAGTCGAATTTCTTCGGCTGAGTGGGCCTCGGGGCCGTGCGTCACCTCGCCACCTACCAGCCCGGCCACCATATTGGAAAGCGAGTTGAGCAGCCAGATAAAGGGCTTGGTAATCCAGGCGAAGGCAAACAGGGGAGCGGCAACGGCAATAGCCGTGTTTTCGGGTTTCTGAATGGCTAGCACCTTGGGTGCCTGTTCGCCTAGCACGATGTGAAGTACCGTGATAATAGAAAAAGAGGTAACCAGCGAAATCTTGTGTACGGTTGTGGCGGAAAGTGTAATATGGAAGTTGTCGATAAGCGCCATTACTACTTCAGCCACCACACTTTCCCCAATCCAACCCAGCGCCAGCGAAGCTAGTGTAATGCCCAGCTGGGTCGCCGATAAATAGAAATTCAGGTCGTGCAACATGCGCTGCACTAGTTTGGCCAGCCGGTTGCCACCCTGCGCCTTTATGTCAATTTGAGAGGCACGAACCTTAACGAAAGCAAATTCCGCTGCCACAAAAAACCCGTTCACAAATACCAGTAGAACGGTCAGAAATATATTTAAAGCCATAGATCCGGGGGTCGGGCTCACGCGGCCCAGCTCCCTTGGTACCACAAAAGTACGGGATTCCGGCCAAGCGGTTCCGGCGGAGCTACCACATAAGATGCTCAGAAAGAAAAGCGCCCCGCGAAAAACCCCTAAACTCGTACGGCTGTTGCGCTTTCTGACGACCTTTGTCGTTCCGATGTTTTTCGCTGCTTTTTATTCTCCGATGACTTTCTTCAAGAATATTCTGCTGGGTTTGCTGCTTGTGCTGCTTACAGCTGCCAGTGCTTCTGCCCAGATTCTGACTCCTACCAAGCTCTCCGTGGCCCTCAGCGCGCCAGCGGCCAAAACGGGTGAGGAGGTGGAGCTCATCGTCAATGCTCGCATCGACGACAAGTGGCACCTGTACGCCACTGACTTCGACCCCGACCTGGGGCCTACGGCCTTCACGTTCAGCTTCACCAAAAGTCCCGCCTATGAGTTGGTAGGCGCGCCCAAATCCGTTAATTCTAAAAAGAAATTCGACGACGTATTCAAGGGCAACATCACCTACTTCGAGAAAACCGGCCAGGTCCGGCAACGCATCCGGGTGTTGCAGCCCGGTCCGCTCACCGTGAAAGCCGATGTAGAATACCAGACCTGCACCGATATTGATGGCCGCTGCATTCCGGGCGAAGAAACGCTGAGCTTTGGGCCTATTACCGTAACCGGTGCCGCCGTGCCCGCGCAGGCACCCGGCAGTAAGCCCGCCAAACCCGGCGCATCCACCGGAGCTATAACCGCGCCCAGTGCACCCACAACGGCTGCTACTGTTCTTAACGACAGCACCGCTACTGCGGCAGTGACTCCTGCACCTGCTACGCCGCCCGCCGCACCTGCCACTTCTGACACTGCTATAGCATCTGTTGCTCCTTCTAAGGCTGCGGTAGCAGGAGCTTCGGCCGCGGCTGTGCCTTCTGCTTCAGAGCCTGGCAAGCAAGGGCTGCTGGCGTTTGCGTTCGGAGCTTTCCTGTTCGGGTTAAGCGCGCTGATTACGCCTTGCGTGTTCCCGCTGATTCCAATGACCGTTTCGTTTTTCACCAGCGGCAACGACACCCGCTCACGCGGCATCCTCAAGGCCTTTGTCTACGGCCTCAGCATTGTGGTGATCTATGTGCTGATTGGGGTGGTGGTGGCGGCCCTGCTGGGCGAAGATGGCCCCAACTTGATAGCCACGCACTGGCTGCCCAACCTGATTTTCTTCACGGTGTTCGTGGTGTTTGGACTATCCTTTCTGGGTTTGTTTGAGATTACGCTGCCGCACGGCGTGGTCAATAAGATTGATGCCCAGGCCGACAAAGGCGGTTGGGGCGGCGTTTTCTTTATGGCCCTCACGCTGGTCGTCGTCTCGTTTTCGTGCACGGGGCCTATTGTGGCCAGCATCCTGGGGTTGGCCGCGCGGGGCGAGCGGATTACGCCGGTTATCGGGATGCTCGGCTTTTCGATGGCCTTTGCGTTGCCGTTTACCTTGTTTGCTATTTTTCCGGCCTGGCTGAAAAGCCTGCCCCGATCGGGAGGCTGGCTGAACACGGTGAAAGTGGTTCTGGGCTTTGTCGAACTGATGCTGGCCCTTAAATTCCTGAGCATGGCCGACCTCGCCTACCACTGGAACCTGCTCCCGCGCGACATCTATCTGGTGCTTTGGATTGCGCTTTCGGGTCTACTGGGGCTGTATCTGCTGGGCCGCTTCAAACTCTCGCACGATTCCGACTTGCCCCACCTGAGCGTTGGGCGGCTGCTGATGGCCGTGCTGGCCTTCAGTTTCATGACCTATCTGATACCCGGACTGTTCGGGGCGCCGCTGCCGCTGCTGGCCGGTTACCTGCCCCCCCAATCCAGCCGCGACTTCACCTTGGCCGCGGCTCCGGCTGCGACGGCTGCCTCAACTGCCGCCCCTCTCAACGCCGCCTGCGAGGCACCCCGCTACGGCGAGTTTCTGGAGTTGCCCCACGGCTTGCGGGGCTATTTCGACCTGGCTCAGGCTCAGCGTTGCGCCAAGGCTGAGAACAAGCCCATTTTCATCGACTTTACCGGCCATGCCTGCGTGAACTGCCGCAAGATGGAAGCTACCGTCTGGAGCAACCCACAGGTATTGCAGCGGCTCCGCAACGACTATGTGGTAGTGGCACTCTACGTCGATGATAAAACCGAGCTGCCTGTGGCCGAGCATTATATCTCCACGCACGACGGCAAGGAGAAAACCACGCTCGGCAAGAAAAACGCCGACCTTCAACTGACAGGCTTCAACGTAAATGCACAACCTTTCTACGTATTGCTCGACCCCAATGCTCCCGTTGACTTGGAGCATACGCTGGCCACACCTATTGCGTATGAGCCCGATGCGGAGGCATTCCTGAAGTTTCTGGATGCAGGCCTGGCCCGGCACCGGCAGCAAAGCCAGCCCGTAGCTACCCGCTAAACGGAGGTTGCTTATTTTTCACGGCCCGCTTCCTCGCGCTCCGGGCTGGGTGCTGAGCAGTTTGCCCGTGAGAAGAGCTTGGAGCGTGGCTATCGTTGAGCCGTCTTAACTTCTGTAGGCAAGCTCGTTGCCAATTGCAAAAGGCCTTGAGCCAAGACAAGAATATGGGTGCTCCTGATCAACTAACATCAGCATGCTCTTCAACTTGGAAAGTATGTAGTGGGGCCTTGTCAAAGCCGACGACAAAAGCCCGGTAGGTGCAGATCTCTAAACAGAGCTGTCTATTCTCTCTGGCTCCTGAGATTAAAAGCAAAAGCCTGATTTGCAAATTTCATTGCAAATCAGGCTTTTGCCTGAGAATAAAGAAAGACTGAACAATAAGAATTATCTTTCTTTGCAGCCAAGTAGAACTCCCAGTGTCTCTAGCTGCATACGCTACTAACCGGAACTAATGGAAAACAAAAAGGCGGCACCCACCCAGATGCCGCCTCTTGGCGAAAAGTCAGCACCCACCCAGATGCTGGCTCTCTCAGAAGAACGTACCCACCCAGATACGTTCCGTTTTTCCCTCCTCACAGTAATCCACCCAGTTTGCTGTAGAAGAAGGATTCGAACCTCCATGGTGCAGTTAGCCGGCCGCCAAACCAGTTTGTCCCGAATCACCACCCTCGAGAGAGGAGGGTATGTCTGCCAGTTTCATCATTCTACAAGATGAGTCCCGCGCCGTTTGCGTTGGATTATGACAAATGTAGTAGTTTGATTTGAATTGTAAAATTTTGGCAGACATTTGCCTTAATATATACAATATTTTTTCAAAATGCCCGATTTGATTTTAATATAGATAATCAAACACCTTCCAAATGGCCAAGAATTACGAACTTGACGACACTGACCGCAAAATTCTGGATTTGTTGATGCAGGATGCCAAGATGCCTTACACTGAAATTGCCCGTAAAGTCCACGTATCGGGTGGTACTGTGCATGTGCGCATGGCGCGGCTAGAGGAGTTAGGAATTGTCAAGGGTGCCACCCTACAGATTGATTATCAGAAGCTCGGCTATGGTGTAAATGCTTTTCTGGGAATCTATCTGCTCAAAAGCTCGGTGTACGCTAGCGTAGCCGAACAGCTACGCGAGATTCCGGAAGTGGTAAGCATTCACTTCACCACCGGCGCTTATGGCATCTTTGCCCGCATCGTGTGCCGCGACACTCAGCACCTGCGCGACGTGCTCCACGACCGGATGCAATTGATTGAGGGCATTGAAAGAACCGAGACGTTGATTTCGCTGGAAGAAACTTTAAATCGTCCGATTCAGCTGCTGCCCGCGTAAAACAGCGAATTGCCTGTAGGCTCGCTTTTATCTGTGGTAGATGGCTTTTGGGCGAGATAACTGTGAGCTGACGTAAGCTAGTGAGCTTACTTTAGTACTGTTTCTGGAATTTTTCTGAACTATCTGTGAAGCGCTTGGGCGCCTGCCTGCGGAAGGGTATATTTCCTATACTCCTCACGTAGCGCGCCTGCCATGAAAGCTTGTGTCATTGTGTTTTGCGGATTCCTGCTTGCTCTCCCCGCAGTGGTATCGGGGCAGAGTATGCCCGCTGTTTACCTCAACGAGCGGGGGGAAGAAGCAGTGCCCGACAGTGCCACGCATTACCGGATTGTAGACCGCAAAAACGAGTTGCTGGGCACGTACACCATGCGAGAATATTCGCTCACGGGCTCGTTGCTGCTGCGAGGCACGTTGTCGTCGATAGAGCCGGCGGTGCGGGCGGGGCTGCTTACCTGGTATCACCCCAACGGCAACAAAGCGGCCCAGGTGCATTACCGCAACGACGAAGCCGATGGTATCTACGTGGCCTGGTATGAGGATGGCAGAGTCAGCCAACGCGGTGAGTACGCGCTAGGGCAACGCGTAGGGCCTTGGATCAGTGTGCACCGCAACGGGCAGAAGCGCTCTAAAGGCACCTACACAGCTGGCAAGCCCACCGGCGAATGGCGCTACTACTACGATACCGGCCAGTTAAGCGCCATTGAACTGCTGAGCCGAGAGAAAGGACCTGCGTTGGCTTTTTTCAACGAGGATGCTTCGCCATATGTAGGCAAACTGCATAAGCGGCAGCTACCGACGTTTCCGGGCGGGGAGGAGGCGTTGCTCAACTTTGTGGCCCACAATACCATCTACCCGAAAAATATTCGGCGCCAAGGCATTACCGGGAACGTGTACGTGCGCTATACCGTGGGCGAGAACGGGCAGGTAGGGCAGGTGGAAGTAGTACGGGGGCTGGCGCCGGAAGCCGACCAGGAAGCCCGCCGGGTGGTAGCGAGCCTGCTTGCTTTTCAGCCCGGCCGCGAATACAACGTACCGACTTCCATGACGTTTACCGTACCTATTCATTTCTCGCCGGGCTTCTCGCTGCTCAGCGGCATGCGCCCGCCCCAGGTGCCCCCCACCGAAGCTCGGGCCGCCAACCCCGATGAAATGTATTAAGGTCTCCAAGAGAGTAAGAATCAGGCCCACGCTAAACGTAAAAAGCCCGCCTTCCATAGCTGGAGAGCGGACTTTTTACAATCTTGAGAAGCAGGTTATCTAGGCAGTTACCTGCGCGTCCAGCTTCTGAGCCAATACGTGCTTCGGAACGGCACCTACTTGCTTGTCTACAATCTGGCCGTTCTTGAATACCAGCAGCGTCGGGATGCTGCGAATACCGAATTTGGCGGAAGTCTGCGGATTGGCGTCCACGTCCACTTTGCCAATCACGACTTTGCCTTCATACTCGCCGGCTAGTTCTTCCACCACAGGGCCTACCATGCGGCAAGGGCCACACCATTCGGCCCAGAAGTCCACGAGCACGGGCTTATCGGAGTTGATGATTTCGTCGAAGTTAGCATCGGTGATTTCGATGGCTTTATGTCCCATAACGCAAGGGGGTTAGTTGAAATGTGTGTGCTGTTTACGGTCAAGCGGGCCGCAAGGTAGCGGATTGCGATTCAACAAGACTTGGGCCGGAAAGTTCAGTTCGGACAGTGTGGCAGATTGTTTCTGGTGGTGAAGAAGACCCTAGTGCAGTTCGTTGCGCTCATACGGCTTGCTAGGGCCTTTTCTACGTTATTTGTTGTTAACTACAAAGTCGTAAGCCCGGGACTCGGATTGGGCACGGCTGCGGAGTTTGTAGAAGACATAGAGGTTGAAAAAGTGCATCCCACCCAAAATTAAAATAATAGTACCCAGCTTGATGCTTAACGTTTCCACCGTCTCCTGGTAGTTCTCGACGGGCAGGTCGCTGCGGAGCATGAGGGTGGCGTACCCGATGTTGATGAGGTAGAAGCCGGTCAGCAGCAGCTTGTTCACGGAGTCGGCCAGCGGCTCGTTGCCGTGAAAGATATCAACCAAAAACGTGCGGCCGTTAGTGAAAAGCGTGCGCGCCACCCATACCGTGAGCAGCACCGTGACGGGCAAATAAATGCCGTACACCAGGAGGAGGTAGTTCATAAGAAAAGCAGTTAGAAGTGGAAAAAGGGGAAAAGAAAAAAATAAGCGCGTCGCAGTGAAAATGAAATTCTTAAGGCAGCTGGGCGAGTAACTGGGTTACTGCCGGGCCGCAGGTAGGATAGTGAAAAGTAAATCCCAGGTCGAGGAGGCGCTGCGGTACCACTTTGCGGCTTTTCAATAGCAGCTCGGTTTCGGTGCGCAGCAGGAAAGCACCCAGCTCCAGCAGCCATTTGGGTTGCGGCAGACGCAGCCAGGGCCGTAGCTCACGGGCCAGCAGGGCGTTGAAGTCGTGGTTGAGTAGTGGCCTAGGAGCGCACACGTTGAAAGCGCCTGTTTGGGTGGTGTTAGTCAGCAGAAATTCCACGGCCCGACAAAAATCCTCGATGTGCAGCCAGCTAATCCATTGCATACCGTTGCCCTGCGGACTGCATAGCCCCCTTTTCGCCAGCTTTGCCAGTATGGGGAAGGCGCCGCCATCGGCCCCAAACACCACCGACGTACGCAGCGCTACCCGACGGGTATGAAGCACTTCTGTCGCCCAAAAAGCGGCTTCCCAGGCCTGGGCTACCTGCTCTGAAAAGCCCGCGCCTAGCGTGCTGTTGGTTTCGGTATTGGCAGGCTGCTCGCCAGCGGTGTGCGCGTAAATGGTGGCCGTAGACGAATTCAGCCATACCCGGGGCGGACGTTGGCAGGCGGCTATTGCGGCGCCTAGCACCTGCGTGCTTTCAACCCGGCTGGCCATAATTTCCCGCTTATTGGCCTTGGTATAGCGGCAATCCACCGTACGACCGGCCATATTGATCAAAGCTGCCGCGCCTTCCAGTTCCGCTGCCCACGGACCTATGGTGCGGGCATCCCAGGGCAGGTGGTTGGGGAGGCTAGCAGGAGTTCGGCTAATAGTCACTACCCGATAACCTAGCTTTTGAAAGTGGCGGGCTAAGTGCCGACCCAAGAAGCCGTTGCCGCCGGCAATGACAATTTTTGGTTGGGTTTCTGGAAAGCTGCGCATGATTAAAAAATCTTTGAAACGAGTGAGAAAGTCGAGAACCGCTGGCATAAGTAAGAGCCCTTTGTTTTATTATAAAAGTTTTAAAAAATATTGAAACAAAAAGACAAAAAATAAGTCAATCCTTTAATTAGGGCGCATAATCTTCATGAACGTGCTCAGAAACCAGTTTTCATCGGCTTTGATGATGGTAGCAGCCGTTCGGTCGGCCAGCTCGGCAAAGCTCTGGATGTTGCTGATCGTTGCGGAAAACGCCTGGGCTTCGGCCTCCGAAACGGTGGGAGAGGGCTCTACCTGCTTGATTTCGCTGAGTACGCGCATAATGGGCTCCAGCTCCCGCCGACGCCGCTCCTTCATAATGAGGGTGGCCACTTTGTGAATGTCCTTTTCGCCCGAGAAAAACTCGCGTCGCTCGCCAGGCCGTAGTTCCTTGCGCACCAAGCCCCAATCCATGAGCGCCCGCACGTTCAGGTTCACGTTGCCACGCGAAATCTGCAACTGCTCCATAATATCTTCGGTGCTCAACGCTCCGGCCGATACCAGCAGCAAGGCGTGCACCTGCGCCATAGTGCGGCTCACGCCCCAGGCTGAGCCCAGCGTGCCCCAGCCTTCGATGAACTTACTTTTGGCTTCGTTGAGTTGCATGGCGTAAATGTAGTAGACTATTTTAAACTTTTAATAAAAATTGAAAGTTTGTTTTCTGCCTTGGTTTCTCCTCGTATTCACACGTACTGTTTTGGTACGATGACCATCATAAAAAGCTTATCTGGCTTCAATGAAAGTTATGGAATCCATCCGTATGAATTTGCTGAAACCAAAAATCGTAAGTGTGTCTCGGCTGGTAACAGTCAGTTCCTGAAATGATACTGGAACAACGTGGCTAAGACAACCCTACGGAATGTGATAGAGTCCCCTGTTTATTAAGCGCAGCCCCATGATGACCGTATCAAATTGTTGGAAACAACTGGTTGCCAAGTTTATAGATCATAGTGTCCTCAGGCGGTACGCCTGTCGCGACGTGCCTTGTAGTCGTGACAGAGTGCCAAGCTCCCATAAGTTTCAGTTCAGTGACACTAGGTTTGCTACGGCAGCCAACTAGTGTTAGAACACCAAGAGCAACTAGAATAGATAGGTTGGCTCATAGAAAGGAACTGGATAGAAGTTTTGTAAACTAAAACGGTGTAAAGGGTAATATCTGCGTTGTTGCAATACGAGAACAAGATGCGGCTTGACGCGGCAGCTCATTCCGGTAGTCGTAGCAAGTGGCATTCAGCCACTTGCTACGACTACCGGAATGAGCTGCTATTTAGCATATAGCAAGATAAAGCTGAAGGAAAGCTCTATATTTCAACAAGCCGGCCAACCAGCCACTTAGTGGCCGGAAACGCGCCGTGCCACTTCCCGTTTAGTTATTTGTTGTGTTATCTCATCCTGTACGCTTCTGAAGTAAATGCTACCTCTCCTTACTTTGCTGGCCTCACTGTGGGCAGCCCCCGTCGTTGCCACCGGCG
>Ga0210040_10009928_pt1 | contig 11000 bp, 6 predicted proteins | sample CryGeyCG12114_NA_FD_185462 | JGI IMG/M metagenome (GOLD analysis project Ga0210040, IMG submission 185462) | Groundwater microbial communities from aquifer - Crystal Geyser CG19_WC_8/21/14_NA (SPAdes) (version 2) | ecosystem: Environmental > Aquatic > Deep subsurface > Groundwater | place: USA... | reverse complement strand
TAGCGTAGAAGTTAAATCAGTCGGGATATCAATTCAATTCCTTTCCTTGCAAAAATCCAGTTATTTCTTTTCCTACTTAAAAGGTATTGATTAAACTACTTTATAACACGGATTTTTTCATCGTTTGTTGTAACCACTGCTTTAGCTGGTAAGTTTCTAATTTCCCAATGGCTACATGCATTTTGTTTGTTAATTAGTCAAGAAATCGATGATTTACGACTGAGCCGTGCATCATATGATTTTGATCTTTTGTTAATCTATCTCTCCCTAGTGAGTTCACTACAATTTCAAAACATTAGTACGAGTACGAGCTTTACTAACTATATATTTTTTCTAATGTTGGAATCAAAAAGTTTTACTACAACCTCATATTTTGTTAAGCAAAATTAAAAGTCGCAAAAGAAGCAAAGAGAGACAAGGTCTAGGATAATATTACATCATAATGTGACGAGAGTGTTCTGAATAATAATAATAACACATAGAAGCATGATTTTTTGGAAATTGGAAGTTTTGAATACGTTTTTGGATTTTCATGGTATTGTTTTTTATTCAATGCTAGGTGAATAGCTATGTATATATGAACCAAAAACTAAATTCATTTATCACTAACTAAGTCATGTGACTTAAACGGCCGGCTGCTGTAATGCAATCTCACTCTATACGATTATTACACGTATCACAATAGTTTATATTTCACGCAATACATACGCAAATTATAACTTGACAAGTTGAAACGGCAAACCACTTTCTTCCACTGACATACAAAGTGCAGTGCATTAAATAATAAATCTCGCATCACCACAGAGTGTATTGACAGTATAAGATTGACAAGCCATCTATAATGAATGCTAAAAACCTGTTTTTTCTACAGCAACGCGAACGCACTTCACGCATCTATGTAAAATACGGACTAAATGGTCCTTTGAAAGAATTCAGAGCTCTTGATACTTTCTATAGCAAAATCTCTTCCCTGCACACTTAAGAATGTGTAATAGCAATTAGGTAGAGCAATAAAATTTGCCGACATTTTTGCCCTAGACATTGTTCTACTCACTTTATGACATCTATGCAGAATGAACTGTTTGTACGTACAATTTTTAACCTCCAATGTTTTCTTGGAAGCGCACAAAATGTTCGAAAAATATGCATTTTTTATGGCAAATGGGACGCTAATTTTATATAGTTTGGCTTTTTGCATTTACCGACTATACAGTTTGCAAAAAGCACCTCTTTTAGTTTCGATACGACAATAAAAACTCATGCGTCTGGTTTGTGAGAGTCACGAGGTCATTAGTGCAACTAACTAACTATATACAAATTGGCCACAACGGCATCATTCTACTCACCGTATAATGAAAGAGAAGAGAGGAAATGATAGCATGAATCCTCAAATTGGAGTAAATGTCCCGTCCCTAATCATTATACTTGTTTCCGTGGAATATGTTCATTTTTTTGCTATTAACTAACTAACTTACTATTATATTGTAGGTTATCTGTCATTTATTGAACCGGTTTAGTGCTTTAAGATGCCTTTGAGTCCGACTGCACATGATTGTTCCCACAGTCAAAGAGCACTTTATGTTACAAGAATGTAAATTACTTTTGGTTTAGTTTAGATCGCTGATCGTGTCTTTTAAAAACATTATATGAAAAATGTCCACTGTGGTCAATCCATGCAATTTGATAGAATGCAGATTTTTTTTCTCCAAATCTATTATCCTGCAGTTTGTCAATGTCATCAAAAAGATTTCAGAAAGGGAGTAGTACGTTTGTTACTATCATTTGAATAACTTACCGTAAGCCCACACAAGTAAATGCAAGGGCATTGTAATGCATTAGCTAAATGCATCTGGGTGAACGGGTGAAACAAGCTGATTTACAAGTGAAATAATGCATGCATTAAGTACAAATGACCAAATTGAGCTATTAACCTTTTATGCAGCGACATTAAGAAAAACACAAGTGCAGATTTCAGAATACACTAGCTAGCTACAAATGTATTTTATCGTCACATTTTTACAGCAAAGTTTTGGTTACTTTTACGAATAAATGGCAAACGTAATGGTCTCTGAAGAAGCACAAAATAATGTAAATGTTCACCGCATGCACTTTTCTGAAAGTTTGAAAGCTAACGCACAAAACTTTAATGGGGAACGATTAAACTTGTTTTGCACATGCAATGCAAATTGTTACATGTCAAAGGAGCCACGTGGAGAGTGTTTTTACAACTTTTGTTCAAACACCATATTGGCAAAACAGGCGTTCAAGAATTGCCTATTGTTGTTGTTTATCAAAGTGGAGTCATTATATTGTTTTTGAAACCCTTGTCATTTTCGTGCAGGAACAATAATATTGTCTTTAGCTTATAGTTAGTTAGTGTGCTCATGAGGTTAGTTGGTTACGTTGAGTTTCATTAACATAAACAACCAAGTGGGTCAGAAAGCCATGTTTGTTAAGTTAGTGTGCCTTTTTATAAGTATATGAGCATGGAATTAAAACTTCTGTCACTGACTGTCACTTTGCCAATTAAGATGCATTGGAAAATCATTACCAGCGATGCATACTAAAATATTCAATATCGGCAAGTTAGGTTATTAGTGCAACTAACTATTACAGTTAAAGGATAAGTTAGGTTATGCCTTGCAAGTTCGTGTTTCGTGTTATTAAAACAGGAAAAATGTCAAAAATATTGACATAAACACATGACATTCAAATTGCATGGGTATACATGGGCGACATTCCTCATAACTTAGATCTTAGACTTACTTACTAACTATAGTGATCGCATAAATTAATGGTTGCTTGAGTTTTTCAGACACGCAAGACTGACAACGAATTTTTTATGCCTCACGGTTAAATCAATCTACTCATTTTTCAACATCCATCCATATTGTGGTGTGGCCAGCTGAAACCTATAATTTTATTTCGTAAAATCATAGCTTATGGAATATTAATTTATACGTTTTGGTATAGGACAGTATGGAACATATTGATTTTAACTAACTAACTAGCTAGCATACTGAATGGAAAAAATGAAGGAACTGTATCTTGGAAGGGAGGATTTAATTTTAATCAATTTAGTGAATGCAACCACATGATGCTCACATAATGCCCATACAAGTTTCTATGCGATTCACATTTGAAAGGTCAAGAGGAGGACTAATAATGAGAGTGACCATTGTTGTTACTGTGCTCATAATCATTTCGCTTCACTTCCTATCATCAATTTACGCAAATATAGAATTGTTGGAGTAGGCTGTTGCCAAAAGATGAGCTGATTGGGATGCACCTAAGCACGTATGTAAGTAACTTGCGCTCCGGGTGATTTGCGAGGTTAGAATAGAAGAATAAACCTTCAATTCCTTATCCTAATGTGTGATTTTTTACATGCAAGCGTGATTTTAATTTGACACTGTACTAGCATCATAAACTTGCATGAAAAAATGTAAGCGATTTCTCAGAAAAAGGAGATTTTCCAAATCTTGGATTTACCAACTGGAATTATCAGAGTCAGTCTAATAAGCTCCTCATTACTAGTGCAGTAGGCGCTATAGACAGTAAGTAAAGTTCAAAGTGGAAAAATAATTTAACCGGTCGGTGAGTGATAATAATCGATCAAATCAATCCCTACTTGTTTTTTGTGCTCATTTACATACTTATGCTTGGTTAGATGATTAGCAAGCTTAATCTCTTTTTTGTTGGCAAAAATGTTTGCACTTTAATTCCAGTCAGTCAAGATCAGTTCATTTTGTTTTTCTTTGTTCTCACGGTTTTTAAAAACAACCTAGCTATAGCCCTGAAACCTGTTTTCATTGAAAATTCTATAGACTTTAAAGTATAGCTTCTAAAGCTAGTGGGACGCCAAGATTTAACTTCAAGCTTTTGGATTTTGCAACTTCTTAATTACGTCAGAAAGCCTAAATGGCGTACTTAAGCTGCATTGTGCATCATTAGAATTATAAGCTCCATAGAATTTAAAAACAGCTATGGTTCAGACTGCATTCGTCGTAGTCATGTAGCCAATTAGTCACTAATTGGAATTTAAATAGTCATAAAATTCTCGAATTGCGTTGTAGTTAAATAAAACTTGTGCTCAATAACAGATAAGTTGATAAGTATAATTAAGAGGAATATCAAGCCACATTATAAAAAGCTATGGATTGAATAGCAATTTTTTGCATACACTTTTCAGTAACAAAAATCTTCTTTTGACAGTTCACTGTCGATGTCATTTGTCAACAATGTCAACACATTATTAATGATGTGACTTTCATGTTTTTAACTCACTTGCAGCAACTATAAAAGTAATAAATTGTAAAGTAAAAAATATGATATAATTGCTGTTGATGTAACTTTGTTGGTTGATCTAGCATTACGGAAATCGATTATGTAATTCTCTACTATTTGGACCTGTCAATCTAAACTTTACTAAACTACTCCCTCCATATCTTTCCAGGAAGGGATAAAAGATGTCGATCAATTTGGTTTTCATCTGTCATCACTGAGAAATACTCAACTTTAGTATGTTCAAAGAAAACAACAGGTTCCAGGAACTCGTTTATGGTTATTTCATGCCAATGGTAAAAAATGCAGTATATCACTTTGCTATTCGTTATTTGACTTTCAACTTGCAAGACAGCTAGAAAAATCCACCGTAAAATCTTTGTTCCGAATCCAAAATAGTAACCCCAATGCGCAAAATGCTTTCAAAGCATTCAGAAGAAAAATTCAGCATGGATGAGGGAAGTTTAAAAAATGAAAAGAGTGATTTTCGAGTATTTTCCACTTTATTCCCCTTTATAAAAATTTTATTCTCGATTTAAAAAAAAAGTTTTGCTTTGTCAAAACCTTTCAATTTTTATTTGGGGAGCTAGTATTCGGATTCCCAAATAAAAGCTTACGGCGCATCTTTCTGATTATATTACCAAACAATTGGCCGTAGCCGTAAATAAGCTTCACCGGGCTATTGTATTGTAGTGTACTAAAAGTAGCTGTGATGAATGCAAATTATTGTAAGATAAAATGTATAGAGATTAATAAATTTGCAATATGCGCAAAAAAATTTCCAAGACGCTCATCTTCAGAAAAAAACTTGACATTTTACAATTCATAAGCAAACTAGACCAAACTGATTTAACTAGCCATGCAGAAAATCATTTTCTTTATTCACTGTACTATCTCGAGCTTTTTGCTGCGTACTTAATCTGTCTACAAGGACACGATTATTAAATTGGAATCATTTATCATTTTGTTTTTGTTGACTTATTATCAACTTAAATCATGTTCCCAGACATTCGCAGTAGTCTAACCAGTTCAATGCCTCAGCCTTTGTCGAGCTAGTCATCTTATCCTAATGTCACCATAGGAACTGTGACTACAGAAACCATTTTTGGAGTGTCCATATGTATGTCTCATCTAAGTTTTCATGCGCAGCTAAAGCTACCATAGTAGCTGGTCGGTACTTTTTGATGCACTGTTACTGTTATAGATAAACTCGTCCCATCCAATTGAATGATTAATTTTCTCAAATTCAGTCCACTAACTAATGAAACCCCTACTTATACTTGCCAACTTATGAAACAGATTTGCACGTGCACCAAAATTATAACTGGCAATCAAATCAGTATTATTTATTTTCACGAGAATATCTTCCACTTCACAATATGAACATGCATGAATGTAAAACACCTGCCGTGCTGTCTGTCACTGAAATATTGTGATGACAATCGCCTTATTCATTTCTATGCTTCATTTATCTGGGCATTATTAATTCCACGCATTGTTAAATAACACCGTCTCATTTTTTCACGCATACGGAGCTCCCTATGCAAAATCGTTCACGACATCTTTTCTGCCCTAATATGGAATCATGTCTGCAACATTTGTGCTGCAATCATAGATTACTATCATACTACACAAAAGTAACTTCATAATGAATATGATGAGCCGTCGTTTTTGGGCTCTTTTTTAGTTCCAGATGCAAAGAATAAAAAGATTTCTCGTGCTGCAAGATTCGTGCAAAAAACCAAGTCATATTAAGTGTTCTAATGTGCTCACAAATTAAAAAATGAGTAGGATGAGTTAAATCAGCATTGTCCAGGAAAAAAACTTTTGATTAGAGATAGACCGAAATGAAAACCTGCAAGAAATTAATTCGATTGTTTCATGTTTCAAATATGGCAAAATAAGACAGTGTTATTAGTAGACTGTGTAATAACATTTATTTACCAGTATTAATAGAATATACTAACGAACTAATCAATATACAGTGACATATTATGCGTCAAAACGCATTCAACATTATGCGTGACAACAATATTAATGCTATGAGCTCACTTTTGAACCAATAATGGTGTGCATATAATGTGTTGTGAGAGATGATGAGCTGACCATGAGATTTTTCTTGGCCAAGGCTATAAGGAGTGTACAATTCACATTCCCAACTGCATATTCATTATCATTCCATCCTGGAGAGAATTTGCATTTGCATGCATTGTGTTTTTTCAGACATCCACAATTTGAAAACACTGGCTAGTTTCATTCCCAATAGGGAAAAAAGTAAACAGTAGCTACAAATATGGGCTTATTGCTAACTAACTACAACTACGAAGGGAACAAAAAAGTGTCAAATTTAGTTTGATGCTTATATCAAATTAGGAATGAATTAATTTGCATGCTCATTTTGAATGTACTGCTGGACCAGTATATTATACGATTATTCACAGTGTACAGGAATTTCAAGTGTGAACGTAAAATTGAACTGGACATGGCATTTTGCACTTGAATTGCCCTGCGTCACTCTTTATACCCTTCCGCATTGTTTTTGTCACTTTTTTCACTCTATTTGGTGTGGTTGTGCAAAAAAAAGAGCGTCTTTGTGTCTTAAATATTTATAGTTTTGCCAATTATACAGGTTTAGTAATCAAGTGTTGTACTTGCACTAACTAGCTAACTATATGAGTCACTCATTCAGATTTTTTAATTAGTTTATTTACCACGCAATTAGAACAGCATATTCATAAAATTTGCATCCCGACGAGTTTACTATGTATATCCAACCATTCATACTTGCGAACAATTTATTCACTAAAGGATAAGTGAAATTAGCGCTCTTTGAATGAGTACCATTTAGATTTCTCGGACGGAAAGACAAAGCAGTCTCATTTTTGAATTTTCAAGTCATGGAGGAAGAAATCTTTAAACTAACTTAACTGTTACTTCGCTTCATTGTTGTCGCGCATCCATTCGTAGCCAACAATGACAATAGGGTGTGTGGGAAAGTCATAGTTGCTTTGAACTTTTCTAATGTTAGTTGAAATGTTGAATTATTCATGGTTTAGGGATGCGCAAGTTGTTAAATTCATGAATCACTTTCTTGTTGGATATTAGAAAAAAACCACTGTAGAAACCAATATTATCTGGATTTCTTCGGTTAGCCAGCAAAGCGTACTGTTCTTGTGAAGATTTCCGTAAACATTTTTTTGGCAACATCGGATGAATACGAATAGCCCCGAAATATACAGGTTGCTAACTAATACAGTTCAGGGTGTCACCAAGTGCAGTGACTTTATTTGAAATTTGAATCAACTAACCAAAACCAACATCCCAAGATGATTATGAAGGATGAACAGGCAGAAAAAAATAATTCTAATCCCAATATGCCATAAAAAGGGCGACGAGATTAGAAGCTGACGAATATGTCGTTAGGTGAGAAACGACAGATAAAAACTGTCATCTCACTACTTACTTACTGTAATTCAGGCGTTGTCCCCTCAACTCTCCTTTCAGAAGATTTTTATCATCCTTTTTTATAAGTGTCTACATACATAAACATAGCGGTGTAATGGTAATTTGCTATACTATAAAAAACTATATTTTTCTAACGGTGTCTAAGTTTTAATTCTTTATCAGCTCCATAGTGTTAGTCCCACTAGAATAGCTAATTTTTTCTATTCAAAAACGATAGTATCAGTTCTAATGACCATAAAACGACATTATTATCATTTTTTACCCTGCTAAACTTAGCAATTGTAAAATCTTTGATTTGTGATATAATCCTTCAAACTATTATAGCATAATATTTGGCTGCGAAGCAAAAAGTAAGCTGTGGTCTTTTTCTTGCATTCACTTTTTTCGTGTATTCAGCTTTACACGTGATAAAAGTAAGTGCCTGTTATCAATTACAAAATCGTGACTTTTTTAACTATCGTTGTCAGTTGTTGATTACATTTCTAATACTTTCAGAGCAAATGGTACATTAGTAATAGAATGACTTATTAAATAGTATTACTTCACATCTCATTAGTGTCTCGTAGTTAATTCAACCATATAAGTCCAACAATGTTGCATCACCAAATTAGACGTGCATAATTTTGCTGTACAGGATTAATTATAAACCGAATACAATAGATAGTAGATAGTATATTTTATGTGTATTGGATAAGCACACAATAGGATAGCTTTTTTGTACCAAACATTTTTGATTCGTAGACTGGACCTTGTTTACATAGCTATAATGGCTTTCTGTCGGAATTGTTTACAATTGAAGGACATTATTGACACTTTACATTTATGAATGATGAAACCCTTTTTTTAATATTTGCTCAACTGGTGTTAAGTGTGCAGTAAAAGTAATAAATTTTACGATAGATAGTTTTTTAGCTATAGTTGCAATAAACTATGCTACGTACGCGGCTCTATAAAATGGAATTCTTTATTTATCTAACATTTCATTTTTGGATAAATATGATGCTATTATAAATATTTCCGGGGTTATTCTAAGTTGCAGAGATATTGTGACTTTCCAGCCTACATGCTAAAATTCGTTTCCCTTATTTTTTTATGCTGTGCTGGTAATGAACTGGTCAAGATTTGCATATAGTTAGCTTAAGTACAGTACACTCGTTTTCAGCATCTGATTTCTATCTTCATACGATGAGCAAGTCAGCATGTATTTTAATGTTAAGTTTATGTTCTCAATCTCTATTCACGTGTGAATACAAATTGAAAACTAATGCAAACTTCACCTTGGTTTATCATGCTAGCGTGAACTTTATAATGACAGGGTACAAAAAATTCCCCTCTTCCAGGTGTTCAACTTTTTTCGCTTCAAAAAAGATTAGATTGCCCAAAGGAGCCGAAAATCCTTTGTTTGCATTTTATTTCAAGTTACTATGCTAAATTTTTGCAAGGAGAGTCATGGATCGTTTTTTTTTTGTTGCGCTAAGCTTATTCCGAAATCTAACTGACTGGAATGAAGACTCATTGGAATCATTATCGTATGCAAACTGTACCTAGCTGTTTTTTGCTCTTCATTTCATGCGTGAGAAAAGGAAAGAAATGAAGGCTCATGTATTCTCCATTTAATAGTCCCTACATGTCTTCTGGATTGTTTATGATGAGTGAGGAGATTTTGTTCTTTGTACTCTGTAGAGCTTATTTATTTACATTCGTTGATTTTCATGATGCAGCAGAAAAAAATTGCAGGGGGGAAGATTGTAAAAAAATTGTAGAATGCCCTTTTGCGTTTATACTTTGAAGTTTAGCAAATCATTAGTTTGAGCAACACCACGAAATAGCGTACTCTCATGCAAAAAATGAATTAGGGCAATATGCTGAAAGCGCACCAAAATTCTCTTACTTTTTGTTCTACAGAAATTCTCACCTAATATGGACACTGTAATCATTTTCAAGGCTCATTCATTTACAGCAAAAACAAGCAATTAAAAACTGCTGGACAATAAATTAGCTCGGTATTTTTGCTGCAGTAGTGCCAAAAAATAAAGAAACTTTTGTTGTCTAACTCGTGTCCGCACCGTTCGCCGAAAACTTTTACGCCGAAGAAAAAACGCCGAGGAAAAAACGCCGAAACCCAAATGGACTACGTTTAGTTAGGTTAGGTTTTTGGATGTTTCGGCGTGATTTCCACGCCCTTAAGGACTCGGCATTTTTGTTTTCGGCGTACTGACCGTGAACCGTCTAACTGACTGCATATGATAAACATGCATATAATCAGCTCCTAATGGTATTTGGTGATGACCAATCCGTACATATGTAATTTAACACCAACTGAGGGAATATAATAAACAAAGACTATCAGTAATATAACACAATATGGTGCAAATAAAAAAATACATGTGGGATTTAGGTACAGTAGACAGGTTTTATTTGTTGCCATTGTGGGATCAAAACATTGACCAGTTGGCAACTTTCAACAAACACTGCGCATTTTCTCCAGCAGACTTTTTATTTATTTGCCGTCAGTACGCATGCATATTTATATGAACCTGAAAAGAGGTATATACCAACGCCAACTAACTAAGCAAGCATACTATGCATGAATAAATATGAAAAAATGCAGCCGGAATAAATTACGACAATTCATAGCAATCAAGATGTACTTACGGAGCAAGTGGCGTTGTCCCATCCCATTCATAATCTTCCTCCATTTTTCATCCGTCACTCACTAATTGAGGCTTGGCTAACACAATCTTCCATTTGCATTTCACTTTTAGTAACTTCAAATAGTCTTCCCGATGAAATGCTGTAGAAGTTTACACAAAGTCTTCTGACTTGCAACGGATAGTTTTAGTTTATTATAAGACTCATGCATTGTATTCTTATGCACTCCCACCACACATGCATGAAATATTTGGCTCAAACTTGTGTCAACATTCAAAGTTGCCTCCAACATGGTACAAAATGCATTCATTTCCCATATAATACTAACCGGGTGAAAAATTAGGCGCCTGTTGGTGCACTTTTCATTTCGACCCGAAGTCGTGTATGTTTATCTTTGCATCTTGCCATCGCTAAAATCTGGCTGACTTGCAAGGAATGAGACAACCATACATAAAGACAGTTCGGCGCTCTTTCCGTCTATAGATCCAGCACATAGGAAAAGTAGAATGCCAACAAACTAGCCAAACTAAAATCAGTGGAAAAAGAATAATGACCCTCTGAAAGAAAACCAGGAACTTTTTCGTTCGAGTTGACTTCCT
>Ga0210040_10009927_pt1 | contig 11000 bp, 12 predicted proteins | sample CryGeyCG12114_NA_FD_185462 | JGI IMG/M metagenome (GOLD analysis project Ga0210040, IMG submission 185462) | Groundwater microbial communities from aquifer - Crystal Geyser CG19_WC_8/21/14_NA (SPAdes) (version 2) | ecosystem: Environmental > Aquatic > Deep subsurface > Groundwater | place: USA... | reverse complement strand
CTCAACCCCCGCAACCTCTTCGGCGAAGCGAACACAGCGGGTGCACTGGATGCAGCGGGTCATGATCGTCTTGACGATCGGGCCCATGTATTTCTCGGTGACCGCGCGCTTGTTCTCACCGAAGCGGCTCTGCCCGCGGCCATAGGCCACAGACTGGTCCTGAAGGTCGCACTCGCCGCCCTGATCGCAAATCGGGCAATCGAGAGGGTGGTTGATCAGCAGGAATTCCATGATGCCCTCGCGGGCGTGCTTCACCATCGGCGTGGTGGTGAACACTTCCTGGTTGTCCGCGGCCGGCAGCGCGCAGGATGCCTGCGGCTTGGGCGGCCCGGGCTTCACCTCGACCAGGCACATGCGGCAATTGCCCGCGATGGACAGCCGCTCATGGTAACAGAAACGAGGGATCTCCTTGCCCGCGGCCTCACAGGCCTGGAGCACGGTCGCGCCCTGCGGCACCTCGACCTCGATCCCGTCTACCTTCAACTTAGGCATTATTCTGCCGCTTCCTGCATAGGGGCCAGATCGCCCCCGCGTTCCCTGATCCGCCGCTCCAGCTCGGGCCGGAAATGCTTGATGAGGCCCTGGATCGGCCAAGCTGCCGCGTCGCCCAGCGCGCAGATCGAGTGACCCTCGACCTGTTTGGTGACCTGCTGCAGCATGTCGATCTCGCCGATGTCGGCCTCGCCCGTGCGCAGCCGCTCCATGACCCGCCACATCCAGCCGGTGCCCTCGCGGCAAGGCGTGCACTGGCCGCAGCTCTCATGCTTGTAGAAGTAAGAGATGCGGCTGATCGCGCGGACCACGTCGGTGGACTTGTCCATCACGATGATGGCAGCCGTTCCCAGGCCCGAACCGACGGCCTTCAGCCCGTCAAAGTCCATGGCGCAGTCCATGATCTGCGCAGCCGGCACCAGCGGCACCGACGAGCCGCCCGGGATCACGGCCAGCAGGTTGTCCCAACCACCCCGAATGCCGCCGCAATGCGTTTCGATCAGCTCGCGAAAGCTGATGCTCATCGCTTCTTCGACGACGCACGGCTTGTTCACATGGCCGCTGATCTGAAACAGCTTGGTACCCTTGTTATTCTCCGCGCCGAAACTGGAGAACCACTCGGCACCGCGCCGCAGGATGGTCGGTGCAACCGCGATCGATTCGACGTTGTTGACCGTGGTTGGACAGCCATACAGGCCCGCACCCGCCGGGAAAGGAGGCTTCAGCCGCGGCTGGCCCTTCTTGCCCTCGAGGCTTTCGAGCATCGCGGTTTCTTCGCCACAGATGTACGCGCCCGCACCCCGGTGAACGAATACGTCGAAGTCATAGCCCGACCCGCACGCATTCTTACCGACCAGCCCAGCCTCGTAGGCCTCGGCCACCGCCGCGAACAGGGTCTCAGCCTCGCGGATATATTCGCCACGAATGTAGATATACGCCGCCCGCGCCCGCATAGCGAAGCCCGCGACCAGTGCGCCCTCGATCAGCTTGTGCGGGTCATGCCGGATGATCTCGCGATCCTTGCAGGACCCAGGCTCGGACTCGTCGGCGTTGATGACCAGGAAGTTGGGCCGGTCCGCCTTGGGCTCCTTGGGCATGAAGCCCCATTTGGTGCCTGTCGGGAACCCTGCCCCGCCGCGCCCGCGCAACCCCGACGCCTTGACCACGTCGATGATCTTGTCCTGGCCAAGCTCCAGCAGCGCCTTGGTGTTGTCCCAATCGCCGCGCGCACGCGCTGCCTGCAGGGTCCATGGCTGGAACCCGTAGACGTTCGTGAAGATGCGATCCTTGTCAGCCAGCATGGGCCGTGTTCCATTCACCCCGGTAGTCGTGGTTCTCGTTCACCATCGCCGTCAGCGAGGTCGGCCCGCCAGCTGGCTCGCTCGAACGGCGGCCGGTCTGCGACCCCGCCTTGGGCGTCTCGCCGCGGGCGAGCACCTCCAGGACGCGCGTGGTCGAGTCGTAATCGAGATCCTCGAAGTTATCGTCGTTGATCTGCATCATCGGCGCGTTCGAGCAGTTGCCCATGCACTCGACCTCGGTCAGCGTGAACAAGCCGTCGGGCGTGGTACGCCCCTTGGACAAGCCGTGGTTCTTGCACGCCGCGAAGACGTCATCGGACCCGGCGAGCACGCACGGCGTCGTGCCGCATACCTGGACGTGATAGCGGCCGACCGGCGCCAGATTGAACATCGTGTAGAAAGTGGCGACCTCGTACACGCGCATATACGGCACGCCGATCTGGCGCGCGACGAACTCGATCACCGGCACGGGCAGCCAGCCCTGCGTCTTGGTTTCAGCGCCCACCTGCCGCTGGGCAAGATCAAGCAACGGGATCGACGCCGACTGCTGCCGGCCCGCAGGATAACGGCCCATGATCTCGGCCGCCTTGCGCTGGCTGTCCTCGCTCCAGGCAAAAGCGCCCCAGCGCGCGCGGACCTCGGCTTCGTCCGGGATGGTCGGTGCGTCAGCCATCAGCGGTCACACTCCCCGAACACAATATCCATCGCTCCCAGAATAGCGGTCGTATCCGCGAGCATGTGCCCACGGCTCATGAAGTCCATCGCCTGCAAGTGGCTGAACGCGGTCGGCCGGATCTTGCACCGGTACGGCTTGTTGGTGCCATCCGCGACCAGATACACGCCGAATTCACCCTTGGGGCTCTCGGTCGCGACATATACCTCGCCCTCGGGCACGTGGAAGCCTTCGGTATAGAGCTTGAAGTGATGGATCAGCGCCTCCATCGACTGCTTCATTTCAGCCCGCTTCGGCGGCACCACCTTGCGGTCCAGGCTGGCGATCGGGCCTTCCGGCATGTCGCGCAGGCACTGCTTCATGATCCGCACCGACTGGCGGACCTCCTCCACGCGCACCATGAACCGGTCGTAGCAGTCGCCCCGCGTGCCCACCGGTACGTCAAAGTCCATGCGATCGTACACATCATAAGGCTGCGACTTGCGGATATCCCAGGGAATGCCTGCGGCCCGGATCATCGGGCCGGAAAAGCCCCAGGCGATCGCGTCGTCACGGCTGACGGTCGCGATGTCGACGTTACGCTGCTTGAAGATGCGGTTGTCCGCGACCAGGCTGATCGCATCCTCGAACAAGCGGGGCACGCGCGTATCCAGCCAATCCGCGATGTCGGTCAGCAGCTTCAGCGGCACGTCCTGGTGCACGCCACCCGGACGGAAGTAGTTCGCATGCATACGCGCGCCGGAAATGCGCTCGTAGAAGTTGAACGTGTCCTCCCGCAACTCGAACAGCCACAGGTTCGGCGTCATCGCGCCCACGTCCATGACATGGCTGCCAAGGTTCAGCAGGTGATTCATGATCCGCGTCAGCTCGGCGCAGAACACGCGCAGATATTGAGCCCTGATCGGCACCTCAAGATCGAGCAGCTTCTCGATCGCAAGCACATAGGTGTGCTCCATGCACATCGGCGAGCAATAATCGAGGCGATCGAAATACGGGATCGTCTGAAGGTAGGTCTTGGTCTCGATGAATTTTTCGGTCCCGCGATGAAGCAGGCCGACATGCGGATCGATCCGCTCGATCACCTCACCATCCAGCTCCATCACCAGTCGGAGCACGCCATGGGCAGCCGGATGCTGGGGGCCGAAGTTGATCGTATAGTTCTGGATCGTCACGTCGCCCGTCGCCGGGTCCGCTGCGCTGGTATGCGCAAGCATCTGGTCGAGATGAGGGTCGATCGTGGTGGTCGCAGGTTCGCTCACTGGTTCTGTCCCTGGCCCTTGCTCGGGATAACGGCCGGATCCGCGGGCCTGTTGCCCGAGTCCGGGCCACCCGGCGGGTTGGTCCCCTTTGCGTAGCTGCCGCTGGTTCCTGCCGGTGCAATGCTTGGCGCCGCGGTGGCGCCGGCTTTCTGCACCTGGTCGGCTGTTACGGGCGTATACGCGCCCTTTGCCTGTGGCAGCGCGCCGCCCTTTTCGTCGCCCGGCAGCACATACGCGCCGCCTTCCCATGGGCTCATGAAATCGAAGTTGCGGAAATCCTGCTGAAGGCTGACCGGCTGGTACACGACCCGCTTGTCCTCCTCCGAATACCGCATCTCGACATAGCCCGTCAGCGGAAAGTCCTTTCGGAGCGGATGACCACTGAAACCATAGTCTGTAAGAATACGGCGAAGATCGCGGTTGCCGACGAACACAACCCCGAACAGGTCGAACACCTCGCGCTCCAACCAACCGGCAACGGGCCACAGCCCGGTTACGGAAGGTACCGGCTGATCTTCATCAGTCGTGACGTGCACGTGAACACGATGGTTGCGGGTTAGCGAAAGGAGACAATACACCACCTCGAACCGCTCGGGCCGCTCGGGATAATCGACCCCGGCGATCTCCATCAGCTGCTGGTACTCGAGGCCCGGCGTGTCACGCAGCAGCCGCAGGGCGTCCGCGACCTGGTCGCGCTCAACCCACAGCTGCACTTCGCCGACGCGAGCGAACACGTCCTTGAGCGCCCCGCCCAGCGTCGCGCGGGCGAGTTCCATCGTCTCATCGTTCAGGTCCGCGGCCCAAGCTGGCGCAGGCGCCCTCATCGCTCGATGCTCCCCGAACGGCGGATCTTACGCTGCAGCTGCATAATGCCGTACAAGAGCGCTTCGGCGGTCGGCGGGCAGCCCGGAACATAGATGTCCACCGGTACAATACGATCGCACCCGCGCACTACCGAATAGCTGTAGTGGTAGTAGCCGCCGCCATTGGCGCAGCTGCCCATCGAGATGACGTACTTGGGCTCCGACATCTGGTCATAGACCTTGCGGAATGCGGGCGCCATCTTGTTGCACAGCGTACCCGCGACGATAATCACGTCCGACTGACGCGGCGAGGCGCGCGGCGCAGCGCCGAAACGTTCCAGATCGTAACGCGGCATGTTGACGTGGATCATCTCAACCGCGCAGCAGGCAAGGCCGAACGTCATCCACCAAAGCGAGCCCGTACGCGCCCACTGAAACAGATCCTCAGTCGACGTAACCAGGAAGCCCTTGTCGGTCAGCTCGCCGTTGAGACTGTCAAAGAAGCCCTGGTCCGGCTGGACCAGCACCTGACCCTGATCGGGCCGCGGCTTCAACTCAACCGGACCGGAGTGCATCTCTACTCCCAATCCAACGCTCCCTTCTTCCATGCATAAACGAGCCCGAGCGCGAGCTCGCCAATGAACACCATCATCGCGATCCAGGCGGTCCAGCCGACAGTGAAAACGCTGACTGCCCAAGGATATAGGAACGCCGCCTCCAAATCGAAGACGATGAACAGGATGGCGACGAGATAAAAACGCACGTCGAACTGGCTGCGCGGATCTTCGAACGCGGGAAAGCCGCATTCATACTCGCTCAGCTTTTCCGCGGTTGGCTTGTTGGTGCCCGTCAGGCGAGCGACCACGATGGGCAGAAAAACGAAAGCCGACGACAACAGCAGGGCGACGCCCAGGAACAGAAGGATCGGCAGATATTGCGACAGGTCGACCAAGATGGTTCTCGCATGTGCGAACAGAGCCCGGCCGCTTTAGGCTCGCGAGCGGTACCGGGCAAGGTCGCTGACCTATGAGAATCATTCGCAGAAAGCCTGGATCATCTATCCCGTCCACCTCCCCCTAACCCTTTTTGCCGTAACCGCGGAGAATGGCCGCGATCCGCCCCCTTCCCCGCCTTTTCGCCAGCACGGTCCTGCTTGGACTGATCACTCTTGTTGTTACCGCGGCGACACGGGGCCTCTCGCCCAGCCTGATCGAGCCGGACGAAGGCGGGCATTATGTAAACGCCCTATTCCTGGGCGATTGGATCCGTGCCGGCTTCCCTTCGCCCATGGCGTGGGCGCGAGACTTCTACGCCCACTTCCCGCGCCTTTCGATCGGACACTGGCCGCCGGGCTGGTACATGCTTGAAGCGCCGTTCTTTGCCCTGTTCCGGCCGACTCCGTACGCGGCCGCGATCATCTCTGCCCTGCTTGCGGGCACGCCGGGCGCCGCGGTGCTGTGGGCAGGTGAACGCATCCGCAAACGCGGATGGGGCCTGGCGCTGGCGATCGCCTATGCCCTGCTGCCGGTAACGTTGGACGGCGCCCGCTACATTCTGCTCGACCAACCGCTCGCGCTCGTGGTGGCCTTCGCCGTGATCACCTGGCATCGAGCGGCCGAGAAGGGCGGCTGGGCCCGGTTCATCACATTCGCTCTTCTCGCGGCGGCCTGTCCGTTGGTGAAGGGCAATGGCGCGCTCATCGCCCTTGTGCCGCCCGTTCACATCGCGCTGACCGGCCGCTGGAACCTGCTGAGGCGGCCCGAGCTCTGGGGCGCCGCCGGGCTGACCCTGGCGCTCGTCGCACCCTGGTACTGGCTGTCCTTCAAGATCTCGGCCGAGGGCTTCAACTATGCGCCAGGGCTTCCCTACGCCGGACTGGCCCTGATCGAGAACGGCCGAACGATCCTCGCCAATGTCGGACTCGCGGGTCTGGCTCTAGCGGGAATGGGTGCGGCGGCCCTGTGCCTGCCTGCCCCCGAACCGGAACGCGAGGTGGCGAGGTTGTCGGTGGCCGTGGTCCTCGCAACGATGATCTTCCAGTCGGTGGTCCCGGCCTCACTGGTCAGCCGCTATCTTTCGCCGTTGCTACCCTGGCTCGTCATCCTGGCGGGCCTCGGCCTTCTCCGCCTCGCACGCTGGCGTCATGCCGGGCCTGTCGTTGCTGCTATGATTGGCGGGCTGGCCCTGCTCCCGTCATTGCAAGCCATCGCCGCTCTTAAGCCAAAGCCCGATGTCGGCGCGCCAGCACTGGCGGCAGCGATGACCGCGACCGGGGGTATTTACCTTGTGGACGGCCGCTCGGGCGGCGAAGGCGCCCTGATCGCGGCCGCCGCTCACGCCGATGATGGCAGGCGACGCGCGTGGATCGCGCGTGCGTCGCAATGGCTCTCGCAGAGCGACTTCATGGGTCGGGGCTATCGGTTGACGGCCCGTAATCCAGCCGAGACCCGCGCCGTGCTGGACCACCTCGGCGCGGCAGGCGCCGTGTCCATCGCCGTCGACGGCCGCCTCGCCTACCCGCACAGCCGCCTGTTGCTCGAGGCTACCGGCGTCCAAGGCTACCAGAGGATCCGGCGACCCTTCCAGACCGGCTCGGGCGAGGTCGTCCTCGCCCGTCGCCTTTCTCCGATCGTGCCGAACGCCCCGCTTCTCGCGAGCGATCCGATGTCGACCAAGGCCGGAAAGATGGCGCGAGCGCTCGAGTGACGTTTAGCGGAGAGCGCCCGCCACCAGCTTGTGCAGCTTCGAGTGAAGCGTATCGTTCGCCGCCAGAAACTCGCTGCGGTCCATTGGCCGGTCGCCGCCGCGGAAATCGGTGACGTAGCCGCCAGCCTCCCGCACCAGCAGCACGCCCGCCGCCGCATCCCACGGCTTCAGGTCCGATTCCCAGTAGCCGTCGAATCGGCCCGCCGCGACCCAGGCAAGGTCGAGCGCGGCCGCCCCGAACCGGCGAATCCCAGCAACTTCGGGTGCGACCGCGTTGAAGATCCGGCCCCACTGGTTGAAGTTGCCATGGCCCAGGAACGGGATGCCCGTCGCGATCACGCTGTCCGCCAGGTCACGCCGCGACGACACGCGCAGCCGCTGGTCCTGCAACCAGGCGCCCCGCCCCTTCTCCGCCCAGAAGCTCTCATCGGTCGCCGGCTGATGCACCAGCGCCGTGGTGATCTCCCGCTTGCCCGACGGCAGTGGCTCTTCCACCGCGATCGAGATCGCGAAATGCGGCATGCCGTGAAGGAAGTTGGTGGTGCCATCGAGCGGATCGATGATGAAGCGCGGCTTGTTGGGGTCGCCCGCAACCTCACCACGCTCTTCCATCAGGAAGCCCCAGTCCGGCCGCGCCCTGGACAGCTCCTCGAACAATGTCTGCTCGGTGCGCTGGTCGGCCATCGACACGAAGTCCGCCGGCCCCTTGCGGCTGACCTGCAGGTTCTGCACCTCGTTGAAGTCGCGACGCAGCCGTGACGCAGCCTTGCGCGCCGCGCGCTCGATGATCGTGAACAGGCCGGAATGGGAGGGCATTTCATTTCCTTCTCCCTCCCCCTTTGTGGGACAGGGTCGGGCAAGATTGAGACCGTCTGGGGCAGAGCCCACCCCAGTGGCCAACCCAAGCGCATCAGCGGCGAACCGTCGACGCGCCCGGCACAACTAATGATCAGTCCGCGCGGCGGACGTAGGTCTGCTCGTACACATCTACAACGATGCGCGTGCCCGCGGCGATGTGCGGCGGCACCATGACGCGAACGCCATTGTCCAGCATCGCCGGCTTGTAGGAGGAGGAGGCCGTCTGCCCCTTCACCACGGCATCAGCCTCGACGATCGTCGCCTCGATCGTGTCGGGCAGCTGCACGCTGATGGCTTCCTCGTCATAGAGCTCCATCACGACATCCATGCCGTCCTGAAGAAACGCCGCGGCATCGCCAAGCAGGTCGCGTGGCAGGCTCACCTGGTCGTAGGTGTCCTTGTCCATGAACACCAGGCTCTCGCCATCGGCGAACAGGAACTGGAAGTCCTTGGTATCGAGCCGGACGCGCTCAACCGTCTCCGCCGAGCGGAAGCGGACATTGTTCTTGCGGCCGTCACGCAGGTTCTTCAGCTCCACCTGCATATACGCGCCGCCCTTGCCGGGCTGGGTGTGCTGGATCTTCACGGCACGCCAGATGCCGCCTTCATATTCGATGATGTTGCCGGGACGAATGTCCACGCCGCTGATCTTCATGGCCGTAACCTGCTGATGGGCCGCTGCGCCGGCCCTGCCGCCGCTCTGCGCTCATCGGCCTTGCCGAAAAAGAACAGCCCGTCGACACGCCCGGGGCGAACGGAAGTGAAAGAACGTCGCGCGTCTAGCGGGACGCCACGCGTCGGGCAAGCAGCGGAAAAGGATCCACGTCCTCCCCCTGCCACCAGCGCTGGCCCGGTTGCATCCGCTGCACGCCGAAATGCAGGTGGTAATTGCCCGCGCCCGCGTCACCCGTGTCGCCGACAAAGCCCAAGGGCTGCCCGGCGGAAACCTGCTGCCCCTCCGCTATGCCCGGCGCGTAGCCGGCCAGATGCGCGTAATAATAGACAGTGTGGTTATCGGCGGAGCGAAGGTACAGTGTGGTGCCGCCGAGCCCACTCTGGAACAATCTTTCGACCCGGCCCTGCGCCGTTGCGAGAACGGGCGTCATCCGGGGCGCCATGATGTCGAGCCCGCGATGCGCCCGCTGACCTCCTTCCCGCGGATCACCCCAATTGCGCTGGAGGGCGTCCCGGGCCACCCCGGCAACGGGCACGACCAGTTCGCCTCCTCCGGCGTCAGGACGCACCGTTGTCGCCGGATCGGCACTCGGAAACCTCAACGGCAAGGGGCCACCGAAACGGGTTATTGACGCAAATCCGGCGAACAGCAGCACCACAATACCGAGGACGATCCAGCCGACCCTCGTCACTTGGCAACTCCGTTCACCTCGCGCGCAGCCGTGTCGGTGGGCCCCAATTCCGGCTCAGCTGAATTGCGGGCGGTGGGCGCGGCCGGCGTCGTTGTTGCAGGCGCCGGCCCACCGAACCTCGTCAACGCCAGGAACCCGCCCACCAGCAACACCACGAGGAGCGCAATGATCCAGCCGAGCTTGCTCATGGCATCAGGCCTGGAAGACCACCGGCACGCCCGGCTTCACCATCAGTGACAGCCGTGCGGCGTTCCAATTGGCCAGGCGCACGCAGCCATGGCTGGTCGTGCGGCCGATCGTCCGCGGCTCTGGCGTGCCATGGATGCCATAATGCTCCTTGGTCAGGTCGAACCAGACCACGCCGACCGGCCCGTTCGGCCCGGCGGGCAGCATGGCGGGATCATCGCTTTTCTTGGCATCCCAGAACAGGTCCGGGTTGAAGTGGAACTTGGGATTATAGTCGACCACCGTCACCTTCCAGGTGCCAAGCGGCAGCGGGTCGTGCTCGCTTCCCGTCGTGACCTGGAACTGCGCAACGAGCTTGCCCGCCTTGTCGAGCACGCGCAGCACGCCGTCCGATTTGTCGACGACGATCTTGGCACCCTGCGGCTGGTTCGAATCGACATTCAGCGTGTTCAGAGTCGCGCGCCAGTCGGGACGCAGCTTGGGATCATAGTTGCGGGCGCCCGGCAGCGCGTTGGGAAAGTTGATCCGGGTTCCCAGCGTCAGCTTCGTGCCCGGAGCGTTCATCTCCTGCAGCACCTCGGGCGTGGTGTGGAACATTTCGGCCAGCTTCTCGACGGGCGCACGATAGTAGAGGCCAGGGAGCTTCGCTTGCTGGTCCTCTTCCTTCGGGATGTTGGGCGCATAAGGCCCGGCGAGCATGTCCTGCGTCAGCGCGATGGTCTTCACGGGCCGCAATTGGCGATACGGGTACAGCGCGCGAAGCATCGCCTGGTCGACCTTGCCGGTGATCCGCATGCCCCTGCTTTCCTGAAATCCCTTGATGGCCGCGGTGAGCGAAATGCCCTCACGCCCGTCGAGGATACCCGGTGAGAAGCCCAGGTGATCGAGGATAACCTGCACATGAAGCAACGACAGGTCGAGGGGCGGCTTGCCGGGGATGGCTGTCGTGGAAGAGCTGTTCGACGCTTGCGGCTGAGGCTGGGCGATTGCTCCGGTCATCATTGCCGCTGTTGCCGCCGTCGACGCCAGGATGCCTGCCAACACCGTTTTCGTCATGATTGCCCTTCCGTCACTGTTACGCTGACGACATAACCGACGTGACCGGCCATGGTTTCCGCGCCGGTGCCGCTTGAAGCATGCCGGGCCACTCCATAGGCACCTGACATGCCCGCCTTCTTGCCCGTGCTCGTCATCCTCGCAGCCGGAATAGCGCTTGCCATGCAGCCCCCAACCAACGCCGCGCTGGCCCGCGGCGTTGGATCGGTCGTGGTGGCGGCGCTGATCTCGTTCCTTGTCGGCACGGCGGCGTTGCTGGCAGCCTGGGCCGCGACCGACCGGACATTGCCCGCGCTGCC
>Ga0210040_10009926_pt1 | contig 11000 bp, 2 predicted proteins | sample CryGeyCG12114_NA_FD_185462 | JGI IMG/M metagenome (GOLD analysis project Ga0210040, IMG submission 185462) | Groundwater microbial communities from aquifer - Crystal Geyser CG19_WC_8/21/14_NA (SPAdes) (version 2) | ecosystem: Environmental > Aquatic > Deep subsurface > Groundwater | place: USA... | reverse complement strand
AAGTTTACCAATTCATCAAGTTGACCACATCGTCCCCTCACTTCTTCATCTTCCTAGTACACACCGGCCCAACAGCACCCATAACCTCCTTCAGCGTCTGGCTATCCTCGTCCCACCATTTATTCAGCTTCTTCAGTCCACGTCGCGCCAGCCCAGCGTCACGATTCCGATACACCGAGTCGATCTTGCGGACGTCGGTCTTGTCGTTGACCAACCAGCGCTTGTGCTCGCCTAGAAACTTATCGTATGTCATATCACCACCGTAAATATGCTGGATGTTCTTGAGGATGTTCGCGTGAGCCTGCTCGGAGAGTTTGGCATGTTGCTGGCCAGCGTGGACGGCTGGCGGATCACGGCCCTGAGGCCAAATTGTGATTGCGCGGTAGAATTGGAGTGTTGACGATAGTGCGACGGCTTTCAGCACAGTGGAGAGACCGAGATTCGTCATGGCGCATTGGCTAAGGTTGAGGTACGCGAGCTTGTGTGATGATGCGACGAGATTATGCAGCGCGCGAGCGGAGCGATCGGTTATCCAATTGTACCTTTAAAACCAACAGTCAATAAAACATATTCCGGAAGTGGTGACGTGAAAACATACCTTGAGTCGAGATCCTCAGTGGAGTAGCTCTGACCAATATCGAGCGTGACGAGGTTCGGATGCTGCTCGAGTGCGCTGCAAAGCGCGATGATCCCATCGTCGCTCGCTCCGACAGAGGCCAGCGTCAAGCGAGTGAGGGACTCGTTGACCTCCAATCCAGTCGCAAGGGTAGCAAGTCCGGCATTGCCCAGGGGATTGTTGTTCATGTAAAATGCGTCAAGCTTGCAATGAGGCGATGCCAGGTACTGCGCGACAGCTTGTGCGCCTTGCTCGCCAATACCAATAGCATTGAGGTAGAGATGGCGCAGTGCAACAGGCTTGTTATGCAGTGTGAGCTCGCGAAAGAGATGTGTCACTCCAACGTCTCCAAGCTCGGTCTGGTCTAGGTCCAGAGTCCGCAGGTTTGGCGTGTAGGTGATGAGCTTGAAGACATCGTCGGCAGCGGCAGCTCCGAGCGGGTTGCGTTTGAGCCAGATGTTGGTGACTTGGATGCTATTTACCCATTCGTCGACGAGGAGGTGGAAGCCGTCGACGTCTATGCAGTTTCCGGCGAGGTACCATGTGTCCATGCGATCTGGGAATTCTTTGAGGAAATTGGCGATACATTTTGCTCCGTAAGGGCCGATGATGTTGTTGCCTAAGCGGACAGATCGCATTAGCGACCTGTATGTCAATGAGATATTGTTTTTGTATATAAATATAGCAGCACGAGGTAAGGCTATATAATATAGTAGAGTAGTTAGTATAGAGGTTATAGTATAAGTATAATATCTCTATACTTATAAGGTAGACTTTATATATAAGTAGGTAAAAGTTAAAGGTAGCTCTAGATTTAACTAAGTAGAGAATAGTAGATAAAGAGCTAGTAAAGAGCTAAAGGCTAGCTCTTTATATAAAAGAGAGAAAGAGTCTAGTAAACTAGTATATATACTAAACTATAAAAAGATAGTATAAGTACTAGTATATACTAGCTCTAAAAAGCTAAAAGTAAAAAGAAAGCTCTTTACTCTCTTATATATACTTTTTTTCTAAATAGTAAAGTCTTTTAAGCTAGAAATAAAGAAAATACTATAAAAAATAAGCTAATATAACTTATAGGCTAAGTATATAGTTTATAATAAAGGAAATAAAAGAAAAAAAGTAAATAAAAGAAAAAAACTTATAGCTAATTATTATAAACTTAGTAAGTTCTAGTATATAGTTTTAGTATATTTATATAGCTTATAAAACTTTTATATAGTATCTTAAAGCTTCTAATAATTTTTTTACTAGATTAATACTATAGTAAAAAATTATAACTTAAAGCTAGTCTTATAATATATAAAAGGAGTATACTAACTTTAGTATTAAGTACTTTATTTTATTTTATATATCTAGTAGTAGTATATATAACTTACTTAAGAAAGCTATTATAGCTTATTTAGTAAAGAGTTATACTATAAAAGCTTTATTATACCTAAAGTAGCTATATATAAATAAGCTAGAAGACGCTATAAAAGCTAATTTAAAGTAATTATTAGTAGTAATATTAGAGACTAAGCTATAAAGTTACTTTAGTAATAGCTCTTTTATTAGTACTAAATTTATAGATAAACTATAAAGTTATATTTTATAGTAACTTATTTTTAGAGAATATATAAAATATATTAAAGTAGAAATATTTAAATATACTATATAGTAAGTTAAAAGCTAATAACCTACTAGCGTAAAATTAAGTAATACTTAAGCTTTTTTTAAGATAAGTCTTTATTACTATTATTAGTAGAATTATTTATAGAACTATTAGTAATATTATTAAAGAGAAGTTACTAACTAAAAAGAAATAAGAACTTTAGAAGCTTTAGCTTATTAGAGTTATTATAGTAATATAATAGCGCGTTATACTCTTTTTTAAATATACTAGTAAGCTTAAAACTAGGCTTAGGCTTATTTATCTACTTTATAGTATATATCTACTTACTTTTATATATACCTAATTTATAAAGTTTATAATTAATAACTTTATTAATAAACTATTCTTTTTATATAATACTATCTTTATCTATAATTATAATAGAGACTAGATATAGTAGCTCTTAATCTAAGAGAAGTTAACTATTATTAAGATATAATAGTTTTAAGTAAAAAACTAGAAAGACGCTATTAGATAGTATTTAAGTAAGTAATTCTAATTTATAAGCTCTTCTATTATAAATTACGTACTTAACTTTATATAGTTTTACTTATTTATTTTTAAATTTCTTTAAAGAGTAAGTTATTATCTAGTTTACTATACTAACTTAAACTAAATTATTTACTTAGTAGAGTAACGTAAAATATTATTAAGTATTTATATTAGCTAATTATTCTTACTAAGTCTAGTATATTTATTTCTTTAAATATACTATAAAATCTTTATAAGAGGCTAGTATTTTATTAGCTTATACTCTCTAATTTTTTATTACTATACTAAGTTTTCTAGTATCTTTTTTACTAAGATAGATACTACTTTAGAGATAGTAACTTAAGTTAGTAAAGAATAGCGTTATACTTATAAAGATATTAACTATATTATTAGCTTAAAACTTAGTAATATAAAGTAATTTAACTTAGTTATTTTATATAAAGTTAATATATTAGTATAAGTAAGTCTTAGTTATTTAGTTAGCTTACTCTATTTAATTATTAGTTTCTAAGTAAAATAATATAGATATTTTAAGTTTTATCTAAAGCCTTTAGTAGAGATATTACTAGAGCTTTAAAGTAAATAAAATACTCTAGTCTAAAATAATATTAAAAAGTAAGCTATAGAGTTTAAATACTTATATAAAAATATAAGTAGCTTCTATAGAAATATAACTTTTAATAAAAAAAAAATAGCGCTATTTAGTAAGCTAGTAGTAGATAACTATTAAATTTTAATAAGTTTAGCTTAAGTAATTACTTAAGAGAAAGTTTTAAATAAAATCTATAAAAATATTACTTTAGTAAGCGTTTAGAATTAGAAGTAAGTATAAAAAGCTATACTATCTATCTCTTAGGCTCTTTATATAAGTATAAGTAGTATATATACTATAATATTACTTAATTAACTATACTATCTTTAGTTAATAATAATAATTATATATAAAATAGAATATAGCGTAAAGTCTCTTATAGCTTACTAATTAATAATATAAAAGAGTAAAGGGCCTTCCTTTTACCCTTAGCTTTTTAGAGCTAGTACACGCTAGTACCTATACTATCCCTTTATAGTTTAGTGTATATACTAGCTTACTAGGCTCTTTCTCTCCCCTATATAAAGAGCTAGCCTTTAGCCCTCTACTAGCTCCTTATCTACTATTCTCTCTACTTAGTTAAATCTAGAGCTACTTTTAACCTTTACCTACCTATACGTAAAGTCTACCTTATAAATAATTATAATAAAACTTAAAAATTTAGTATTTTAAGTAAGTATCTAGTAGAATATAGAGGTAAGTATAATTAATCTATAAGCGTTTTTTAACTCTAACTTCTAAACTACTAATATCTACCTTTAAAAAGTAATATTCTTTTTTCTTAAATAGCTTTAATAGTTTAGTTTAACTTTTATTAATAATAGTAAATATAGCTTTAGTAATATTATAATTAGTATAGATATTATTTAATATTTCTTAAGTAGATTTAGTATCTTCTTTATAAGATAAGATACTAAGTTATAATTTCTTTTTAACTTAGTTTTTATCTTTATCTTCTAAGTTAGAGTTTACTTTTAGAGTATTATTTAGTATATAAGAGAAGTAAAAATATAATACTTTAATTTATTTAGAAGTAATTTTATCTAGCTTAGCTTTTTTATAAGTAGAAAAAGTATAAATAGCTACTTTAATAGCTAGTTAGACGCCTAGTATAAAGACTTTAAGACTTAAAATAATAGAAGATTATTTAGTAATATAAAAATTATTAAGTTTAATTAGAATATCTTAGAGTTATTAGCTAAGAGTATTAGCTTCTCTATTTAGTTTACTAAGAGTATAAGTAATTTAAAAGTTAAACTATAAAAGAAAAAGTAACTAGTAAGCTTAGTAGTAGTTAAGCTTTTTAGTAGATATAAATATTTCTAAATTATAATAATTTATTACTACTAAAGTAGTATAGGAGCTACTTATAAGTTCTAGTTCTTATTCTTTAAAAGCGTAGATAATAGCTATTAACTCTAAGTTATAAATATTATAATTATATTTAGCTAGTATATATTTCTTAGAAAAGAAAGTAATAAGCCTAAGTAATCTATTATTATCTAGTTATTTTATAATACTTTCTATAGCCTAAGTAGAGGCGTTAGTAAAGATATAAACTAGTTAAGAAAGATTAAAATATTATAGAATAATATCTAGCTTAAAAGTAGCTTTAAAATTTTTAAAAGCTTTAACTTATTTAAGTTTAATCTTAAATAGTATATAAGTAGTTACTTTATATAGCTTACTAGTTTTTAAGAAGTAATTAATAATAGTAGCTTTAATAAGCTTTATAAAAAGTAAAGTAATTTCTAAGTAGCTAAAGATAAAGTATTAGTAAAATTTAGTATAGCTAAAGAATACTAGAACTTAGAGAATAGTAGTTAGTATCTTTTATTTTTAAATTAAATAGACTTTTTTAGAGTCTATTTTAATACTTTTATTAGTAGTAATTATACCTAAAAACTTAACTTAAGTCTAGTAGAATTCTAACTTCTTTAAATTAATAAAGAAGCTTTTATTATATAAATAAGAGAAGATAGCCTTATTATATTATATATACTCTTTAAAAGTTTCTAAAAAAACTAGTATATTATTAAGATAAGCTATATAGAATTTATCTAGAAATTTATAAAGCATACTATTAATAGCCTTTTAAAATATAGCTAGTATATTATATAAACTAAATAGTATAACATAGTATTAAAAAGTACTTTATTATATAGAGAAAGTAGTAAGCTACTCTAATTTTTCTTTTATTTATATATAATAGAAGGCGTATATTATATTAAATTTTAAAAAGTAGTATACCTTATTTAAGCGTATAAGCGTTTCTTTAAAGAAAGAAATAAAGTAGTAGTTTTTAATAATATCTTTATTTAGATCTTAGTAGTTAACGTAAACTTATATACTACTATTTAGTTTAGTAATAATAAAGAGATTATTTAAGACTAGTAACTTATATTATTTAATAAAGTCTAACTTAGATATCTTTAAAATATACTTCTTAATTACTTCTTAATACTAACTACTACGTAAGTAGAGCTTATAATTAAGAAGAGTAGTACTTAGTTTTAACTTAATTTTATAGTTATATTCTAAATAAGCTAAAAGTTTAGAAGTAGCTTTTTTATTAAACGTTAGAATCTTATAATAGTACTATTAGTAAATTTCTAGTAAGACTATCTCTTTAAAATTTACTTCTTTTAGTAGCTTAAGATATTTCTTAAAGTTATAATTTATAGTAGCCTAACAATTAATAGTAGTAAGGTCTAAGTTAACTAGTACTAGCTTAGAAAGGTTACTATCTAGATTAAGCTTAATAAAGTATATTATATTAGCTACTTATTTTATAAAAAGTTAAATAGTATAGAAAGATACTTTTTTAATATTTTTAGTATCTAATTCTAGCTTTTTATTAAGTAGTAAGTCTTTCTCTTTATAGAGCTTTAGTGTCTCTAGTATATATAAAGCGCCTTTATAAGCTATAACTAAAGTAATATCTTCTTATATCTAGTAATACTATTTATAGTTAGCATAATTAAATATAAGCTATAACTTCTAATAGTTATAGTAAAGTTAGTAGTCTCTTTACTAGTAAAATCTAAGTATTAAATTAAACTTACTATAGGAGTTTACTATATAAGCTCTTATATATTTTAGATAAGTATTAATATATATATAAAATTCTACTTAGTATATAATACTCTTAGTTAGCTATCTATTATAGCTTTTATATATAATTAGCTTTACTAGTAAAATTAATTTTTATTTTAAGTATCTTAAAATAAAATTAGAAGAAATAAAGTTAGTATCTATACTATTATTAGCTAATATTTATATAATATATAGAGTAGTAGTACTTTTTCTAATAAATAATAAAAAAGTAAACTAGTCTTTAGAGTTAAAGCTAGTATATTAATTCTAAACTCTTTAGTACTAGAAAGAAAAAGTTTTTTATATTTATATTTTAGTAGTATAAGTAAGTATAAAAGTATTTTTCTAGAGCTTATTACTATCTTTAAGTACTAGCTCTTTACTTAGAGGCGACTATTTTTTAAGTTTAAATCTTCTTCTTCTTTACTAAAGTAGTTATATAGCTTATTAAAATTATTATTATCTAAAGAATCTTTAATATAAGCTTAGAAGTTTTAGTTAGTAGTAGTAGGCTTTAATTTAGCTAAGTAATACTTAGTAATATAACTAGTTTAATTATAATTATAGTATTTATATATACTATAATCTTTAGTATTATCTTTAACTTTAATTTTAACTATAGAGGTTAATTTAGACTCTTAAGTAAGTATACTCTTAAGCTAATCTTAAAGCTTTATAGTAAGCTACTTATTATTCTAAGCTAGCTAGTATATTAATATCTACTAATTTAAAGAAGTCTATTAAGAGTTATATATAAATAGTATTAAGTTTTATATATAATACTTAATATATTTAGTAGCCTTTACGTAGTTCTAGTTATCTTAATTAGTATACTAGTTCTTAATAGTTATAAATATATTATCTTTAGTATCTTTAGTATTAAGAAACTAATAAGATATAAAGTAACTATTAATATACTTAGTAAGTAGTAAGTAGAAAAGCTTATTCTACTAAGTTAGTAAGTCTAAATATAGAATCTATATAATAGATTATTATCTTATATTCTTCGCTAAGCTACTAGCCTTACGCTAGTACTTAGCTATATAGACTCTATATAAAGCTTAGCTAAGCTCTAATATAGTATCTTACTTAATTAGTATTTAACTACTTTTATCTTATCTCTCTTAGGATCTTATACTTTTATACTATACTACGTTTAAGTAATCTATATACCTAGAGTATACTATAGTAGCTAGGCGTAATATATAATAAGGCTTAAGGTATAATATATAAGGTATATATAAGAGTATTATAATATAGAGCTAGTAATAATATAGAGCTATACTAGCTAGATACTTAGAGTATATATATACCTACTAGTTTAGTAGCTAGAGAGTAGCTTAGAGAAGCTACTAGCTTAGTAGATAAAAAGTAAAGTATAGCTCTAGTAGAAGGACTAGCTTACTTTTAAATTAGAGTAAGTAAGTATAAAAAGTTTAGTAACTTAGCTTAGCGTAAAGAACTTATCTATATAGTATATTATAAAGAGTACTTAAAGAGTAGCTCTTATCTCTCTACTATAATACTTACTTATATTACTTAACTATATAAAATAACTCTAGTAATATTAACTATAGTAGCTATAGGTCTTAGAGGCTAGCTACGTAATAGTAACGTATATAGCCTAAGTAAGCTAAGTAACTAATAATAAGAATTTATTATAGTTAGCTACTCTACTTAGGATCCTATCTAGATTAGTAATAATAATAGTACTAAGGATAAAGTACACCTATAGAGCTCTAATAGAATAGCTAACTTACGCTTTTATATATACTACTTAACTTATTAATAAAGCGCTTTCTAAGCTACTTATAATCTTAAATAAATTAAAGATAATAGCTGTATTAGCTTAAATATCTAAGTACTTAAAAAGAATAATTAATATATTAATATTAAAATTAATAGCTAACGTATTAAGGTCTTTAATAATAGTAAAGTCTATAGATACTATATTATAGTTATATATAGTAATATCCTAGATATATATATATAGCTTATAGAAGTAGAAGGTAATTAAAATAGTAAGACTTAGTACTAACTACTATCTAGAGATATACGTATAGTAGAGGAAAATAAGTAATTCTTTACTTAAGATTAACTTTATTCTAGTATTTAGAACTTAGCTAAGTTTAATAGATAAGTATATAACTAACTAGACTACTAGTATAATATATTTATAATTTTTACTATAACTATTTAGGACTATATTCTTTTAGTAGCTAATGTAGCTAAATTAATAGTACTTAATACTAAGTATTAAGTATATATCTAACGCTTTAACTAGATATAGTTAAAGTTTAATAAGCTTAAAGAGATTATTACGTAAGAATATAAAGATAATAGACTTACTAACTTAATAACTATATTAACTTTATCTAAGGTATCTATTTTATATTATCTAGACTATTAGTAAATTACCTTTAAATTAGCTACTATAAAGGAAGAGTAAGATAGCTTTAAACTTATTATTAAATAGTTTACTAGTAAAAGAGGCCTATTATAAGAGGAATATAACTAACTTTAAAAAGCTTTTAAGAAAAAAAAATCTAATACTAACTACTACTAGTATAAGTCTAAACGCCTTAGACGCAAAGCTAATAATACTAAATAAGTATTAAATAAGATAAAATAATACGCTTAAGCTAATAAAGCTACTTATTATAATTACTTTACTTAACTAGAAGAAACTAAGTAATAGTATAATAATATAAGTAAAAAGCTAGATAATATATAAAATAATATAATAGAAGTACACTAAGACTTATAAGATCTATATAATAAAGTCTAGAAGTAGAGATAACTTAATAGTTAGCTTTATACTATTTTTAAAAATACTAAGCGTAAATATAAGTACTAGTAGTAGTAAGTTCTAGAGTAGTAATAATACTAAGTATATATTTCTAATAAAGAAGATAAGTATAAGTAATAATACTTTATAGTACTTAAGCTATAAAGATACCTAATAGGCTAAAGCCTCTATATAAATAGCTTTCTATCTTATTTACTTTAATAAGTATATTATAGCCTTATAAGGTATACTTATAATATATATAATATATAAAATATACGTAATACGCGTAATATATATAAAATACCTTTTTAGTAGTAGTATAATAATAGTATTACTAAATAAACTTCTTACTAGTTTTAGTAGAAGCCTACTTACTAGTTACTTTATAACTATAAGAAATAACTATAACTACAGCTACTATAGCACTTTATACTACTATAATAGAACTCTTAGTTCTTCTCTCTTTAAGCTAACCTACGTTTTCTATCTATATACTAATAAGAATTTCTTACTACTTAATAGTAGCTAGCTTAAGGTATACTAGCGCTTTTAACTTATAGTAGTAGTAGTAGTAGTAGTAAAGTTCTAAAAATACTTAATATACTTAAGTTCTTAGGTAAGAAAGCTAATAAAGACTATAATAAATAGTATTAACTAGTAGTTATAAAGTGTAAAACTTATAAAGATATATTCTATATTACTTACCTTAAGAACTTTATAATTAGTAAAGTATAGACTTTAGTTAAAGATATAAAAGTAACTTTATATCTAGACTTACTTAAAGCCCTTAACTTATACTACGCTAATATATCTTATAAGAAGCTATTAAAAGTATAAAATAACTTAACTAATAGCTTTTTTTAATAGAAGTATAGTAAAGCTTTTTTATTATAGAAAGCCTACTTTATATCTACTTATAATATTCTTATTAGTAACTTAGAGATATTATATCTAGACTTACTTATACTTATATACACCTACTACTTTATATAACTTAGTCTAGTAGTAGCTACTTTATAAAGAGTAATATTTAGTAAAAACCTTATAAGCTTCTTAAAGTAAGTATAGATATAAGATTACTTTAATACTAAAATTAGCTTAGGACGTATACGTAATAAAGTAAAGACTTTTATAATAATAATATAAGTACTAGCTACTTCTACTATGTATATAGCTCTTACTACTTAAATAATAATATAGTATAATAAGTATAAAGTAGTATAAGGCTATATACTAGTATAGCGTAATAAGCTTTATATAGCTAACTAATACTTTAAATATAGTAAAGCTAGATATTTATAAGGAGTTAGTATATATAGTATCTAACTTAGTAACTAGTAAGTTACTTATTACTACTCTTTTACGAGGACTTAGTAGAGTTAGATCTAGTCCTTATACTTAAGTAACTTAACCCTATTAGGAAAGAGTAAAAGTAGAAAGTCTAGAGTTTAAATCTCTCCTAAGACTTTACTTTCTCTTTCTTAATAGAAAAGCCTAAGTACTTTCTAGACTTTATATCTAGATACTAGAGATTAATATACTACTTATCTCTACGTAAAGACGTCTTACTATATAAGTCTTATAGAGCTTTAGCTACGTTATCTAGTACCTAATTATAAGAAAAGAGCTTACTTTAGAGCTACTATATACTACTACTCCTTCTATCTTCTTTAGATTCTAGAGCTAGAATCTAGAAAGAGAAGGGAAACATGTAAGGAGTTAGTATATATAGTATCTAACTTAGTAACTAGTAAGTTAC
>Ga0210040_10009925_pt1 | contig 11001 bp, 7 predicted proteins | sample CryGeyCG12114_NA_FD_185462 | JGI IMG/M metagenome (GOLD analysis project Ga0210040, IMG submission 185462) | Groundwater microbial communities from aquifer - Crystal Geyser CG19_WC_8/21/14_NA (SPAdes) (version 2) | ecosystem: Environmental > Aquatic > Deep subsurface > Groundwater | place: USA... | reverse complement strand
AATAAACACTGATTCCAAATGCAATAAAGACAGCATATGTTTTTGGACCGAAGAGAGTTACTAACTGACTGACCGTATTTAAAATGATGCCAAGTACAGCTTACCTGTCCACAGCACAGACAAAATATGCATACAGTCCCAACCCCAACCAACAAGAAAAATGTGATGATGCTTAGAAACTGTATATGCAACACAGTCAACCATACAATATTTGCAAATAATGGTTCAAAAGTATCCATCCTGGTTTATAATATCATCATGAAATGCAGCCATGTTCAGCCTTGGTAGTTAGGTAGGTGCGTTTTCTTGAGACCGCAATTCTTTTTTCGCACACAAAGCTTTTGATTGTTTAGTTGAATTCAGAGCTCGGCAAACTAAATACATTCAAAAAGTTAGTAAATCATGTGCAATAATAATTTCCTCAGTGTTTGACCAATAACGGGCGCGACACATAGCAATGTGTTTTTTCCCTTATGGAGAAATGTTTTAATTTGTGACGCATTTTGACCAGCGAGTTTGGGTGCAACTCAAGATGGAATTTACAAAATTTGCCTCTCTTTTTGCCATTACAATCATTATTCTAGTTACTCGAAATGTGAAGTTTGTGTCTTCAGACAACGGGATTAGTGAAACAACAGAGCCGGTGACGCAACAGCCCGACTATGGAGATAGTAGTGAATATGACGATGCTGATGTGGATTTCGATCCATCGCCACCAAATGTTCTTGTTTTAGTCAATGACCCCCGTGATAATTCCAGTAGTGTCCCGTTGGCTAATTTGCCTAATACGGAAGTCATGTTGGACCGTACTTTGACCAAAGTTCATTTGTTTTGTAGTGCTTACTATCCCATAGTGTGGAACTATTTGGGAGACGGGGTAAAATGCGTTTTTGTTGTCAAATTGCAGCCAATTATTAGTCAAAAGGAAATGACGGCAGCTTTAGGACTGTTACATGCAACTTACTATACAGGAGACAGTCCAGTTAGTTATGCAGGCAGACAGTTTAGAGATTAGCTGTTAATTAGTAAATTTACTAACGAGCGGAAATATTTACGAAAATATAATCATTTCGATTTTGTTGAAAGGATTTACTGGGCGCACACCAACAATTCAGAGTCTGGAAATCCATGCGTTCAGTAGAGTGTGGCAAGGATTGTCAGCAGTTGCATTGATTTTCATTGGCACGTAAAATGAGAGTGGGGCAATTACAATGAATCCCATGAAATGTTTAACATGTCAATAAAGTTGCCCTTTGATAATGCAGACGCTATTAAGATTCTTCATGCACCCGAAAATAACAATTTAATTGGAGTAATTCAGTTTCTGAATGCATATGCAAAGCGTCAAGATAGTTGCTTCTGTGGGGAATACATTTTGAGGAAATTGAATGATTTTTTAGTAATTTTCCCCGTATAGAATTGAATAGCATGATTTCTACCTGCCATGCATGATGAAGTGGCTCACTTACTATAATGGGTAGCATGGCACTTAATTCACGAAGAAATTATAGAAAGATGACGCTTTTGTATGTAGTTTCCGTTCCTGAATGTGGACTACACAAGATTTGTTGAAGACTTTTATGATCCCACTACCTACGCTTTTTCAGCTCTTCTTGAGCTTGAAGGACTGGAAGAATCTCAGACCGGGAACTACTCATGTACGAAGTGGGATGATTCATCTTTCATCTCCTCATTCCATATCTACATCCCAGGTACTCTATACTTAACCGACTGGGAAAACTTAATCTTTATAAGTAGTCTGGAGCATACCAAGTAGTCTAAAAAGAATGGCAACAAAATAGAAAGTAGATGCAAATTAGCTCCTTTCAATCTTTTTCTTATCATTCGTTTCTCAGCAGCAGCAACAGCGCCGGAAAATTTTGAGCAAACATTTTGCCCTCCATTCAATCCTGTTTCATTAGAAGACGCATTTAAAATTCTTCATTTAAATTAGGCATACAATCTTAGTGTTACGGAGCATACCAACTAGCTAATTAACCATAAACTTTCTTCTTTGCTTGCCATTTGTTTCAGCCATTGTATTTTTAGATAATTTGCCAAACCAAGATAAATCGAAACTACAGGTTTCGATTCCAACGCAATCTAACAGACTTAAGCAAGAATTTATGGCATCAGAGCATCCATAAAGCCTTTCTAGGCTAGCCATCTTTTTTGCAGAGAAAAAAAATAGTCCCAACCTTGTGTCTACTTTTTCATCCATACGATATTAGACACTGGCACAAGTACAGGATGAAAAACCTTGCTTTTTTTGTTTTTTTGCTTATTTTCTTTTTCGGTATGATGCATTTTTAATGATTTCCTATCTTGTACATGCATACAGGTGAACGAGTTTTCCTAGTAGAAAACAAAACAATTGTTACCTCAGGAGCATCCAACTCATCCAATGGAGGTGTGCGGATTCCATGTTCCGTTTCAAATCCAGCCGTGAACGTTACTTTGTTAAAACAGAGACTTCCTGTTTCAGTGAGTGCCATGCATATTTTATGCATTCTCAAATCATACACATTGTAGTGTGCAAAGTATTTTGACATGCAACAAGCAGATATGACCTTTTAACATTTTAGTGCTTGTCATTTTGTTGCGGTAAAGCCGAAATACTTTCATAGCTTACATAAGCTGGTCATGTGTGTGAGATTGGGCCATTTTTAGAATTCTTTGCACATCTTTGTACCCAAAAGTTAGTTTGGTGTGTCACAGGATCATTCATTACTTATTTACTGTGGTTGGGGAACAAAAAGTATTTTCGTTTGTCAAGAAGAAATTGCTGTAGGACTTTTTCTTTCAACTAACTTACGAAGAAGAGACTTGACTTGATAAGCAGAAAAAATAAGTGGATGAATGAAAAGTATTCGTAGAAACGTGCTTACGTAGTCGTTAAGTTTTTACAAAACTCACAGGCTTTTTACTAATTAATTTCTGGGGAGGTATATTATTTTGCTTGTAGGATCTACTTTCAAGATTTCAACATCCAGTCGATAATAAATTAGGCCTGTCGCATTACGTCGAATGACGAAATGAACGTAAATTGAAAAACTCTTCATTCCTAGAAATCATTCTTTCGTAATGCATTTGTAAAACATAATGCTATTTACTACACAGTCTGCATTTTTTTACTAAAATCTAAAAAAAATCGCCATTATTGCCTCATATTAATTAAATCCTCTTAAGCTTCTAACATCTTATTTCGTATATAAATTCAACCAACAAATTCTTCCAAACTCAATCAACGCGAATTTAATTTCATTGCTAATAGACAATTAGCAAACTCGAGATTGAAGTATATTCGTCGGAGCCCTACAATTCTTCTAGAATTCCAATTTCCTCTTTAGCAAACAAAATTCCAAAAACTTGATAATTTACTTCCTCCACCCACACTCTAAGTCACTACTAAATCCTTAATTTTCATATAGGAAGCAAATGAAGAATCGTCAATTTGGGAAATTGTTCCTCCCACATCTTACACATATGCCCCACAATTCGGATTCTATTTGGAACACGGAGTAAGCAAAATTGATGGCAATTATCAATGCCAAACTGGGGAAGGAATCCAAATCCAAGTGAATGTGACGCTCAAAAATGACGAGGCACAAACTGAAGGTACAATAGCTCCCATCTAACTAACTAAATTGAAATCCATCCCTTACCAATGACTACATATTTCAAACTAACCAGCAGCCACTGATCAGATTTTTCCAATTTAACACGAAACCCATTGTCATAAACACTCGTTCATGTCTATTCCCTCTATTACTCAGATAAATTACATTGACAGTAGACTCGAGCAAAGTTGGTAACTAACTACTAACTTACTAAAAGTGAGTTACAAAGTCAACCCAATCACGCGTCCTATTTTATTCATCATTTACTTGCACAGATAAGGAAGGACTGGGAGCATTGTGCTGCGATAAGAAATTCCTATACAGTCTTGGTATCGAGCGCACTTCGTGTCGCAGTTTCATTTCCACCATGTGTCAAACACCCATGTACCTGGGAAGTGAAAGTCCCTGTACGGATTGGAAGATTTCTCAATTCCTACGCTCCCCTGTGGAGCTATGTAAAGAAGAAATCTCCAGAAATGGTACACTATATATAGGGACAAAATATTCTTTTCTTAGCACTTCATGTATGAAATTTCCATTTATTTGGATACTCGTGTCTCTTGCAACGATACATGTGTAGAATACTAGTGTTTGGAGCACCCAGAGTGAATAATTTTTCATTTTCTTACACCAGCCGCAACATCAGGTGTGGGCTATTTTCGGATCGAGTCTCAACAGGGCTATCGACTTTTGGGTTACTGTCAAGCCGATCCAAAAGAGTTCACTCAAGGATTCAAAATGGGCATACAATGGAGAAACGACTCACTTCTTTTTGTAGAAGATGGTAAGTGAGCAACACGATAACAGAGGACGGGCTAAGAATTGTAATTGCTAGTAAAATTCTGTGCATGCGTTTGACGCATTCAAAATCGTTCCGATGGCTTCTAGAAGAAAAAAATGTTATTTTGTAAAACCCAATCTAAAGTACATGTAAATATAGCCTTCTTCAATGTGTAGAGTCAAAGGTAGTTTTGTTTACTATGTCTAGGTTTCAGGCTTACTAAACTCGATACTGTATGCACAGACTGTAACACATTTCTTGTGTATTTTTTCCAGAACGATTTACTTTACCTGCATTCAGTGATTTCCCTCCAGGCTACGAGGTGAATGCGGATATTACAGATTTGGTAATTCATGCAGCATCTTCTCCCGAACCAATAAGCATCCATTGCTACCTTCCTTTGAAGCATTCTTTCAAATGGATCAAAATTGTGAAGGAGATTCCAAGCAAAGAGCTTCTGTCTTTTGTTCACAATGATGAAGACCCTGAACAAAATAATGAATTGCAAACCGTTATTGGAACTGACAAAATGGAAACAAAGGGTGGATCATCTGGAAGCAGTAGTTTCAACTCGTCCATATTCAATGTTCTTACTATTTTTTTATTAACAGCAATGTCTGCAAGTCTGCATTCATAAATACAGTGCATAGAATAGTGGAATAAACGTGGGATTTATTTTACAGGGTTTATTTTTATCTGACAATACATGACGTATGCGGTTAAGTTAGTAAAGCTAGATAGATATAAATAAATCATATCACATTTTTTACATAATATTTACACCAATTGTCTCTAACTCAATAAGAAAGTGGGAAGAGTTTTTTTCATGACTGAAATATTCTTATATCTCGTATTTAGTTTGTTAGAGAGTATGCCACTCTATTGTCATTTTCATCGCATCGAAAGCCTCAATAACTTAAGGAGCATTATTATTGCACAGCTTCCAACACTAGCATCCATTGTTAGCCGAATACAAAAGCTAGATGAAACCCATTCTAAAAGTGTTACAATTTCAAGCTTTGAGCACTTTGTGTTACATGAATCGTATTGAACCATAATCCACTCCACATTCAGTCAAAGCACATATTCTTAGACAAGCATAACCACAGTCAGAGTCAATACGAGAAGCAAATAATAAACACTGACACAGATCCCTTATATTAGTTATTGTTATTTTGCTAGGATCTGGGATCACAATTTTACCTTAGTTAGTTAGCCGAGCCTAAAAATTCCTTTCTTCAAACTTACATATCGTACATTTCTCAATAACAGCAAAATGTAAAGGTTCAGTTTGATCCTGAGTAACTAGTATAGTGAGTAACTAAGTAAATGGATACGTTATTTGATTATCGGAGTTTCAAATTGTCTATCAAAATAATTGAATCACCGTTTCAGGACCAACCCGAAACTGCTACTTATTTTTCGTCCCAACTAGCTAGCTAACTAACTAACTATAGCTCCGTTCAAAACATGTTTACTACCGCTATATAGGAGAGCTAACTTCATCTCACGGGCACATATGTAGCCATATATAAAGACATTTTATAGTAATAAGTGAGAAGTGGGAACGGGACAAACCCACCACACTCCACTCTATTGAATCTTCATGTACACGGATCGATACGAGTTTGATGTACAGCATACAAAGAAGTTCACATTTCTGCCATTTCACCGCTTTCGGTCAGTCTAAATGTTTTGCTGGGCTTGCACTTTTAAACTCGCGGAATATTTAGAGCCATTTGAACAATCAGGTAATGCTGCTACAACTGCACTAACTGATTAACACCATTTACTACTTTGTATAGTACTTAATTCAAATAAATTGTTAAAAGCTTTAGCTAACGACTATTTTAAGTAGGTGATTACAAAATAATACTCATTAGCCGCACATTACCAAAAAAAGCTTGTCTTTGCTGCTGTAGTATTGAGATCTCTAGTTCTAAGTTAAAATTAAACCGATCGTTCTAACGGAACACAAGTCAAAACTATTCACTACACAGTGTGTCGGTTTGCCCAAACGGATCTAAATGAGCTGAATGAAAGGGCTACTTTGCAATTATTATGACGACTGGTCTCACTGGTCTGAATTGGATTCGCTTCGTAGTTAGTTTGTTAGCAACCGTGGATATTGCAAAACGATGGAGCCTGTTGGAAGTTAGAACGACCCAAAGCCAAGTTTGCTCACTTTAGTATGAGCCGAGTGAGCACCTAGCTTTTGGATGGTTAGGAGCTTTTACCTGAAACCTTCACTCACTTGAATCGGAGAATGAGAGCGGGATGACCGAAAGAATCACCGTCTCCCTGTTACAACGCAAGTTTGAGTTTTCACTTCCCAACTGAACAATACGGTTTTCAGGAAACGTTTCACTGTTTCACTGTAGTGTGTACCAAGTCGAAAAATTAATTCACCTTTATTTAATGAAACTTGGACTGAACAATGTGTAGGACAGACCCACAACTATGCAGGATTTATATAACACTTTTTGCGCTTACCTGCGTGACAGTCAAGTATGACAATTGTAAGTTAAAACTAAACGAGTTCGTTGCAGGATTGAATTCAATTCTTGTCAATCTTGGTAGATTTTTGTCAGCAAGAGTTTGAGTTTTGCCAACTTTGACAGGAAATAAAGTTTACAGTTTCACTGCATATTTTTCACAGGCTGACTGAGTGGATAGTTTGTTTGCAAAAGTTGGTCAGAATTTAAAACAAATTTTTATGCGGTTTTGTATGATCCAGAAACCGAAAGATGTTAATTGAAACAAAACTATGAAAATTGGAGTATGAGTAATGGTCAACAGCCAAAACTGTATAAAAAACATAAATTTAATAAAATTTCGGCTTTTTAGTTAGTTAGCAAAACAAAGCTGACAAATTGACGCCCCCGGTCTGATTCCGAACTCTGGAGAGAAAGAGAAAGGCAACTATCATACGTAATAATTTTCTACTTTCACTCGGTTTTGGAACACTATAGAAGTAGTGAGCTCTCGTCTATCTCATTTAGTACTTTCTGGGCTGTCGTTTGCACAGTACGTGTTTTGTTTGCTCACTTTTCCCTTTGTGGTGTATATTATGCGATAGTTGGGCTCCTAATTGAAAGTCTAGTGGAATGATGATTCCACCTTGTGCACACATTTTTTCCGCATTGGTGAGGTGAAAGTTTTGCCCAAATTGTGAACATTATTAATACCATCACTGGGATTTGACTGGGAACCCTCTTTGTGCCAGAGAAAGGTGAACAATTGGTTTTATTTCAAGTTGTTTCTCTTGAGCGATGAAGTTTTGAGTTGGATGAACTTTGAATTGCAAAACAACCCATACGAATACAAGGTTCGTTCCGTTACAATTTTAAAGTTACCAGTACGATGATTTAGTATGTGTTAGATGTTAGGCAATGCAGCTTACTATAATTATATGCAATTTGCATCCTTACTTACAAAATACGAAACTTACAGCTTGTGTTTCAAACTTTTTGTACTGCTTCACCGTAGTGAGAAAATGATATTCTTTCCATTGCGCGGCTCATGTAAGAAGTAAAAATTTTCTGCTGTAATAGCCAAAGACTTGAAACATTTCAATAACAAACTTTGTGAAAAGTGCATCAAACGATAAAAAATGATGTTTAGACACTTTTTTCAGGGTATTTTTTCACTCAAATAGCAAAAAAGAATTTAACAATAGGACTTACCAATTTGTTTTTGTATCTGTAGTACAATAAACTTTTCATAAAATTGTTTAAATTCGCTAGATTTTTCTATTTAAGGTTGACTGATAGAGTTTTTAAATAAAACAAACCAAAGCTCCTAAATTTTCTTTCCTTTCCTTACAAATTTCACCCATTTTCCTGTATTATCAAACAACAAAAACCGATATTTGATCACTTTCAGTCAGCAAGTCTTATGGCTTCTACTGCACAATAATTTTTTTCAAATCTAATTTGATCTACTTAGAGAATATTTGGAAAACATTTTAATCAAATAATGATATTGATTACAGCAGTATTACATCCTTTAGCTTCCCCTGTAATGTAATACAGTAGCGCTCACTAACAAGCTTATAAGTCTCAACATTGATAACACGCACACTACACACATAATATATGAAAGAGGAAAGCTTCTTTTCGACTTTCTCTCTTAACTTGTCCAAAACTCCCAAAATGGATATATTTAGGTTTTCATACTGACTGACTTCATATAACTGAACGGGAACCAAACAACGGGCTTAATCAGTTTCCTTTTTGTTTCAAAAATTATAAACTTGAAAGCTGCTGTTACAAATGCAAAAACAACTTATTTTATCATCTAATCTCGTTAGCAAGCAAAATGAATTTCCCGGGATGAAGAAAAAGGATTTCTTCTTTAAGACTTGTTCCTAATGACCTTTTCCCCAGCATTTGGATTTCAAGAGCTTACTGTATTATTGCGCTATTCCTACTTTTGTTTTTTCTTTGTCATACAGTCTTGTGTGAATTTCTTCAGAATTTTACTGTCCCTGGGAAAAACATGAAAGGTAAATAATACTTACTTGAACTTTTGTTTGTCTTCCTTCCAGGCGGTATGAGATGAAGTACTGGAATCAAAGGGCCCAAAAAACTATCGTTATGGCGTATACTTACTCTCGTAAGTTTTTCTATTCGGGTAATTGTGTAATATTTAACACCTATAATACATTGCACATCCATTTACTTGCTTTATTCCCAAATATATAATGAGAATGAGGGAAAGCTGAAGTTAGAAATTAAATTAAATTTCGTAACTTATGGATGCACAACGATGAGAGATAATACTGTGCAGTAAGTAATCAAGTGTTTTTATTCCTCTCGGGACAACGCAGGATTCGAATAAGTGGAATTTAACAAGTGGTACTGTCATGTGCTGCGCGTGTTGTACATCGCTCAAAGTGGCAGCCACTTGGGGAGCTGGCATTCAAGTTGTAAGTAATTTTTAGGAAGAACAAAAATTTCACGCTCCCACTCAATCTCAAAAGAGTGGACAAAATAAATATTCATGATGTGAACTTTTGTATTGCAGGGAGTAGGATTGTTGCTACTACTGAGATACTTTTTCAAAGTCGAAGTATGTCTTTGTAATTACTTATACTGTGCACTAATTTACATTATTAATTTGAAAGTATTTTACAACTTTTTTCTGGCATTTTTTAGAAATTGGGTCCATTGGAGATTCCTTATTTGGTTTATTTGGGACTTCTCATCTTTTTGGGACTCATATTGCTCTTGGGAGTGCAAAAAGTATGTTTTCTGTTGTTTACAGTCTTTTTAGCCCGCGTGCTTAATTGTATTTTTGTGTTTAATTAAAACTTGTGAACTTGTGTGCAGGAAATTGGATGGTTAGTAAAAATTCCCGCTATACTATTCATCCTAGCACAGATATATGGACTCACAATTCGACTGTTGATTCCCATGGAAGAAAAGACGGTTTTCCAAAGAATCTCGGCACTCTTTGTTGCCATTCTAATGACTGCGGGCTATACATTTATTTTGATTATGTACTCACGGAAATTATCACCGTCCTCTACTTCATCTCAATCCTCCGCTGAAGTCTGAAAATGGAAAACACCGAAAAAAGTGAGATTATAGACCAGCAGGGGACAAACAAGTTGAGCAACTGACTCTTGTCTCCGAACAATATAATACTGTGTGATCAGCTTTGACTTTCATTCTGTCATCAACTTGTTAACTCTCTACAAAACTTGTGTCAAGATCTATAACCAGTTATTAATCAAAGGTGGAACTGCCGTAATCCAACCTTTTAATTTTGTGTCAACCTGTAATCATATATGAAACGAAGATAATTTTTAGTAATAAATGTCTGTATATACTCATCGTGTGTGTGTTTTATTAGCCTGGGAGTTAATATCTTGTTTTTCACATATACGAAATCTATAATTTCACCCGCAGTGAGAATAGTCAATAGTGTTATACACGTTGCACTACGACTCTGCTGCAAACCAAGCTACATCCAAACTGACCATGCATTTGAATTCAATATTCACATTGATTTTCACAGTAGTTAGCAGCAAACTTCAGGATCTACAAACTTTTGTCATTTTGGAGTTCGCAAATAGAGTCAGATGTTTCCAATTGTTGAATAGTCCAGTTCATGTAGTTCCAAATACAATTTCAACTCACTCTGCAGAAAACTAAGTTCAAAAGAGTAAAGTAGTTTACATTTTCTTTAAGGTTCATCATTACGCGCTAAAACCATATTCATCCAGATTCATTATTGCTTGGTATTAATTAAGACTATGCCAACATTTCTCTGGCTTAGCTCATATTAGGAAAATTAAACCATACCGATAATTTAAGCCCATCTTTGAATCCAGCAGTTTCACTTTTGTTTGTTTACAATCCATCACTAACATAAACTAAATCCAAACAGTTTCCAAGTACCAGAAGCCGACTTAATGCATTTATCACGTTTGCATTGCACCATATACCGTTTCTGAAACCAAATTGTTTACATTCAACTCACAATTCCAGTTTTATTGTAGTTAGTTAGTTAGTGGTAAGTGGTATGTAACTTGATATGCTGTTCGCATTATTTCAGCCTAGCATATTCACTTTACTTGGAAGTCAGTAGAGT
>Ga0210040_10009924_pt1 | contig 11001 bp, 12 predicted proteins | sample CryGeyCG12114_NA_FD_185462 | JGI IMG/M metagenome (GOLD analysis project Ga0210040, IMG submission 185462) | Groundwater microbial communities from aquifer - Crystal Geyser CG19_WC_8/21/14_NA (SPAdes) (version 2) | ecosystem: Environmental > Aquatic > Deep subsurface > Groundwater | place: USA... | reverse complement strand
GCTAGGAGCGAGCAATGCCCGAAGGAACAGTGAAGTGGTTCAACGCCGAGAAGGGGTTTGGCTTTGCCACCCCCGATGGCGGCGGCCCGGACGTCTTCGTCCACTACTCGGCCATCCAGACCAGCGGGTACCGCTCGCTCGATGAGGGCCAGCGCATCTCGTTCGACATCGAGCAGGGCCAGAAGGGCCCGCAGGCTGCGAACGTCAACCCGGTCTGATCTGAGACCGAGGAGCTGACTCAGCCCTCTCGAACCACCGACAGTGCCTCCGCCCGGGAAACCGGACGGGGGCACTGTCGCGTTCGGGGCCTGGGTTCAGCGAGCCCGCGGGACGTATCCGCCGATGAGCGCGGACATGAGCAGCGCGCCGTCGTCCGGGCCGACCGCGGTCGCGGCGTCGGCGAAGGCCCGCCACCGGGCGCGCTCCACGTCGGTCATCGCACCGGCCGCCCGGGCCTGGGCCTGCTCCAGCAGTCGCTCCCACTCGCTCTGCGGCGTCGGCCACAGCCCGGTGAGCCGGCGTGCCTCGCCGGAGACGGCGGTGAACCGGACGATCTCGCCGGCGTGATTGGTGAGCGCCTCCGCGTAACCCGCGGTGACCAGCGCGTTCGCCGCTGAGATCACATCGGGCTTGGGCAGCCCGCTCGCCGGGACCACCGCCCCCAGGTAGGGGGCGCTGCCGTGCGGTGGCTCGTCGATCAGCCGGACGATCGCCCGCAGGACGGGCAGGTCGCGGGTGAACCAGGTGTCGGCCAGGGGCTGCGGGGTGCTCATGGGTCCTCTCGGCGGACGGCGGCGCCACCGGACGCGGCGCCGTGTCCACGGTACGAGCCCTCCCCCACCGGACCGTCGTCCAGACCCTCCCGCCGCCGCGCCACCACGAGGAGCACGCTGCGCATCGAACCGGTCACGCCGGGCTGACCTGCACGGACGAGCCTGTGGAGACCGTGCGACAGGGGTGGCGGAGCCGCCGTACGGTGGGGTCATGACCACATCCGCGCACCAGCCCCAGGTCGTCAAGAGCGACGAGGAGTGGCGCGCCCAGCTGTCGCCGGAGGAGTACGCCGTCCTCCGCGAGGCGGGCACCGAACGGCCGTGGACCGGGGAGTACGTCGACACCAAGACGATCGGCGTCTACTCCTGCCGGGCCTGCGGCGCCGAGCTCTTCCGCTCCGAGACCAAGTTCGACTCGCACTGCGGCTGGCCGTCCTTCTACGAGCCCTCCACCGCCGACCACGTCGTCCTCCGCGACGACACCGCCTACGGCATGTTGCGCACCGAGGTGCTCTGCGGCAGCTGCCACAGCCACCTCGGGCACGTCTTCGCCGACGCGCCGCAGACGCCGACCGGCGACCGCTACTGCATCAACTCGGTCAGCATCAGCCTCACGCCCAGCCAGGCCTGAGCCCGCGACCTCGACGGCCCGCTCCCCGATCGGGGGGCGGGCCGTCGTCGTCCCGCTTCAGGGGAGGTCGGCGACGAGCTCGGCGACCTGCTTGCGGGTGCCGGTGTAGAACGGCACCTCCTCACGGACGTGCCGGCGGGCACGGCTGGCGCGCAGGTCGCGCATCAGGTCGACGATCCGGTGCAGCTCGTCGGCCTCGAAGGCGAGCATCCACTCGTAGTCGCCCAGGCCGAACGACGAGACGGTGTTGGCGCGCACGTCCGGATAGGGCCGGGCCTGCATGCCGTGCTCCTTGAGCATGTCCCGCCGCTCCTCCTCGGGCAGCAGGTACCACTCGTAGGAGCGCACGAAGGGGTAGACGCAGACGTAGCGCCGCGGCTCCTCCTCGGCGAGGAACGCCGGGATGTGGCTGCGGTTGAACTCGGCCGGGCGGTGCAGCGCCATCTGCGACCAGACCGGGTCGAGCCGGCGGCCGAGGGTGGTGCGGCGGAACCGGCCGTAGGCCTCCTGCAGCGCGTCCGGGGTCTCGGCGTGCCACCAGATCATCAGGTCGGCGTCGGCGCGCAGACCCGCCACGTCGTAGACGCCGCGGACGACGACGTCCTTGCCGGCCAGCTCCTGGATGAGGGCGGTGACCTCGTCGGCGGCCGCCGGACGCTGGTCGTCCTCCAGCGGGCGGGCCAGCTTGAACACCGACCACATCGTGTAGCGGATCGAGGCGTTGAGCTCGTTGGCCCGCTTGCCGATGCTGCGCTCTTCGGTCTGCTCGCTCATGTCCCCATTGTCGCGCGTCCCGGCGCAGCGCCGTCGGGGGGCCGACGGTCAGCCGGCGGACGTCGTCCGGCGTCCCGGTGGCCGCAGCACCAGCGCGACGCCGACCGTGGTGACCACGACCCCGGCCAGCGACAGCAGCGGCAGTTCCTCACCGAACAGCAGGTAGGACTCGACCGCGGTCGCCGGCGGCACGAGGAACAGCAGGCTGGAGACCCCGGAGGCGCTGCCGCGGCGCAGCAGGAAGAGCAGCAGCAGCACAGCGCCCAACGAGAGCGGCAGCACCAGCCACACCAGGGCGGCGACGAACTCGGCGGTCCACTCGATCGCCATGGTCTCGGTCGCGCCGGCCACCGCCACCAGCAGCAGGGCCGCGGCGGCGTACTGCACGGCGGTGCCCGAGAGCAACGGGATGTCGTCGCCGTGCTGCTTCTGCCAGAGCGTCCCCGCCGTCCCGCACAGCAGGGCGACCAGGCAGGACGCCACACCCACCGGCGGGAAGGCGCCCTCGGTCCCCACCGCGCCGACCAGCCCCGGCGCGAGGACCAGCGCCACCCCGCCCACCCCGAGGACGAGCCCCAGCCACTGCACCGCGATCAGCCGCTCGCCGAGCAGGCGGGTCGCGAGCGCCGCCGTGAGCACCGGCTGCAGGCTCACCACCACCGACGCCACGCCGGCCGGCAGACCGGAGTCGATGGCGAAGAAGACGCCGCCGAGGTAGCCGGCGTGCAGGAGCAGCCCCGCGATGCCGGCCCGGCCGGCCTGCGTCCGGTCGGCCGGCCACGCAGCCCGCAGGACGGCGGCCAACCCGGCCAGCAGCGCACCGGCCAGCGCCAGCCGGAGCGCCAGGAAGGTGAACGGCTCGGCGTAGGGCAGCCCGTACTTGGCGCCGACGAAACCGGTGCTCCACAGCAGCACGAACACCACCGGCGCCACGGTGAGCGCCATCCCGCGCAGGCCGGAGTTCGCCGGGGCTCTCGTCACCGCAGCAGCCCGGCGATCAGCCGAGCGCGGCGACGGCCCGGCGGGCGTCGCGGATGCAGGCCGGGACGCCGACCCCGCCGTAGGCGGCGCCCGCGACGGCCAGGCCGGGGACGGCGTCGACCGCGGACCGGATCGCCGCGACCCGCTGCGGGTGCCCGACCAGGTACTGCGGCAGCCCGTCGACCCAGCGCACCAGGTGGGTCTGCACCGGCTCGGGCCGCTCGAGCTGCAGCAGGTCGGCGACGTCGGCGACGACCGCAGCGGTCAGGTCGGCGTCGTCCCGACGGAGTGCGGCGTCGTCACCGAAGCGCCCGACCGACGACCGGACCCGCAGCGCGCCGCCCAGGTGCGGCCACTTGGCGGAGGAGACGGTCACGCCCTTGACCAGCCGCCCGGTGACCGGCGGCACGAGCAGGCCCGAGCCCGCCGCGACCGGCTGCTCGGGGAACGCCATCGCGACCACGGCCATCGAGGCGTACGGGATGCCCTGCAGCGGATCGACCGCGTCCGGCGCGACCTCGGCCAGCAGCCGGGCGGTGGGCCCCGCGGGCGTGGCCAGCACGACGGCGTCCGCGGTCAGCGTCGGGCCGCCGGCCACGTCGAGTACGAACCCGCCTGCAGTGCGCCGCACCGCGGTCACCGCGGTGTCCAGCCGGACGTCGGCCCGGGCACCCTCGACCAGGGCGGCGGGGAGGGAGCCGATCCCGTCCCGGACGGTCACGAAGACCGGGCCGTCGGCGTCCCCGCGGCTGCGTGCACCGGCGTCCCGGGCGGCGACGGCGGCGCCGAGCAGCGAGGTGGCGGCCGGCAGCTGCGCGGCCAGCGCCGGCATGGTGGCAGCCAGCGACAGGTCGTCGGGGCGGCCGGCGTAGACCCCGCCGAGCAGTGGTTCGACCAGCCGGTCGACCACCTCGTCACCGAGCCGCTCGCGGAGCAGCCCGCCGACGGAGACGTCACCGTCCAGCCGCAGCGGCGGGAGGTCGGCCTCCGCGCGCACCCGGGCGACCCCCGCCGGGGTGAGCACGCCGTCCAGCCCGTCGGCCGTGGTGGGCACGCCCTGCAGCGTGCCGGGCGGCAGCCGGAACCGGCCCTCCGGCAGCACGATCGACGCCTGGGTGGTCTGCGCCGGGACCAGCTGCTCGGCCAGCCCGAGGGCCTCGATCAGCTCGACCGCCTCCGGCACCCGGGCGAGCACCGCCTCGGGACCGGTGTCGAACCAGCGGCCGGCCAGCTCGACGCGGTCCAGCTTCCCGCCGACCCGCGGGCCGGACTCCAGCACGACGACCTCGTCGTCGGGGTGGGTGCGCCGCCACTCCCAGGCGGCGGTCAGGCCGGTGATCCCGGCGCCGACGACGACCAGCCTCATCGAGCGGACAGCTCGTGCACCAACTCGACCACGTGGGTGAGCACACCGGGGTCGGTGTCGGGCAGCACGCCGTGCCCCAGGTTGAACACGTGGCCGCGGGCCGCCCGGCCCTGCTCCACGACCCGGCGCACCTCGCGGTCGACGGTCTCCCGGTCGGCCAGCAGGACGGCGGGGTCGAGGTTGCCCTGCAGCGAGTAGCCCGGGCCCACCCGGCGGGCGGCCTCGTCCAGCGGCACCCGCCAGTCGACGCCCACGACGTCCGCGCCGGCGTCCCCGATCAGCGGCAGCAGCTCACCGGTGCCCACCCCGAAGTGCACCTTCGGCACCATGGCCTCCCCGGCCCCGCTGGCGTCCAGCCCGTCGAACACCGCCCGCGAGTGCGGCAGCACCCGGGTGGCGTAGTCGGTCGCCGACAGCACCCCGGCCCAGGAGTCGAACAGCTGCACCGCGCTCGCCCCGCCGTCCACCTGGACCCGCAGGAAGGTCGCCGCGCTCACCGCCAACCGCTCGAGCAGCCGCTGCCAGGCCTCGGGCTCGGCGTACATGAACGCCTTGGTGCGGGCGTGCTCCTTGGACGGGCCGCCCTCGATCAGGTAGGTCGCCAGGGTGAAGGGCGCGCCGGCGAAGCCGATCAGCGGCGTCGCGCCGAGCTCGCCCACCAGCCGGCGGACGGCGGTGGCCAGGAAGTCCAGCCGGTCGGGCTCCAGCGGCGGCAGCGCGTCGACGTCGGCGACGGTGCGGATCGGGGACGCGACGACCGGCCCGATGCCCGGCTTGATCTCGATGTCCACACCGGCCACCACCAGCGGCAGCACGATGTCGGAGAAGAGGATCGCCGCGTCGACCCCGTGCCGGCGGACCGGCTGCAGGGTGATCTCGGTGACCAGGTCCGGGTCCTGGCAGGCCTGCAGCATCGCCGTCCCGGCGCGCAGCGCCCGGTACTCCGGCAGCGAACGGCCGGCCTGGCGCATGAACCACACCGGAGTGCGGCTCACGGGCAGCCCGCGGGCCGCGCGGACCAGGTCGGAGTCGACGGCCGGACCTGCTGCTGTTGCCACGGCTGGCCATCCTCCCAGACGCCCGCCGGGGACCGCGCGGGGCCGGGCGGTGCGGGCCCCGGTCACGGGCAGGGCACGGCGGCGCGTCGGGATGCTCATCTGCACCACCAGCCACATACCCTGCGCACGTGGCCCCGCAGCGCAACCGCCTCGACGACGGCACAGCGCCGCCCCCGGTGCCGAAGCCGGCCGAGTTCCAGGCGGCCCTGGAGGCGCTGGCGACCGTACACCCGCGCGCGGAGGTCGTCGTGGAGCAGATCCCGGCGCCGCAGCGGCTGGCGCCGTGGTCCCATGCGCTGGGCGTGCGGGTCGGCGTCCCCGATGACGACGAGGAGGAACTGGCCAGCGGCCGGTTCATCGTGCTCTTCGACCCGGAGGGCCACGAGGCCTGGCAGGGCACCACCCGCTGCGTCGGCTACGTCTCGGCCAGCACCGACTCGGAGATGGTCGACGACAGCATGTTCTCCGCGGTCGCCTGGAGCTGGCTGACCGACGCACTCCTCGAGCACGGCGCCGGGCACCACTCCGTCGGCGGCACCGTCACCCGCACCGCCTCGACCCGGTTCGGCTCCATCGCCGCACCCGAGCACTCGGTCGACGTGGAGATCCGGGCGTCGTGGACGGCGGAGGGCACCGACCTCGACAAGCACCTGGAGGCCTTCCTCGAGGTGCTGGGCAACGCCGCAGGCCTGCCACCCGCCGGGATCCACCTGCTGACCTCGACCGCGCGTCCGTCCGACGGCGGCGCCTAGACTCCCCGTCGTACTCCGGTCGGCGTAACCGCTGGTGGGCCGAGTGCTCGGACACGCCGAGTCGCACGCCGGGGCGGTCGGCCGTCGACCGCGCTGCCTCGCCGACCGGGTCGACGACGGGAGGGGTGGATGTCCCTGGGCGGAGCCTGGTCCGACCGTGCGCTGTTCGGCCCGCACGCCGGCGCGCTGGTCGTCGACCCCTCCCCCCTCGTGCGCGAGGCGCTCGCCGGGCGGCTGCACGCGCTGGGCGCCCGGGACGTCGAGGAGGCCGCGTCGCTGGAGGAGGCCCGGGTCCGGGCGCACGTCTCCGGCCCGCGCGCGCTGTGCGTGCTGGAGGTCGACCTGCCCGAGGTGGGCCCGGACGCCGGCAGCCGCGGCGGTGACCTGGGGCGCGGTCTGGAACTGCTGCCCACCCTGCGCACGGAGGGCTGGCCGGTGACCGTGGTCCTCACCGCGGTCACCGATCCCGCCGTCGTCCGGGCCGCGTTCCTCTCCGGCGTGCAGGGGTACGTCCTGAAGACGAGCCCGTTGGCCACCCTCACCGATGGTCTGCGGGCGGCGCTGTCCGGAGAGGTCTTCGCCGACCCGGGCATCGCCAGCAGCCTGGCCCAGGGTCTGACCCAGAGCGGGGTGGAGGAGGCTGTCGGGGCGCTCTCGGCCCGGGAGCGCGACATCCTGCGGCTGGTCGCCGACGGGTACACGAACAAGGAGATCGGCGAGAAGGTGGACCTGTCAGCACTGACCGTGAAGAGCCACCTGGCGCGCATCGCGCGCAAGCTGGGCACCGGCGACCGGGCGCACATGGTGGCGCTGGGCATCCGTTCGGGGGTCATCAACTGAGCGCCGACCAGCCTCCCGCCGTCCCGCAGGTCGAGTTCACCGAGCCCACTCCCCTGCCGCCGGCCCCCGCGGCCGCCGTCGAGCCGGCGCCGGCGCCGCAAGGCGCCACCACCGATGCCCCGGCCGGGGCGACCGCTGACGCGGCTGCCGACGACGGGCCCGTGGCGATCCCCCTGCTCGCACCCCGCGACGGCCTGCCGCCGGTGATCGAGACCTCCACCGCCCTGGTCGCCTACGCCGAGGCGCTGGCCGCCGGCAGCGGGCCGGTCGCGGTCGACGCCGAGCGGGCCTCGGGCTACCGCTACGGGCAGAGCGCCTACCTCGTGCAGATCCGCCGGGCCGGGGCCGGGACCGGGCTGGTCGACCCGGTGCCGCTGCCGGACCTGTCGGTCGTGCAGAGCGCCATCGGCGACGCCGAGTGGGTGCTGCACGCCGCGAACCAGGACCTGCCCTGCCTGGCCGAGATCGGCCTGGTGCCCACGAAGCTGTTCGACACCGAGCTGGCCGCCCGGCTGGCCGGGCTGCCGCGCGTCGGGCTGGGGGCGGTCGTCGAGTCACTGCTGGGCTACTCGCTGCAGAAGGGCCACTCGGCCGCGGACTGGAGCACCCGGCCGCTGCCGGAGGACTGGCTGGTCTACGCCGCCCTGGACGTCGAGGTGCTGGTCGAGCTGCGCGACGCGCTCGCCGCCATCCTCGAGGAGCAGGGCAAGACGGAGTGGGCGCGGCAGGAGTTCGAGGCGATCCTGGCCGCCGGCCCCCCGGCGCCCAAGGTCGACCCGTGGCGGAAGACCTCGGGCATGCACGGGCTGCGCAACCGGCGCCAGCTCGGCATGCTGCGCGCGCTCTGGCAGGCCCGCGACGACCTGGCCCGCCGCCGTGACATCGCGCCCGGCCGGGTGCTGCCCGACGCGGCGATCGTCTCCGCCGTGCAGGCCGACCCCAAGACCGAGGGCGCGCTCCTGGATCTCCCCGTCTTCCGGGGCCGGGCCAACCGCAAGCTCGTCAGCACCTGGTTCGGCGCGCTGGTCCGCGGCCGCGACCTGCCGGAGAGCGACCTGCCGCTGCACAGCAAGCCCGGGGACGGCCCGCCGCCGGTGAACCGGTGGGCCGACCGCGACCCGGCGGCCGCCGCCCGGCTCAAGGCCGCCCGGGCATCGCTCGCGGAGGTCTCCGAGCAGTGGTCGGTGCCGGTGGAGAACCTGCTCTCCCCCGACCTCGTGCGCCGGTTGATGTGGACTCCACCGAAGCCCGCCGACGCCGACGCCGTGGCCGACGCACTGCGGGCCGGCGGCGCCCGGGAGTGGCAGGTCGGGCTGACCCGCGACCTGCTGGCCCAGGCGATCAGCGCGAGCTGAACGGAGCGGCCGTGGGACGCGTCGAGGACAGCCTGTTCGGCGGGAGCCCCATGCCCTACCGGTGGCGGTACCTGGTCACCTTGCCGACCCTGGCGCTGACCGCGTTCATCATGGTGGGTGCCTGGTTCGTCCCGGACGTCGAACCCACCGGCCACCTCGGCATCTCGCTGATCGGTGCCACCATGCTCGGCTTCACGCTCTACGCGAACCGGGTGCTGCGTCGCCGGGCCGCGGCCGAGGACTGACCCGCAGCAGCAGCGCGCACCGGCGCACGTCCCCTCCTCGATGCCCGGGCGGCTTGCGGCGCAGGGGCATCCCCCCGGCGAGGTGGCCCCTTGGGCCGGCGGTTACCAGCGGGTAACTTCACCGGTGCCGGTGGCTTCCCGGCGTCCGGACTCACTGCGGAGGTCCCATGTCCCGCCAGCTGCGTGAGGTCGTCTTCGTCGACGGCGTACGCACCCCCTTCGGCAAGGCCGGCCCCACGGGCATCTACGCCGAGACGCGCGCCGACGACCTCGTCGTGCGCTGCATCCGCGAGCTGCTGCGCCGCAACCCCTCGCTCCCGCCGGAGCGGGTCGACGAGGTCGCCATCGCCGCCACCACCCAGATCGGCGACCAGGGGCTCACCATCGGCCGCACCGCCGCGCTGCTGGCCGGGCTGCCGAAGTCGGTGCCCGGTTACGCCATCGACCGGATGTGCGCCGGCGCGATGACCGCGGTGACGACGACGGCCAGCGGCATCGCCTTCGGTGCCTACGACGTGGCCATCGCCGGCGGCGTCGAGCACATGGGGCACCACCCGATGGGCGAGGGTGTCGACCCCAACCCGCGGTTCGTCAGCGAGAAGATCGTCGACGGTTCCGCACTGGTCATGGGCTCCACCGCGGAGAACCTGCACGACCGCTTCCCGCACCTGACCAAGGAGCGCGCCGACGCGTTCGCCGTGGCCAGCCAGCAGAAGTACGCCAAGGCCGTGGGAGGAGGCCAGATCGGCCCGGAGCTGGTGCCGGTCGCCACCCGCTCGGCCGAGACCGGCTGGGGCCTGGCCACCGTCGACGAGCCGCCCCGACCGAACACCACCCTCGAGGGCCTGGCCACGCTGAAGACGCCGTTCCGCTCGCACGGGCACGTCACTGCCGGCAACGCGGCGGGGCTCAACGACGGCGCCACCGGCTGTCTGCTGGCCGCCGAGGACGTGGCCACCGAGCTCGGCCTGACCATCGGCATGCGGCTGGTCGGCTACGGCTTCGCCGGCGTCGAGCCCGAGGTGATGGGTGTCGGGCCGATCCCGTCGACGGAGAAGGCGCTGGCCAGCACCGGCCTGTCGATCTCCGACATCGGGCTGTTCGAGCTCAACGAGGCCTTCGCCGTCCAGGTGCTGGCCTTCCTGGACCACTACGGCATCGCCGACGACGACGAGCGGGTCAACCCCTGGGGCGGCGCGATCGCCGTCGGCCACCCGCTGGCCTCCTCCGGCGTCCGGCTGATGACCCAGCTGTCCCGGCAGTTCGCGCAGCGGCCCGACGTCCGCTACGGGCTGACCGCGATGTGCATCGGCATCGGCATGGGCGGCACCGTGATCTGGGAGAACCCGAACTGGGAAGGTGCAGAGAAGTGAGTGCTGTCTTCGCCGACGAGGTCGTCACCCGGGCCCTGGTCCGGTACCTGCGACTGCCCGGGCTGGCCGGGGAGATCGCGCTGATCACCCTGGACAACGGGCACGACCACACCCGCCCGTCCACGTTCGGCCCCGGCGGGCTCGCCTCGCTGGACGCCGCACTGGACGAGATCGCGGCCCACACCCCGGCGCCGGCGGCCATCGCGGTGACCGGCAAGCCGTTCATCTTCGCCGTCGGTGCGGACCTCTCCGGCGTCCCGTCGATCACCTCGGCCGACGACGCCCGGGAGATCGCCGAGACCGGCCACCGGGTGTTCCGCCGGCTCAAGGACTCCGCCGTCCCGACGTTCGCCTTCGTCAACGGCGCGGCCCTCGGCGGCGGTCTCGAGCTGGCGCTGCACTGCCGGTACCGGACGATCGCCGGCACCGCCGTCGTCGCCTTCCCCGAGGTCTTCCTCGGCCTGGTGCCCGGCTGGGGCGGCACCCAGCTGCTGCCGAACCTGATCGGCATCGACGCCGCGGTGACGGTGATCGTGGAGAACGCGCTGGCGCAGAACAAGGTCACTCCCGGGCCGCGGGCGGCCGGGCTGGGCATCGCCGACGCGGTGTTCGAGCCGGCCGACTTCCTGGAGCGCTCGCTGGAGTGGGCGGCGGGGGTGCTGAACGGCGACCTGACCGTCTCCCGCCCCGAGGTGGACACCTCCGGCTGGGACGACGCCATCGCCCGCGCCCGCGGAGTCGTGGCGGCCCGCACCCGCAACGCCTCCCCGGGCGCGCTGCGCGCGGTGGAGCTGCTCGACCTGGCCCGCGCCGGGCTGGGCGACGAGGCGTTCACCGCCGGGACGGCGGCCGA
>Ga0210040_10009922_pt1 | contig 11002 bp, 8 predicted proteins | sample CryGeyCG12114_NA_FD_185462 | JGI IMG/M metagenome (GOLD analysis project Ga0210040, IMG submission 185462) | Groundwater microbial communities from aquifer - Crystal Geyser CG19_WC_8/21/14_NA (SPAdes) (version 2) | ecosystem: Environmental > Aquatic > Deep subsurface > Groundwater | place: USA... | reverse complement strand
GCCCATCAGCGCCGGGATGGCCGAGCGGATGTCGCGCTTACCCTTGCCCGCCTCCACCAGCGTGACGCGCAGGCCTGCCTCAGCAAGCCGCACCGCCAGCGGAACGCCCGCCGAGCCCCCGCCGACAACGATGATGTCCGGCTCGCCGCTCATGCCGCGCGCTCGAAGATGCCGCGCCCGGGCAGGTGATCGCGGCCATGGGGAGCGCCGAGGTCCAGTTCGGGGCCGATCGGCACCGGGCGATCGGGATCGACCAGGTGCCAGTAATTCTCCTTGATCTGGTTCATCTTCACCGTGCTCGCGATGCCCGGCCACTGGTAGAGCTCGCGCAGATAGCCAGACAGCGCGGGGTAATCCGCCAGACGGCGCAGATTGCACTTGAAGGCATAATGGTAGCCCACATCGAAGCGCACCAGCGTGGTGAAGGCGCGCCAATCGGCTTCCGTGCAGTACTCGCCAGCGAGGTAGCGATGGGTGGCGAGGTGCGCTTCCATGGTATCGAGCGTGGCGAACACGGCATGCGCGGCTTCCTCGTAGGCGTGCTGGGAGCGTGCAAAACCAGCACGATAAACGCCATTGTTCAGACCGGGATAGAGGATGTCGTTCCAGCGCTCGATCTCGGGCCGGAGAGCCTCGGGGTAGAGGTCGAGCCGATTGCCCGTCAGCCGATCGAAGGCGGTGTTGAGGATGCGGATGATCTCCGAGCTTTCATTGTTGACGATGGTTTGGGTGGCCTCGTCCCACAGCACCGGCACCGTCGCCTTGCCGGTGTAGCGATCGTCGTGCCGCTGGTAGATGCGGTAGAGCGGATGCGGCGCTTCGAAGGGTGCGATGGTCTCCTGGTCGAACAGCCAGCCCTCGCGCCCGATTACCGCGGCGCAGGCGGATAGCGAGATGATCCCCTCCAGGCCCTTGAGCACGCGATAGGCCGTGGTGCGCGAGGCCCACGGGCAGCCCCAGGCGACGAACAGATGGTAGCGCCCTGCCTCGGCGGGAAAGGGCGCGTCGGGATCGGGCGAGATGCGTTCGCGGATGGTTGAATCCATCCGGCGGAAGGTGCCGTCCGCGCCGATCTCCTCCGCAGCCGGAGCCGTGTCGCGCCATTGGCCCTCGACCAGCTGTGCCATTGCCTCGTCCTTCTTGCACTACGATCGGGCGATCAGCACGACGCCCGCTATCGCCAGCACCATGCCGAGTGCCTCGCCCGCCGTCAAAGCCTTGCCGAGCACGATGATGCCGAGCAGCGCGCCGCGCAGGATGCACATGCCTACAGCGGCACCGCCACGCTCGCAGGCCACGGCGCGAGCGCACGGCGCGCTGACATCATCGCCAGGAACACGCCGGCCGCGAGCGTCCAGCCCAGCTTGGTGCTCCAGTTGGACAAGCTCACGATTGCGCGGCGCCAGCAACGGCAGCCAGACCGGTGGACCGCCAGCGCCTTGCGGCTAGGTGGCGCCCCTCAAGCCGCGGCCAGGAACTCCTCGGCGGGCGGGCTTTCCTCGAGCAGCGCCAGCAGGCCGCGCTCCTCGCGGCTCAGCCATTGCGTCTTGCGCGGCAGCTTGAGCGTGGCGCGCCAGGCGATCTGCCGGTCCACCAGCGCGACGACCGCAGGGTGGACATAGCTGCGCCGCGCGATGGCCGGAGTATTGCCAAGCTTCTCGGCCACTTCCTCCATCAGCGCCCTGATGGTCAGCGTGCCGGTGGCGCGGGCGAGGAGGTGGTAGGCGAGCACGCTCGCATGCCAGGTGCGGAAGTTCTTGGCGGTGAAGTGGCCGCCCATCGTCTCGGACAGATAGGCGTTGACCTCGCTCGAGCCCACCGGGTGCACCGCGCCGTCATCGCCCAGGTATTGGAACAGGTGCTGGCCGGGCAGGTCCTGCATCTTGCGCACGAAATGCGCCAGGCGCTTGTCGGTGACCGTCATCTGCCGGTCCTTGCCGCTCTTGGCGCGGAAGCGCAGCTTGAGGGTGCCGCCCCTCACCACCGCGTGTTCCTGGCGCAGCGTGGTGGCGCCGTAGCTGTCATTCGCCTTGGCATAGGCCTCGTTGCCGACGCGCACGACGCCAAGGTCGAGCAGCCGCACGATGCTGGCGAGCGCGTGGTCGCGCGTGACCCGCCCGCCGCAAAGGTCTGCCTCCACGCGCTTCCTCACCAGCGGCAGGAGCTCGCCGAAGGTGCGGCACAGGTCGAACTTCTCGCTCTCGCGCGCGGCGCGGAAATCGGGGTGGTAACGATATTGCTTGCGCCCCTTGGCATCGATGCCGGTGGCCAGGATGTGGCCGTTATCGGCCGGGCAATACCAGGTGTCGGTATAGGCTGGTGGCAGGCCCACGGCGTTCAGCCGGTCGATCTCGTCGCGATCGGTGATGCGCTGGCCGGTGGCGTCGTAATAGGCCCAGCCCCGCCCCGCCTTGCGCCGCGCGATGCCGGGCAGGTCCTCGTCGACATAGATGAGAGCGGTGGAGCCAATTGCCATCTTCGGCGCGGGAACGGGCGGAAAGCCGTGCAAGTTCCGCAGCTTCTCCATGGACCTAGTACCGTGGCGCGCGAGTGATGCGGGGCGAGCGGCGAGGCGGCGCTTGCCCCTTCCGCCGGCACTGCCCATCTGGCGCACAGACGCCGTTGCGCGAAGGAGACCTCCCATGTCCGACACCTACACCCCGCCCGAAGTGTGGACTCTCGACCCCGAGAACGGCGGCCAGTTCGCCGGCATCAACCGCCCCACCGCCGGCGCGCGCGAGGAGAAGGAGTTGCCGGTGGGCGAGCATGGCTACCAGCTCTATTCGCTCGGCACGCCCAACGGGGTGAAGGCGACGATCATGTTCGAGGAGTTGCTCGAGGCCGGTTACGCGCAGGCCGATTACGACGCTTGGCAGATCAAGATCTTCGCCGGCGACCAGTTCGGCTCGGGCTTCGTGGACATCAACCCCAATTCCAAGATCCCCGCGCTGGTGGACCGCACCGGGCTGGAGCCCATCCGCGTCTTCGAGAGCGGCGCCATCCTGCTGCACCTGGCCGAGAAGTACGATTTCCTCCTGCCCAAGGGCGGCAAGGCACGCGCCGAGACGCTGAGCTGGCTGATGTGGCAGATCGGCACCGCGCCCTTCATCGGCGGCGGCTTCGGGCATTTCTACGTGTACGCGCCCGAGCGCTACAAGTACCCGATCGACCGCTATGCCATGGAAACCAAGCGCATCTTCTCGGTGGCGGACATGCAGCTGGGCAAGACCGAGTACCTGGCGGGCGACCAGTATTCCATCGCGGACGTCGCCGCCTACACCTGGCTCGGCAACCTCTGGCACGGGGGGTATAATGGCGCGGACAAGTTCCTCTCGCTGCACGAGCTGGAGAACGTCGGCCGCTGGGTACAGGCCATCGACGCGCGCCCTGGCGTGATCCGTGGCCGCCTCGTCAACACGCAGGCCCTGCCCGAGCGCCACTCGCGTGCGGATTTCGATGCGGTGGAGGACCGGAGCCTGTTCGAACCGGTGAGGAAGCGCGCCGACGCCTAGGCGGGGCGGCAGCCTCACCCGGCTCGTGCTCATCCAACGATCGGTGCCGAGGAGAGGCTGAGCGTGTCGGAGGGCACACCTGGCGCGGGCCAGCCGCCCTTCGGGCCGCCACCTCGACTGCGCTCGATGGCTCATCAGGACGAACGGAGTGGGGGCTGACGGGATCGGTGGGCCCGAGATGCTGCCGCCCGCCACGGCACCCCTGCCCAGCCGCCGTTCGTGCTGAGGAGGGGCCGAGCTTGCCAAGGACCCGTCTCGAAGCACCTTGCGCAAGGTGCGGCACCAGGCGCGCCACCCCTTCCCACCGGCACCGGGGCCGCTATAGGGGCGCTCCAGCCTGCTGGGGTGTAGCCAAGCGGTAAGGCACCGGTTTTTGGTACCGGCATGCGCAGGTTCGAATCCTGCCACCCCAGCCACTAGCCGGTAACGCGGCAGATTCGATGGCCCAGGCCAACTTCGTGCGCGAGGATGCGCAGGTCCGCCGCCACAACCTCAGCGCCGCAGCCGGGCCTGCCTAGCCGAGGACGGACCCAAGGGGCTCCCGGTGCGGACCGTTTGTCGCCGCGCGGCGGTTTCGATCGGATTGCTCACCCGATAATTCGACGGAGTCGACGAGCTGGTGGTGGCCACCCATCGCCACACCGCCGAGCAGGTGGGCAATGCGATCAACCTGGGGTGGCACAAGCCGGCCATGCGCCGCGCGATCGCCTCGAAGCCTATGTCACCCGGCCTGCGCCCGCCGTTGCTCGATCCGGACCTGCTCTCCACCTCGCTCGCTTCTGGAGCCCCCCCGACCCGATCGTCGCCGCGATGCACAGCGAAATACATGCCGGTCTGAGCGCCGGCTTGAACTGCTGCTGCGCAAACGCTGGCGCGCGCCCTGGCGCTCCGCTTCCTCGTCGCTGCTGGTCACCGGCCCGATGCGCGGAGGCCTGGCACGCGACTCATGAAGCGGCCTGCCCTTGAGCGGTCGTGGAGGATGGCGTAGGCCGCGTTGTGCCCGGGCGCGCCGGTCACCCCGCCGCCTGGATGCGTGCCCGCGCCGCACATGTAGAGGCCTGCGATGGGCGCGCGATAGCTGCCGTGGCCGAGCACCGGGCGCGCCGACCACAGCTGGTCGAGCGTCATGTTGCCGTGCATAATGTCGCCGCCCACCAGCCCGAACTTGCGCTCCAGGTCGGGCGGGGAGTGCAGCTGGCGGGCGATGATCGAGGCGCGGAAGCCGGGTGCATACTGTTCCACGGTGTCGATGATGGTGTCCGCCGCGGCCTCGCGTTCCTCGTCCCAGCTCCGCCCGTCCGGCAGCTCCGGGGCGAATTGCTGGCAGAACAGGCTGGCGACGTGCTGGCCCGCAGGCGCGAGGCTGTCGTCCACGGTTGAGGGGATGAGCATCTCCACGATCGGCCGCTTCGACCAGCCGTGCCGCTTCGCGTCGAGGAATGCTGCGTCCATGTAATCGAGCGTGGGGGCGATGATGATGCCGGACTGGTGGTGCTCGCCCACCTCCGGCAGCGCGGTGAAGCGCGGTAGTTCGCCCAGCGCCAGATTCATGCGGAAGGTGCCCGACCCTACCTTGTAGCCCCTGATGCGGCGGCGGAAATCCGCGTCCAGCTCGCCCGCGTCGACCATCCGCCCGTAGAGCAGCTTGGGACCTACGTTGGCGGCCAGGATGGGCGCGAACAGCTCCTGGCCGCTCTCCAGCCGCACGCCGGCCGCGCGTCCGCCATCCACCAGCACCTTCGCCACCGGCGCCTCCAGGCTGATCGCCACGCCCGCATCGCGGCAGGCGGCCGCCATGGCCCGGGTGATCGCGCCCATGCCGCCGATCGCGTGCCCCCAGGCCCCCTTCTTGCCGTTCACCTCGCCGAACACGTGGTGCAGCAGCACATAGGCCGAGCCGGGCGCATCGGGGCTCGCGTAATTGCCTACGACGGCATCGAAGCCGAACGCGGCCTTGACCGCCTCGCTCTCGAACCAGCCGTCCAGCATGGCGCGCGCACTCTTGGCGAACATGTCGAGCATGTCGCGCTTGGCTTCCAGCGGCAGCGCGGCCAGCCCGCGGCCCTGCGCGGCAGCGGCGGCGAACGTCGCCAGCCCCTCGCCTACGTTCGGCGGCGCCTTGAGCGCGAGGCCACGCAGGATGTCGGCGACGGTTTCCAGCGAATCATAATAGGCGGGCAGCGCCGCGGCATCGGCCGCGGAGAAGCGGGCGAACTCGGCCTGGGTGCGCTCCAGCCCGCCGCCGAGCTTCAGGTAGCCGCCATCGGGCTGCGGCAGGAAATTGGAGATCGGCCGCTCCACCACGCGGTAGCCGTAATCCACCAGGCGCATGTCGCGGATGACCTTGGGCTGCAGCAGGCTGACCGTATAGCTGGCGGTGGAGTTGCGGAAGCCCGGGGCGAACTCCTCCGTCACCGCCGCGCCGCCGACCACGCCGCGCCGCTCGAGCACCCGCACCTTGAGCCCCGATCGCGCCAGGTAGAAGGCGCAGACGAGCCCGTTGTGCCCGCCGCCGATGACCAGGGCGTCGTACTTGATCGCCACGCGGCCTCCTCGTTTCACGGGTCCAAGGCCGTAGGATCGGCGCGTTCGCCCGGCAAGGAGGAAACCTGGTGCGCACCCTTGTCCTGCTTGCCTGTTGCTCGTGGCGCCCTCGCTTGGCGGGGCGTAGACCCGTCACGTCCATGCCGGCTGATCGACACGCCAGCGGGCGAGGTGCTGGAGCAGCGGCTCGAGACCATCACGCGCTATGCTCCCGATTTTCGCGCGGGCAACCTGGCCACGTGGTGCTCACTCTGCTGGCCTTGGACCAGAAGCTCGGCCCTACCGGCGGCGACATCTTCCACTGCGCGCCCCTGCCGGGCCAGCTGCCAGCGCGCGGGCGATGCTGCGCCATGCCGATTGCCGCCGCCCGGTCGATGGGCTCTACATGCCAGGCCGAGCTGCCCCTCGCCATGGCGCGCGCGGGCACCTTTCCGCGCTGGTTCGACAAGCAGAGCAAGGCCCACGCACCCGCGCTGGTGTTCTCGAGCGCGCTGATGACCGGCGTGGTGCTGCTCAACTACCAGAGCTCAGCGGGCGAGATCTTCAACTTCCTGCTGCTGATCGCCACCGCCTGCAGCCTGTTCATGTATTTGGCCTGCATGCTGGCCGCGCTGCAGCTGCGCCTGAACCCGGAATTGGACGGTGGAATGCGGGCACGCGCCTGGCTCCCCTGGATCGCCGGGCTCGGCGCGCTCTACGCCGCGTGGACCATCTACGGCGCGGGCGGCGAGGCGGTGGCCTGGGGCGTGGCGCTCCTGCTGCTGGCGCTGCCGCTCTACCCCATCATCCAGGCCGGCGCGCGGCGGGCCACGGCGGAGTGAGCCCGACGCACTCGGCGCTTCCCAATCGGCCTTTCAGCCCATAGCACTCGCTGAAAAGCGGAAGAGGCACAGCGGCAATGGCCGAGAACAACACCATCACCTTCTACGACCTGACGATGGCGCACGGCGCCACCACCAGCCCCTTCGTCTGGGCGACCAAGTATGCGCTCAAGCACAAGGGCTTCGATCTGGACGTGGTGCCGGGCGGCTTCACCGGCATCCTCGAGCGGACCGGCGGCAAGACCGAGCGGCTGCCGGCCATCGTCGATGACGGGCGCTGGGTGCTCGATAGCTGGAGCATCGTAGAATATCTCGACGAGGCCTATCCCGATCGGCCCATGCTCATCCCCCACCAGAGCGTCGCGGTGCTGACCAGGGCGCTCGACGCCTGGTGGTGGCCCACAGCCGTCGGGCCATGGATGCGCAGCTTCTGCGCCGATTACCGCGATCTCTGCTTCGAGCACGACAAGGAGTACGTCACCAAGAGCCGCGAGACCATGCTGGGCGCGAAGCTGGAGGATCTGCAGGCCGGGCGCGAGGAGCGGCTGCCGCACATCTCCGCCGCGATCGAGCCGTTGCGCGTGGCGCTGAAGGAGCATCCCTGGCTGGGCGGCAGCGCGCCCAATTACGCCGACTACCGCATCCTCGGGCCGATCCTCTGGCTCGCCTCGGTCGGCACCGTTCCGGCGCTCGCCGCCGATGACCCCTTACGCGACTGGATTGAGCGCTGCCGCGATCTCTTCGGCGGTCTGGGCCGCCACCCCGGACTGCACGAGCTCTATGGGCTGGAGGTGCCGGAGGGCGGGCCGCAGCCCTTTGCGCGCGAGACCTGGGGCGGAGGCATCTACAAGCGCAACACCGGCCCGCAATCGACCCGCGCGGAGACTGCGCGCATCACCCGATCAGCGGAGTAAGGCGATGAACCGCTTGCGCATCCTCGTCACCCGCCGCTGGCCCGAGACAGTGCAGCAGGCGCTGGCCGAGCGTTTCGAGATCGTGCTCAACGAAAGCGACGCGCCGCTCGGCCAGGAGGCTCTGGCCACGGCGATGGGCGAGTTCGACGTGCTGTGCCCTACCGTGTCCGACCGCATCGACGCCGCTGTCTTCGAGGGTGGAGACCGCGTGCGGCTGATCGCCAATTACGGCGTCGGGTTCGACCATATCGACGTCGCCGCCGCGCGCGCCAGGGGCATCGCGGTGACGAACACGCCCGGCGTGCTGACTGACGCCACCGCCGACATCGCCCTCACCCTCATCCTCATGGCGGCGCGGCGCGCGGGCGAAGGCGAGCGCGAGTTGCGCAGCGGCAAGTGGAGCGGCTGGCGGCCGACGCACCTGGTGGGCAGCGCGCTCAGGGACAAGGTGCTGGGCCTCGTCGGTTTCGGGCGGATCGGCCAGGCCACCGCGCGGCGCACCCGCCACGGCTTCGGCATGCGGATCGGCTATTACGCGCGCCGCCCGGCTGCCGACGGTTCGGCGGAGGAGCTGGAGGCGCGGTTCTACCCGGATCTGGGCGAGCTGCTGGCGCAGTCCGACTTCGTCTCCCTCCACATTCCCGGCGGGGGCGAGACGGCCAACCTCATGGATGCCGAGGCCATCGCGCGGATGAAGCCGGGCAGCTACCTCATCAACACCGCGCGCGGCGGCGTGGTGGACCATGAGGCCCTGGCGGATGCGCTTCGCAGCGGCCATCTCGCGGGTGCCGGGCTCGACGTCTATCCGCGCGAGCCGCAGGTTCCGCCTGCGCTGCTGGAGCTGGAGAACGTCGTCCTCCTGCCGCACCTGGGCAGCGCCGATGCCGAGACCCGCACCGCCATGGGCCTGCGCGCACTCGCCAACATCGAAGCCTTCGCCGCCGGTGCGCCGCTGCCCGACCAAGTTGCTTGAAAGCTGGCCAAGGCATTGCGCCTACCCTAACCTGCAGGGAATGACGCCCTGGCCGGCGCTGATCCTTATGGGAGGATTGCCGATGGACACCCGCCGCCTGCGCGGTCCGCTATTGCTGGGCGCCGCTCTGGCGCTCGCCGGCTGCGCGGCCATCGCCTCATCGCCCGCGATCGCGCCCGGCCCTGCGGCGGCCGAGGCCGCACAGGCGGGCAATGTCACGGAGGCACGGCTGCTCGCGGCCGAGGGCGATGGCGACAACTGGCTGGCGCACGGCCGCACCTGGGCGGAACAGCGCTTCTCCCCGCTCGCGGACATCAACGAGGCCAATGTCGGCCAGCTGAGCCTCGCCTGGGCGGTGGAGTTTGATACCAACCGCGGCCAGGAAGCGACGCCCATCGTGGTCGATGGCGTGATGTACCTCTCCACCGCCTGGTCCAAGGTGATGGCGGTGGACGCGGCATCGGGCGAGGTGCTGTGGCGCTACGATCCGCAAGTGGACGGGGCCAAGGGCGCGCATGCCTGCTGCGACGTGGTCAACCGCGGCGTGGCGGTCTGGGAAGGCCGCGTGTTCGTGGGCACGATCGACGGCCGGCTGATCGCGCTCGACGCCGCGACCGGCGCCGAGCTGTGGGACGTGGTCACCGTGGACCAGCGCAAGCCCTACACCATCACCGGAGCGCCGCGGGTATTCAAGGACAAGGTGGTGATCGGCAATTCGGGCTCCGAGCTCGGCGTGCGGGGCTATGTCACCGCCTTCGACACCGCGACCGGCGAGCAGGTCTGGCGCTTCTACACCGTGCCCGGCAACCCGGCCGACGGCCCCGATGGCGCGGCGTCCGACGCGGCCTTCGCGCGCTTCGCCGGGGAGACCTGGAACGGCAATTGGTGGGAGATGGGCGGCGGCGGCACGGTGTGGGATTCCATCGTCTACGATGCGGAGTTTGACCAGTTGCTCCTGGGTGTCGGCAATGGCGCGCCCTGGAACCACCGCGCGCGCTCGGCCGGCGAGGGAGACAATCTGTTCCTCTCCTCGATCCTCGCGCTCGACCCCGATACCGGCGAATACAAGTGGCACTACCAGCAGAACCCGGGCGAGACGTGGGACTTCACCGCCACCCAGCAGATGACGCTGGCCGACCTCGAGATCGACGGCCGCATGCGCAAAGTCGTCATGCAGGCGCCCAAGAATGGGTTCTTCTACCTCATCGACCGCGCCGACGGGAAGCTCATCAGCGCCGAGCCCTATGCGCAGCAGAACTGGGCCGAGCGGATCGACATGGAGACCGGGCGCCCGGTGGAGATCGCAGGCGCGCGGTTTGCCCATGAGCCCTATTTCGTGATGCCCAGCGGCATCGGGGCGCACGCCTGGCACCCGATGAGCTACTCGCCGCTGACGGGTCTCGTCTACCTGCCGGCGATGCAGGTGCCCTCCGCCTACCAGGACGACGTCAACTACAAGCGGCTGATCGGGCGCTGGAACACCGGCGTCGTCTTCCTCGCCCCGCCCGAAGGCGTGGTGCCCGGCGACACCGCAGAAGCGCGCCGCGCCTATGTCACCTTGCTCACCAGCGGCTCGCTGGTGGCCTGGGACCCGGTGAAGCAGGAGGCGCGCTGGACCATCGAGCGTAGCTGGCCGTGGAACGGCGGCACGCTGGCGACGGGCGGCAACCTCGTCTTCCAGGGGACGCCCGACGGCCTGTTCCACGCCTACGCCGCCCATAGCGGGGACGAGCTGTGGAGCTTCGACAGCCAGCGCGGCATCATGGCCGGGCCGGTCTCCTTCCGGGCCAATGGCGAACAGTATATCGCCGTGCTGGCAGGCTATGGCGGCTCCATGGGCATGGCGACCGACACACCGTGGATGCGCCGGCCGCCGCCACCGGGCATGCTGCTGGCCTTCAAGGTGGGCGGGACCGCGCAGCTCGATCCGCTGCCGCCCGTCCGCCAGCGCCCCTATGTGCGCAGCCCGAACGAGACCTTCAGCGCGCAGCAGGTGGCCGCGGGCCAGGGGCAGTACATGCAGTTCTGCACCATCTGCCACGGCGGACCCACCAATCCGGACCTGTTCCGCAGCCCCGTCGCGACCAGCAGCGAGGCCTGGCACTCAATCGTGATGGAGGGCGCGCTTTCACACCGCGGCATGATCAGCTTCGCGCCGTGGATGGAGGCCGAGCAGGCGGAGGCGGTGCGCGCCTACGTGCTGAGCGAAGCGGGCAAGCGCGCCGAGGCAGAGGGCAA